>Ga0247817_10000231_pt1 | contig 35021 bp, 14 predicted proteins | sample UWRJL212509R1_FD_178010 | JGI IMG/M metagenome (GOLD analysis project Ga0247817, IMG submission 178010) | Plant litter microbial communities from Arlington Agricultural Research Station in Wisconsin, United States - UWRJ-L212-509R-1 | ecosystem: Environmental > Terrestrial > Plant litter >...
CGATATAGAATTTCCTGAGTTGTCACGTTTGCTGGCAGATAAAGGCGTAAACATTATCTTTGTTCCTTTCTTAACGGATACAAAAAGTGCCTTCATTCGTGTACAGCGTTGCGCGCAGGCAAGAGCGATTGAGAATGAATGTTATGTGGCTATTTCAGGCAGTGTAGGTAATTTGCCCGGGGTTGAGAATATGGATATTCAATACGCACAATCGGGTATTTTTTCTCCATCGGATTTTATATTCCCGCATGATGCGACACTTGCAGAAGCAACACCCAATACCGAAACAACGTTGATCGCAGATTTGGATTTAGATCTATTGAAACGTCAGCGGAAATTTGGTTCAGTTCGGAACATGGAAACAAGACGGAACGATCTATATGAATTGCGCTGGTTGAATAAGAAAGATGAAGATGAGAATCATTAATCATTAGAAATAAAAAATCCCGTCCCGATAGCTATCGGGACGGGATTTTTATCTATGTTAGATGATGTTCTTAAACAGAGAAACTTTCGCCGCAGCCACACGTTCTGCTGGCGTTGGGATTTACAAAATGAAACCCTTTTCCATTTAATCCATCAGTAAAATCAAGTGTTGTGCCTAATAGGTATAACAGACTCTTTTTATCAACTAAGATTTTTACACCTTTATCTTCAAATACCTGATCGGCAGCATCAATTTTATTGTCGAAATCTAAATCATACATCAGACCTGAACAACCGCCACCTTTTACTGATACACGAATATTATAGTCTTCAGTATAGCCTTCACGTGCGCGTAAATCTGCTACGTGATCTTTTGCCTTATCTGTTATGGAAATCATACCTTTAATTTTTTGCTTTTTAATTTAACAAGAAACACTCTTGAAGAGTTCTTCTCTTGCAGATTAAATGTACAAAGGTTTTAGGAATAAATTGAGTGCATCGGTATAAGATGCACTCTGTTTATTAATTTGTCCAAGCACTTTTGCTTTTTCTGATTTTTTTGTAATCTTTTTTACAGCTTTTGCTAGAGCGCACACAGCTAACGCCCAGGAATAGGATAATGCCTAAAGCGATAAGTATTTGTTTGGTTTTCATGAGTGTAGGAGAGGATTATACTTTGAAGTTAGGATCTTTTTTACGCATTTTCTGTATTTTTTTAACATTTTTGCGGCATGTCTTGCTTGACTTTACACAATCTGTGAACGTTCCAACTGTAAATGCCAGTATAAGGAAGAGTGCTATTTTTTTCATAAATTTAAAGCTTATTAGTCGAGTTAATACTAGTAAAGTTATAAAAAGTAACCAATTAATTCAAATAAATGAACAATTCACAACGCACCGAACTCTCAGAAATTGGCGAATTTGGCTTAATTGATCGATTGAAGGAGTTTTTGCCAGCTAAATCAGATAAGATTGTTAAGTCTATCGGGGATGATGCGGCTGTTATTAAAACTGAAGAAAATGGAATTCAGTTCATTTCTACAGATTTATTAATGGAGGGTGTTCATTTTGATTTAGCATATACTCCTTTAAAACATTTGGGGTATAAGTCGGTAGCTGTGAATGTTTCGGACATTGCGGCAATGAATGGAACACCTTCTCATATAGTTGTTGGTATTGCATTGAGCAATCGTTTCTCCGTCGAAGCAATCGAGGAACTATATACAGGTATGAAACTGGCTTGTGATGCCTATTCCATTGATCTGGTTGGCGGCGATACTACTTCCAGCAGAAGTGGCTTAGGAATCTCTGTAACGGTTGTTGGTGAAGGCAGAGAAGAAGAAGTGGCATATAGAAGCGGTGCTCAAATTAATGACTTGATCTGCGTGACAGGCGACCTTGGAGCTGCCTTTATGGGGCTTCAGGTATTGGAACGTGAAAAGCAAGTGTATTTGGCTAATCCTGAAATGCAGCCTGAGTTGATTGGTAAAGATTATATTGTTCAGCGTCAGCTGCGTCCGGAAGCACGTATCGATGTAATTAAAAGTCTGAAATCGTTGGGTTTAAAGCCGAATGCGATGATTGATATTTCAGATGGGCTGGCTTCTGAGTTGCTGCATATCTGCAAAGAATCAAAGGTTGGTGCATATATCTACGAAGATAAATTACCAATCGACCCGATGACGTTTGATACAGCAAGAGAATTCGAATTGGATCCATTAACAATTATGCTGAATGGCGGCGAAGATTATGAGTTGCTGTTTACCATTGCGCAGGCAGATTATGACAAGGTACGCAACCACCCGGATATCACTGTGATCGGGTATATTAAATCAGCAGATGAAGGGGTAAATATTTATACGAAAGGTGATCACCTGGTGCCGGTAACAGCACAAGGCTGGAATCACTTTAAAGCATAATATTCTCTGGCAAAGCCAGAGAATATTATGCTTTAAAGTGATTCCAAAAATTCCAAAATATAACAAAAAACAAATTCCAAACTGCCCCATCTATCTTTTGCTGTTTGGAATTTGTTTTTTGTGATTTGGAATTTTACTAGCTAATGAATATTACATTCACTGTGATTAAGCTTTAATCTTCCGGATACGGTATAAACAAAAAGTTGGTAAATTCTTTATCGACTACGAACAGGCAGCAGAATTCTTCCGGGTCTTTGTATGTTTCCTGAAAAGAATCAAATTTTTCTGTATCAATAAAACCCAATTGCTGAAATTCATCTGCAGTTGAGAAGTAATAATTCCACTTTGTTTCTACTTCCGTTTTCCCGAGTAATAATTGTCCAAATGGCAGATCTGCTTTACACATCGGGAAAATAGGGAAGTCTGAGATACCTCGTGCTTTTAATTGATACGCAGCTTCTTTAAGTGTATCGCATACCTTGATAAAATCAGAAGATATTGTACCTAAAAATTTTCCGTTGATTTCCGGATCGTTTGATTGGTCGGTCATAGTAATTTGTAACCCAGATTATTTATTTTATCCTTGTTCGCCATAGGGCTGAATGATGAACAAGACATTGTTTGAAGGTTGCGTTATGCACTGATAACCTACTTTAGCTTCTTTCAATAATTCTTCAACTTCAGATTTTTCGTCTTCATGAACAACAAAAGAATCTTCATGTTTTAAATTCTTATTTAAAAGTTTTTCCTTCGCGAGTGTTTTGATTGTATCCACATTTAGTTCCATAGCAGTAACGTTTAAATTGGTTGTTACTGAATTTAACTCATTTGTGTTTAATAATCAAATTGTCTACAGAGCACTTTGATGTTAAAATGAAATCGTATTTATTAAGAAGCAGCGATGACAGGTTCTACCACAACTTTTCTACCAGCTCGTTTCGTAAGCAACACGACATTTTCCATGTGTATAGAGTTCTACCTTATAAGTGCTTATTTCATAATGTAATATAATCATAATTTTCAATGTGGTTGAATTATGATTGAATGTACTGATTAACAGGGTGCAAATTAAACTATAAATAAACTATAAATAAAGAGGTTGAAAATAATATATAGATCAAATATTAATATCGAATTGTGGGAATGTACTACGCATTCGTAAGAATAAGAATTTAAAAATATCAAACTACTGAATAATTACTATGTAGAGTGCATTTATGACTGATGCAAAAACATTAAGGGAATTTTTTGACATTGGTTATTCGCAGAATATAGAGGAAATTCTTAAACAGCTTAATAAATACTTTTCGAACTTTATTCAACCAACATTAATCCGAATAAATCAGATTACTTAAAGTCTATAATGGTTACATCCTTATCTAAAATGACAGTGAAGACCGGATTATACGAGACCCTCAGAAACCGTTAAAACCGAAAAACCTACCGTTAAATAAATAAGTAATATTGGTGTTTACTTCAAAAGTACTTTCTCGTATTTTTAAGGTCGCTCTGCCTAAACATTTGACATTGCAAGGAGCAGGGTTGGTTTTTGAGTTCGTTTTTAAGGATTTTTTGATGGGGCTGTATGACTTTATTCTCAACAAAATCAACTAAAGCGGGTGAAGCTTAAACCTATTGTATGTATTTATATCCCGACTTTCTTATAAAGAAATAATAAAATGAAAAATAAATTATCCTTTTGTTTTCTTCTTCTAATTCTTATTAGTGCTTTTACAACTACGTCCAAAGCTCAGGTGATGATGGTTTCACGTAACGTTTATACTCCAATACATGCCTCATTTGGTCAAACTATGGACATAGCTTTTGGGGAAGGTAAATGGAAACAACTGTATTTTGAATCGGTCAATACGGATTCTTTGCTCAACTCAGGCACATCTTATATTTATATTGAAGGTGATGGAGATCACTTTGGATATATGAGTGATTACTGGCGTGTTAACAGATCCAAATTTGAGAACTGGGTAAATAAAGGAAATACATTATTTATCAATTCGAATCCCAATTATGCGTATGAATTAATGCTTGGATTTGGAGGTGTATCATTGAATTATAATTTCCTTTCAGACACGATTGTAGGTGCAGATACTAATCATAAAATATTTAACGGTCCTAAGAAGCCTGTGGGAAAAGAGTTTTGGGGATATACTACGAACAATGCCGCAAATGCTACTATAATAGGAGCCGGACTAAAGCCCCTGCTTGTTTATAAAGAAGATCCTTCAAACATTGTACTTGCTGAAAAGATGTGGGGAGCAGGAACTGTTATTGTAGGTGCGCTAAACAGTATGCGTTATGTTTTTCCGCAGTCGGGCTATATCAACTTAAGATCTAACATATTGAGTCTGAGAAACACGCTGTCAGAAGTGAATGCCGCATTTGAAAAGCCTGAATCAACAATCAGCAAGCGTCAGGGAAATCAGGGCGTTACTGTATCTCTTGTAAACTATGGGACGAAAGCTCTGACAGAAGCTACGATCCATTGGGAAATTAACGGAACACTACAGACTCCGTTCAAATGGACAAAAGGTCTACAGCCTGTTCTTAGTAATGCGTTTAGCAAGGACTCCTTTGCTATTGGGGAATTTCTATTCGAAAAAGGGAAAAACTACCAATTGAAAATCTGGATATCAAAGCTGAACGGAACATATACACCTTCGGTACAGGATACAATTACCCAGAAAATTTATACCGCTCTGGAAGGCAGCTATACTGTCGGAACAGAAAATGCAGATTTTGAAGATTTACTAACTGCAGTGAATACGCTTATTAAAGCGGGTGTTAGCGGACCTACAGTCTTTAATCTGGCAGATGGAGGACATCTTATAGATCAGAAATTTCCAGCCATCAAAGGAGCCTCTCAACTGAATACTATTACGTTTCAATCTATTTCAGGAGAAAGAAGCAATACCACCATATTCAGAGACGGAAGCACCCGCGCTGATTATCTGCTTGCATTCGATGGAGCTTCATTTATTACGTTTAAAAACCTTACTATCTCTGATTCATATAATATATATGACTATGGAAACATTATCCGGTTTGGAGAAGGCTCGCATGATATCTCATTTATAAACAATAGCATTTTAGGTAAGTATTATAATTCAGGATCCGGAAGTTCCTCTACGATCTTTTTTGAGCGGACAGATAGCCTTCCCTGCTATAATATATTGATAAAAGATAATGACATAACCCAGGGATCTTATGGTATCTATGTGGATCAGAGCTACAATGGGAGTAAATTCATCAAGAACCTGACAATTGAAAACAATACAATAAGGAACCAGTTTTCCGGCGCCGTTTATCTTATTCATGTTTCTGATTTAAAGATAACTGGAAACAAAATCGAAGGAACCCGTATTCAGAATTATAATGGTATTTATGTTGATAATGCTCAGGATATTTCAATTTCCGGAAACGATATTTATGTGAAAATTGTAGGAAACGGTATCAATGTCAGGAACATTACTTCTTCGGTAGGCAGACGTTCACTGATCAGCAATAATGCATTTCATGGAGATGGAGGAGCATACGTATTTGGTATTATTGCAGAAGGGTGTCAAAAACTTGCTCTAGTTTATAATACAATAAATATTACCAATACCAATGAATTGAGCGCAGGTTTAATAATCGGTGGTTTAACGAATACTATCGAGTTATTCAATAACAATGTATGCGTAAGAGGAGCAGGAATGGCTGCAAGCTTCACCGTTAATGAATCATACGCTGATATTGTTTCCAATTACAACAATTATTATTCTGCTGGTAAGCGTACATTTATACTAAATGGCCAAGAGCTGGAAAACTTAGCGGACTGGAAATTTCTTTCACAAAAAGACTCCAACTCGATTTCAGTAGATGCGGCTTTCATAGATGAAAATGGTTACAAATCTACAAAAGGCTTACTGGATGGAGCTGGTATACCTATAGCTGAAGTATTACAGGATAAGGAAGGCAAAATAAGAGATGCAAGTAAGCCTGATATAGGAGCTGATGAGTTTACCTCTGCCGGAGTTGACTTGCAACTCCAATCACTTATTGTTCCTCAATCCCCATTTCTTGCAGGCAACCATGATATAAAAATCAATGTAACAAATAGTGGTAATGAAAAGATCACTTCTTTTGATTACCAATTGACATATAATGGTGAAGTTAAACCTGTACAAAAATGGAGTGGTAATTTAGAAAAAGGAAAATCTGTTGAAGTAAGCCTTGGCTCTCAAAGTTTTCCTTTATTTAATGGTAATTCTGTTAGCGTTGAAATTTCTTTACCCAATGGGAAGGATGACAATAATCCTGTTGATAATATACGCTCGAAGAGTAACCTATATGCTGCTTTACCTTCCAAGGCTTATACGATCGGAGGGACAGCACCTGATTTTACCAGCTTTAGAGAAGTACAAAGTCAATTGATAAACGGAGGTATAAAAGGAGATGTAACTTTTCTGGTAAGAGATGGCATATACAATGAACACATTGCATTGTCTGATATTTCAGGATCAGGAGCAGATGGGAAAATTGCTTTCAGATCAGAATCGGGCGATAGCAGTAAGGTAAAGTTGAGTTATTATGTTACTCGTTATGAATCTGATTCTAACTATGTAGTAAGACTTGAAAACGTGTCTTATATCACATTCAAAAACATGGGATTTAAAATTGATGGTGAGTACTACGCAAAAGCCATAGATCTTCTAGGAACCAATTCCAATATTCTTTTTTCTAAAAATATATTCACAGGAAAAGCAAGCAACAGTCGAAGTGATAATTATTCTATCGTAACAATAACAGGAACAACAAGTCCCTCAGGAGATATCGTTTTTGAAAATAACTTATTAGAGAATAATGACTATGGCTTTTACCTGTTAGCTAATTCCTCTAACGAATCCGGCAAAATCATTGTAAAAGGAAATGTTTTAAAGAACCAGTCCGCTTATGGTATCAGACTCAGCAATCAATCCTTTACTCAGATTGTATCCAATACAATAACTTCTGTTACTACTAATACAGATTACAAAGCCATTGATGTTTATAATTGCAAGGAGGGTTTAAAAATTATTAAAAACCGGATTATTACCAATGCAGGGATTGGTCTAAACTTAAGTAATATTAACGCTACTGCAACGAACAAGTTTTTAATAGCAAATAACTTTGTAAAGACAAGCGGAGCTTATGATTCAAGGCCTCTGAGCTTTTTATATGTAGAACAAGCGGATTTTTATTATAATACCTTTCAATATGCAGGTACCAGTACAAGTGAGTATTCTGCTTATCTATATAGTTGCAGTTCTATTAATTTCTATAACAATCATTTTATTAATAATGGGGGTGGTTATGCATTATACTTCAGCAGCAGTAATGATTACCTTAACATAAAGGCAGATTACAACAACTATTATACGAAAGGTACAAACCTTATATATTCTTATAACAGCACGAACAGCCAGTTTACAAATTTAGCCAAGTGGACATCCTACTCAGGCCATGATACGCATTCATCATCAATAGATCCGATGATTGCAACAGATTCTTACAAAGTGACTAATCCACGTCTGAATGGAACAGCCAACCCGACCCTTCTTGTAACCGAAGATATAGATAATGTAACGAGAAGTCAGTTTCCGGATATTGGCGCTTCAGAATTTAATCCTGCTGGGTTAAATATTGCTTTAAAAAATCTTACACTTTCTGATCAGAATTTTGCAGCAGGTATAAATCCTGTTTCCATTATTGTAAGGAACAATGGTTCAACTGCTGTAACATCATTTACAGTTAAATGGAAAACCAACGAAACAGTACAGGCAGATTATTCATGGACAGGTAATCTTCAGGCAAATGCATCAGTGACGATTGTACTCGGTAATTTTAACTTTAAAGTTGGACAACTTTATACATTTGAAATCTCTGTTCTGAATCCAAATGGAGCTACAGATATTGATCCGAGCGACAATACACTTATCATACCCGATGTAGGTGCGCCACTGAATGGCGTTTACACCATAGGTGGAACCACACCTGATTTCGCCACTTTTGGCGCAGCGGCTGCTATTCTGAATAAAAAAGGAATTGCTGGTAGTGTTACCTTCAATGTAAGACCAGGCACCTATCAGGAGCAAATAAGGCTTAGAGAGATCGCAGGTACAAGTCCTGAAAAAAGAGTTGTTTTCCAGTCTGAAAATGGAGATAGCACCTCTGTCATTCTCTCTTTCTATGCAGGGAGTTCTTCTGCAAATTATGTACTGAGATTGGATAGCACCGATTATGTGTCTATAAGAAATATGACGTTACGGTCAGAAAACAATAGCTATTCTTTGGTTTTAAGTCTGCTCAATGGAACTACGAATACTATTATTTCAAATAATAGTATTCAGGCAGCATCGAATGGTTATTATAATACGATTGAAATGTATTCCAACAAAGAAGGATTGAAAAACAACAATAACCTGTTTGCAAACAATAAAATTCAATACGGAAGTGTAGGTATTTCTTTGTCCGGTTTTTATACTTCCGGTAACAATGACGAGAATAATAAAGTAGTTAATAATACCTTCACCGGTCAAAGAAACACAGGTATCAGTCTTTCAAATCAGAATTATTCTACTGTTGTAAATAATACAATTGACATCATTAAGAATGATGGAATATACCTCTCTAATACAATCGGACTAACTGTTACTGGTAATAAGATCAATTTAAGCGGAGGATCTGCCGGAATCTACTTAGGTACTGCATTAAATCCTGATACGATACAGACTGTTATCGCAAATAACTTTATTAAAATATCAGGTGCAGATAATGCCCGGGCGATAGACATGTATGGCGCCAAAAACATTAAGCTTTACTTCAATACATGCATTCTTAATAACAATTATAATTTATCAAATTGTGTCAACATTGATAACAGTACAAATTGTACATTAAACAACAATATTATTGTCAGCAGAAATAAAGGATTTGCCTTAAATGTTAACAATTCAACAACCATTACTACCGACTATAATAACTATTATTCACAGGGGCAATATCCCTTTAGTCTGAATAAAAATGGTCTGACAACGGATGCCTGGACTGTTACTACAGGACAGGACAAACACTCTATAGGTTTAGATCCGGTATTCAGTGGGGCTAAAATATGGCAGACAAATGACCCTAGAATAAATAACAAAGGATTATCCATTATTGGTTTTAATACGGACATAGATGGAGAAATGCGTGGTGCGCAGCCGGACCTTGGAGCTGATGAAAACACAATCACAGGTGGCGATCTTGGACTATTATCTTTAATATCTCCTGTTGCCCCGGTTAATGCTGGAAACCAGTCCGTGAGAGTGGTTCTTTTCAACAATGGTAACACAACTGTTAATACCGCAAACATATACTGGTCTGTAAACGATACAACAAAAAACACTACCTGGACAGGCACCCTTGCACCTTCGGAAAGCATAGAAGTATCCGTTGGAGATTTTCAGCTTCCTTCAGGAATACATGCATCTGTAAAAGTATGGATAAGCGATCTTACAGATAGTAATCATAACAATGACACCCTGAAAGTAAATAGTCTGCGTGCCGGCATGAGAGGTATTTATACTATCGGAAAACAGAGTTCTGACTTTGTCAGCTTTACTTCCGCGGTTGCTGCACTTACATCTTTCGGTGTTGCGGGGAATGTTGAGTTTCATGTAAAACCTGATACCTATACAGAACAGTTTTCAATACCTGAAATTTTCGGCACTTCGGACACAAGCACAATAACCTTTAAACCACAATCAAGTGGAGAAGTTGTTCTTTCTTATGCAGCGAAGTCCGGGTCTAATTATATAGCTCAGCTGAAAGGTGCAGATTATATAAGGATTTATGATTTACAATTTCTTCCCACAAATACAACTTACGGTATCTGCATTAACGTTACCGATGGGGCTGATAATAATATAATAAGAGGAAATATATTTAACGGAATTAATAATAACTCTTATAGCACTTCCATCATAATGTTTGAAACGTCTTTAAGCGTATATACAAACCAAAACAACCTTATAGAAAATAATACCTTTACAAAAGGCGGGTTCGGTGTCTATTTCACTACTTACGGCAATAATGACAAAAATAATACTGTAAAAAACAATTACTTTGAAGGACAAGGAAATATGGCTATCAATGCATCCTATCAACTTGATCTTCAAATTACAGGCAACAAGATTATATCAGGCAACAGCTACGAGTATTATGATGGTATTTCTGTCAATTATTGTACAGGAGCATTTTTAATTGATAAAAACAAAATAGAAGTTATAAAAGGACGGTCCGGAATTAATAGCTCTGATAACAAAGGTACCAAAGCAGAATATGGAATTATTTCAAATAACTTTATCACGGTAAAGGGGTCAAACAACAATTTCGGAATCCAACTTTATGCATGTGAATACCTTGGAGTTTATTTTAACTCCGTGCTAAATGCGAGTACAGGAATAACTGCAAGTTGTTATAAGAGCTCAAGCTGTAAATATCATTCTGTTGCAAATAACATATTTTCAAATAAGGGCCTTGGCTTAGCTGCTGCCTTTGATGATATATCTAATGCCCTTCTTTCTGATCACAACAATTATTATGCAACCGGAACAAAGGTGTTTTCTTCTTATGCAACACTTGCAGATTGGACAGTAAACAAAGGCGTTGATTTTAATTCCTTTTCAATAGATCCTAAATTTCAATCCGATACAGTATTACGTTCTTCTGAAGTGTCATTGAATACACTTGGCAAGCCTATTGCTGGAATTACTGAAGACATAGATGGTGAAATCCGAAGCTTGAGCAAACCTTCCATTGGAGCCGATGAAAATGTTCCGGATGCCAATGATGCTGGTATACATAAAATAGCAGGACCAATACAGCCATTCGTTTCAGGAGAACGCCCGGTAGCTGTTCAGTTAAGAAATTACGGAGATATACCATTGCAGTCTGTTACTATTAACTGGTCGATTAATGGTAATGTACAGCGCGCTGCTTCATGGACAGGGAACCTGGCTCTGGGTGATACATCACTTGTAACCCTGGGTAATTTCTCATTTGCACCTAAAGCTCCTTATACAATCAAAATCTGGACAACTTTCCCTAATGGATCTTCGGATAACAATCCATTGAACGACACTGTTATTGCAGGCCCGATCTATACTGCTTTAACGGGAACTTATACGATAGGAGGTACGAATCCTGACTTCGCAAAAATAGCCGATGCAGCCGATGCCTTGATAAAAGGAGGTATTGCCGATTCTGTTCAGTTCAATATTCGAAAAGGAACTTACAGTGAAAAGGTTATTATTCCGTCTATAATAGGTGCTTCGAAAAGGCATTCAATCGTATTCCAGTCTGAGAGCGGCATAGAGACAGATGTAGAAATTTCAAACTCCGGCACATCAGAAAATAATTACCTCATTAAGTTTTTATCTTCTGATGGAATCACTTTTAGGAATCTGTCTTTCCGTAATTCCGGAACAAGCTACAGCAGAATACTAAGCATAGAGAACGGTTCTGACAATGTGACGATTTCAAATGTTCTGTTTAATGGGGCTTCATCATCGACCAATAGCGAAAATAATGCTTTAGTATATAGTGCATCGGGCAACTTCAACAATAATAACCTACTCATACAAGGATCTACTTTTAACAGAGGAAGCTTTGGGATATATGCAACAGGTAAGAGTCTGAGCAACAGTAACAGTTACCAACAAGGGCTTTTGATTCAGGGAAATGAATTTAAAGATGCATTTTCACAGGCAGTTTATGTTGATGGTCAGGACTCGCCGATCATTCAAAATAACAAAATTGAAAGTAATAGCGCTTTCAATAGTTATGCTGGTATAAAGCTATACGGCACATCAATCAACGCGCATGTAACCGGTAACAGAATTATGCTTTATACTGGAGGCACGGGCATTCAGCTATCAGCAGTGAACAGTTCAGGATCACCATTGATTGCCAATAACAATATCGCTGTTTCCGGAACCGCTATCACAAGAGGGATTTATATTGATTATTCAGAAAATGTTGGTATTTATCACAACACCATCAGAATAAAAAATAAAAATCTGAGTCAGGATGCGGTGGCTGTATTGATGACAGGAAACAACCATAGACTTTTCAATAACAACCTGGTTGTATCTGATGAAGGTTATATTATTTATTATAGTTATGGTTCATTTTCTTCTAACTACAACAACTTCTATTCAAATGGGCAAAATATAGGATACTACAAAGACAAAGTAAAAGATCTGACTGACTGGAGACAACTTACAGGAAATGACAAACAGACGATAACTGTGAACCCTATTTTTAAAAGTGAACAGGAAGGAACTATATCCAATGCACTTTTAAATGATGTTGTGCCTCAAACAGGTGGAGTACTTACGGATATTAACGGAGTGTCACGGAAAAGTATGACAGATATAGGAGCTTACGAATTCACTCCTGAGGGTACAGATGCTTCACTTATTGAAATTGTAAAACCAGCAACTCCCATTGTAACAGGATCACAAGAGGTTGCCGTAATCTTATTCAACAATGGTTCTGAGATTTTAACTACATCAACAATTGACTGGTCAGTAAATGGCATCAATCAAGATCAGGTAAAATGGAGCGGATCGCTGGCTCCAGAAGGACGTGTAACTGTGAGCCTTGGTATATATGAAGTTCAAAGACAAAAATCCTATAAAATAAATGCCTGGACTTCTTCACCGAACAACTCAGAAGACAGCGACCATTCTAATGATACAATAAAGAGAACCATCTCTGCTGCACTTTCAGGTATTTATAGTATTGGTGGCACGGAAGCAGATTTCCCTAATTTTACCAAAGCTGCTGAAGGTCTTATGGCAAATGGAGTATCTGGCCCTGTAGAATTCAGAGCTGCGGACGGTATTTACAACGAACAGATTGAAATCACCAAAACACCTGGAATATCTTCTGTCAACACAGTTACATTTACTTCAACTTCAGTAGACAGCACAAAAACAACGATCAACTTTAAAGCTGCATACGGCAAAAACTATATTGTTCAGCTAAAAGGAGTCAACTACATAACGTTTAAGAACATTACCTTAAAAGCATTGGATAGTGAGTATGCCAATGTTGTAGTAATGATGGAAGGGGCAAGCTACATACATATTGAGAATTGCGTACTAAGCGGAAAGAGATCTAATAACACAGGAGATCAATATCTGGTATCAGCTTCAGGTTTTACAACAGGAAACCGTTTTGCAGAAAATGTATTTCAGGATGGTTCCTATGCAATCTATATGGATGGTACGGCTTCAGCCTATCAGATAAATGAAATTTCAGGAAACGTTTTTTATACACAGAACGAGTCATGTATTTATCTGAATTACCCAAGAAATACAATAGTTGAGAATAATATTATTAGCCCTCTTTCACACAACACATATTATTATGGGATATATGCAAATAATTCAAGAGGTGGTCTTCGTATTTCGGGGAACCAGGTAATAATTCCCGGAACGAGAAGTAAAGGGATTTTCCTGAATTCTGCTATTGGAACCAGTGCAGAGCCTGTATTGGTTTACAACAACTTTGTAAGTCATACAAAATCCGAGGAGAATACTGGAATGCACCTTAGCTCTTGCGAATATGCAGGTGTGTATTATAACAGTGTAAGGATTTCAGGAAGTGGTACTCCTTTGAATGAAGCCTTTAAACTTGAGTCAGGAAAAAATAATCAGGTTAAGAATAACATATTTGCTCATTTCGGCGGAGGTCCTGCAATTACTGTTACCAACAATCAGACACTCAGCTCAGACTATAACGATTTATTGACCACAGGAGCTACATTGGCTATTTGGGGAAGCAGCTCCAATTCTTATCCATCTATTGAAAGTCTTCAGGCTGCAAACGGTATGGATATTCATTCGTTGTCTATTGATCCGGTTTTTGCAAGTTACATGGACCCACACGTGAGCCAGTCTAATCTTGATGGAGCAGGAACACCAATTGCACAGGTGAAAACGGATATAGACGGACATATGCGTCATGATAAAAATCCAGATATAGGAGCCGATGAATTCGGTTCAGGTTTAATTACCAAAGATATCGGGATTACATCTGTAATAGGTCCGAAGAGCGGTTGTACGCTGGATGGCAATCAATTCCTTGTGGTAAAACTTCAAAACTTCGGGGTTGATACCATCAACAATTTTTCCATACACGCAATCCTTAACGATACTCTCGATATCAAAGAAGAGCTGAAAGGTATTAAGTTAAAGGGAGGCCAGTCTTACAATTATACATTTAAGACACCCGTACTGATGAATGATCATACACTGTATTCTTTTGATATTTATACAATGCTTGATTCGGATTCGAACAGAGAGAATGATTCGATTATCAACCATGTGATACAGCATTATCCTACGACTGATGCTTATGCAGGTGAAGACACTGTTATTTGCCAGAATGCACCATATTCATTGATTGCCAATGGTGGAGCCACTTATACATGGCATATGCGTGGTTCTGAAACCATCTATGCAAATCAGAGCGTTCAGCCAATTAATCTGGAACATACAACTATATTTGTACTGAAAGCCTTCAATACGTATGGATGTTCGGACACCGATACAATAAAAGTAACTGTGATACCATCTCCTGTACAACCTGTGATCACGAAAACGGGTGAATTAGGTGGAGCATGCGCCAGTGATTCTGTGACGCTTACATCGAGTATTAAAGACAATATTATCTGGTCTACGGGACAGACATCAGCGATTATAAAAGTAGGCACGGCTGGTTATTATACAGTAAAAAATACAGCACCGCTTACATCATGTTCATCTTCTGCAACTGTTGAAATCAAGAGTCCATTGATTCCAACACTCAACACTCTTTCTGCGACAATATGTCCCGGTCAAGAAGTTTCACTTGGTATAATAAACGGGGGGCATTCATTTAAATGGTCTACAGGAGAAATAACAAGTTCAATTCTGGTAAGTCCATCCGGCACGACAACATATAATGTTACATTCAAGACAGATGATGGTTGTGTGTTGGAACAAAGTGTAACCGTAAGTGTACGTGCAGGAGCTATCATTCCAAAAATAACATCTATCAAAGGAGATTCAGCCGTATGCCCTGGAGGCGAAGCAGTATTAACAGTTAAAGGAACAGCCTCTCGTTTTTCATGGTCCAATGGTTCTGCAGGATCCAGTATTAAAGTTTACCCTACAGAAAGAACAGTCTATACAGTTACAGCACATGGCGGATTTTGTGCTGGAAAAACAGAAACAGCATCTGTAGTAGTAGACGTTTTGCCCGGACCTGATAAGGCACCGATCATTGTAGCTACAGGTTCCAGCTCATTGTCATTTTGTGAAACAGATGCGATTACCCTTACATCTTCTGATTATTCAGAACATATAAAATGGTCAACCGGAGACACGACATCGTTCATCACTGTACTGGCACAGGGTATTTATTCCCTGAGTCATATAAGTAAGGAAGGTTGTGCCAAAACATCTACTGTGAAAATAGAAGATCCAAAGGTACCATACATAATGGGGCAAACTGAAATCTGCAAAGGAGAATCTACAACACTCACCGTAATGAACGGATATCATTACAAATGGAATACTGGTGAAACGACAAGCTCTATACTCGTTACACCTGATACAACAACGGAGTATACCGTTCAGATCGAAAACCGGGAAGGATGTACGTACGAGCAAAAAGTGAAAATTACTATCTATGAAGCTCCTGTTGTTACAGGTATAAGCTCAGACACAGCTATATGCAAGGGGAGTGAAATAACACTCTTTGTTACAGGAAAAGCAAAAGAGTTTTTATGGACTGACGGACATGTCGGAAACATAATAAAAGTAAAACCAAATGAAACTACCATCTTCGGAGTTAAAGCCACGAATGGCTGTTCCAATCAGGCGATCAATGATTATCTGAATGTAAAAGTAACTGTATTAGCACTTCCTGAGCAGCCGGTAATTCTTCAAGGAAACTACAAAGCCTTTTGTCAGGGTCAAGCGTTAACCCTGGAAAGTAATTTTGGAGACAGCATTAGATGGTCTACCGGAGCCACTGGCAAATCAATTATTGTTTCAGATACAGGAACATATAAACTGTTTAAGTTCAATCAATACGGCTGTATAAGACAGGCAGAGATTAAAACAGCCTACCCGGCGAAGGCATTTATAGCTATTGAGGGCAAAGGTTTCCAGACGATTTGCAAAGGCGATGCTGCAATACTTACATTGGTCAATGGCGCGGATTATTTATGGTCAAACGGATCAAGGTCCTCTTCAATAGAAGTGACTCCGCTGGAAAATACATCCTATTATGTAACCGGACAAAATCAAAATGGCTGCCCGTATGCAGATTCCATAAAGATACATGTGATTAAACCAGTGGCACCTGCGGTGGTTCAAAATCTGATTCCATTGAATAATAAAGCAGATCTGAGTCTGCCGCTTTCATTGTCATGGAGTCCTTCGGAAAATGCAAGTCACTATGATGTACGCATATGGGAGTCAACAGCTACGATGCCTGAAACACCATTTATACAGAATACAACACAAATACTTAACAGAATAGAAAACGGTCTGGAGTTTGGTAAAAAGTATCATTGGCAGGTAACTGCTAAAAACTCCTGTGCTGAGACAACCGGCCCAGTTCAACAACTGGAACTGAGAAATCTTCCGGATCTTGAAGTGAAAAATGTGCTTGTTCCATCATCCGCATTTTCAGGTCAGGAAATTGTGGTCTCCTGGGAAGTAAAAAATATTGGCTCCGGAAAGACCATGCCTAAAGAATTCTGGTTTGATAAAATATACCTATCAAATGACAGCATATTTACAAATGGTGTGGATGCCTATATAACAGGAGTTGCCAATAAGACTTCACTGGATTCGGCACAATCCTATATTTCATCGGCTACTATCCGCTTACCTGAAGGGGTGAGTGGTCCTCATTACCTGTACATTATTTCAAATGAAGGCAAAGAAATTAAAGAGGTAAGTGAGCAGAACAATATAAACAGAAACAATAGGTACCTGTTGGTTAACCTGACTCCTCCACCGGATCTTCAGGTACTGGAAGTCTCAACGCTATCAAATGTCTTTTCCGGACAAACCGTAGACCTTAAATGGACCGTTGGCAATAAAGGAGAGGGGAAAACCAAATTCAGTGAATGGAAAGATCAGATTTATTTCTCGTCCGACTCTGTACTTCGCTCCGCGAGCGCGCTTGTGTTGGGCACTATAACTCATAATGGACAATTAGAAGCCGGAAAGAATTATACAAATACCATTCCTGTAACATTACCTCATGGTGTTTTCGGAAAATATTTCATCCATGTATTAACTGACCAGGAAGATCAGATTTTTGAGCACGCTTACAATAACAATAATTCGGGAAGAAGCGCTGCCATTGCCGTAATACTTTTACCTCCATCTGATCTTGTTCCTACGGTCACCTCTATTCCTGCAACTGCAAGCAACAGAGACAAGATCAAGGTAGAATGGACTGTAAAAAATCAGGGAGGTTCTGCTACGAATGCCGGCAGATGGGTAGACGAAATTTATTTAACAAATAATCTCATTTTCGATGCCAGCAAAGCCATTTTACTTGGGTCAAGGACAAATTACACGGCCTTGAATCTTGGTGAAAGCTATACAGCAAATGCTACCATTACAATCCCGGATAATGTTGGTGGAGCGAACTATATATTTGTAGTAACAGACCGTGCGAAAGAAGTTTTTGAACACATGAACACGTCTAATAATGCTGGAAGAAGCCTTACTATCCTGAACATCAAATCTCCTGATCTGATTGTTGAGCAGGCAACAGTATTAAACACAGCAGTAAACTCCGGAGAAAGATTAAACATCAGGTACCTTATAAGAAACAAGGGGACTGGGACTGTTAATACTACAACATGGACAGATAGCCTCTTCATAAAAGAGTCTGTAGCTTCTGATACTACAAAAGCGAAAACCATATCTTCTGTGAAGGTAAATACAAACCGTATTTTAAATCCGAACGATACCGTTTCAGTGACCGGATCCATTATGGTTCCGGAAGGAGTGTCAGGAACGATTTACCTGCAGATTAAGACAAATTCAGAAAGAACTGTTTATGAAATTACCGGAGGAAATATTAATAACACATTTAACAAAGCTGTTGCAGTGACTCTGTCACCATGGGCTGATCTTGTAGTAAGCAATGTCTCTACAGACAAAGATACAGCAATAGCAGGCTCACAGTTTCCTCTTCATATAAAAGTGGCCAATCAGGGAAAGGCCACAACCAAAGATTCTTCCTGGATTGATAAAGTTTATATGTCACCATCGCCTGTACTTGGCAAGGACACTGTATTGCTCACAGGTGCAAGAGCTGATTTTAAATTGAAGAAAGACTCCTCGTATAGTTATACTGTGGATGTTCCCGTGCCAATTGAAACGGAAAAAGGTATTTACTATTTCTACGTATTTACCGATGCCACCAAAAAGGTATATGAGCACACGGATGAAAATAACAACATAACCCGGTATGGACCTGTTCGTGTCATTTATGGTCCGGGGCCTGATCTGGAAATTTCTAATTTCACGGCACCTGACAGCGTTTTAACAGGTATTAATTACAAAGTAGAGTGGAACGTAAAGAATAAAGGAAAACAAGGAGCTTTTGCCCAATGGGACGATGCGGTTTATTTATCCAAAGACACTATCTGGCAACCTGAGACGGATATCTTAATTTCTATTTTATCCGGTAAATATCAACTCGATACAGGACAAACCTACACGTCTAGCCGCGTTGTTGGAATACCAGAAGCAATTTCGGGTCAATATTACTGGATTACAGTAGCAGACTATACCCCTAAAGGTAAACCACTGACAAACTCAGGAGACAAGAATAGAAGTAATAACTATACCATCAGACCTGTACTAATCAGACTGAATACCACACCTGACTTAGTAGTGACTGAGTTACAGGCTCCGGAGGAAGCAACATCCGGACAACCGATAACTGTTCAATATACCATTACCAATGAAGGCAGCAGCACTACCCGTCCTAAAAGGTGGACAGACAAAATCTATCTGTCTACGGACTTTAAGATAGATAATACGGACAAGCTGCTTGCGTCAATTGAAAGAATTGACTCCCTGCAGGCAGGAGCATTTTACAGCCAAAGCAAAGAAGTTACCTTACCATTGCTGGAATCCGGGAATTATATACTATTGGTAAAAACAGATTATGATAATACTCAATATGAAGGTGATAAGGAAAGTAATAATGTATCGGCTTCTTCTATTCACCTTGAAATGCCTTTACCTGTAGATCTTATCGTTTCAGAGATTTCAGCTGATCAAGAGCAATATATAGCAGGTGATTTCATAACCATATCCTGGACAGTCCTGAACAAAGGAATCAATGCTGCTTCCGGATTTGAGCAAGATCAGTTTTATTTATCAAGAGACAAAAGCTGGGATATCAATGATGTTTACGTAGGTGAGAATACTACCCATCTGACGCTTGCCCCTAATGGATCCCGTACATTTTCAAAAGAATACAAGCTTGCCAATGCCTCTGTAGGCTCCTATTATATTGTAGCACGAACGGATTCAAGAAACCAGATTCCGGAGACGGATGAACGGAACAATGAGACATCGAGTCTGAACACTATTCTTTTGGATGTAAAAGAACTTGTACTCAATGTAAACGAACATACAACCCTTTCTCATAAATCCAGTGTTTACTATAAAATCGTGATACCTGATTCACTTAAGAATGAAACGATTCTGGTTGAATTAACAGGCAAAGAGAGTAACCACAACGAACTCTACATCCGTTATGGTGATGCACCTACAAGAAACATGTATGATGCAGCATTCAGTCGTCCGTTCGCAGGAAATCAGGAAGCAATAATCAGTGAAATGAAGCCTGGTACCTACTATGTAATGGCTTATGGTGAAAATGGATTAACTGACCCACAAGATATAACACTTAAAGCATCTATACTTCATTTTGAAATACGATCGGTAAAAACAAATGTAGGTGGTGACTCAGGCCCGGTGACAACCTGTATACAGGGAGCCAAGTTTACAAAAGCATCCGAGTTTTATATTTACAACAACAATCACCCGGTGAAGGCTGCCAAAGTATACTATGTAAGCCCGACCAAGGTATTTGCCACCTTTGATCTGAAAGGAGCAGAACTCGGATATTATGACGTAGTATCTGAAGACACGATATCCGGTGAGACAGCTGTTAAACTTAACGGATTCAAAGTAGAAAAATCTACACAAGAGCTTCTGGAGCTTGATATGGATTATCCAAATTCAGCAAGAGCAGGAACAGTTGTTCCGATTCACATTCATTTCGCAAATGGAGGAAACATAGATATTCCGACACCGCAAAGGACTGTTGTGTGCACCGCAGCCAAAGTGCCTATGGGATTAACGTATGATGATCTGAAACACTATTTTACCTCTTTGAATATTGAGTTTGCTGAGCCGGAAGGGCCTGAAGGAGTACTCAGACCAGGAGCTATAAGTGACAAAACATTTTACGTCGGCGCGTATGCAGCTCGTATACAACTAAAAATATTAACAAAATAATTTTACATCATATAAAAATTGAAGATTCCAATGCGCGTATATTTTAAATTATCGACTGTGCTTTTCTTTCTCCTTATATGTATGCAAAAGACTTTTGCTATAGATATAAATCCAGGAGAGAACAAAACAGAATGCCCCGGAACAAAAATTACACTTGGAGGGAGTCCAACAGCAGGGCCAGATGGTGACTATACCTATCAATGGCATTCTATACCTGCGGGATTCAGTTCGACTGAGTCTAACCCGGAAATTACTGTGTCTGATGTTGAAACCGTTTATGTTGTCCGTGTAACAGATGTAGATGGATTTACGTGTCAGGAATCCGTTACCATCACTCCTGTGGTGATTGAAGGCATTAAATTCAACCCGTCCAGTCTTCAGCCTGATGGGAAATCTACCTCACAGGCAACCGTTGTTACAGACAATACAGGAAGGAGCTTTATGTGGTCGATATCAGGGCCGGCAGGAACAGACGCCAGAGTGGGAGAAATGAACGGAGTTGTAAGAGCATCTACCAAATCTGCTACAGTCAAAGTCAAAGTTCAGGACATGCAAGCGGTAACTAACAAAACAGAAACCTGCTATGTCGAAGAAAATATTTGTATAGGCGATCCTAAAGAATGTTGTCCTGATTTATCGGGGGAAATGTTTTTCGGACAAATTAAAGTTGTTTTAACTGAATCTATTAAATCACTGGGATCAGCTGACGAAGATTATTGTTCTTATGCTACCAATAAAGTAAGGTTACACCTGAATTTGAAAGGTTTCTTCCATACACCAGTATCTTATGACCTGGAGGGTGTAATGGTAACCTGGAAACAGAAAGGTGTCGGAGCCGATAGAACCTTTAAGGATGTAACAATTGAATGGAATGGCACAGCACCCACAAGAAAATTTGGTCCCATAATGGCAAAACTGACAGGTATGAAACTTACAGTTACTTCAGACGGAACAATTTCAGGAGAAACAAAATTTACAATTTATCAGGAAGAGGCAGTTTCACTAGGCGGTATAGCAGAACTTGCCAGAGGAACTACAGGAACATTTACGTATAAATATACTTCATCAAGAACATTTGAAGGAGATTATGATTTCGGGGGCGTAAGCAATATTGTCATTCAGTTAAAAAAGAAATCTTCTGTAATCGCAGAGGCCAAAGGAAGCCTTACCGCCAATGGAGACCTTGTCAATGGAGTACTAACAGCTAAAAATGCAGCTACCTTCTCAACGAATGGCTTTGAAGCTACATTGGAAAGATTGATATGGAAATTTAACTGGAGGATTAAAGATAATGATATTGAGTTTAAAGATGGAGAAGCTAGGATAGCAGTAAAAGAAATAAAAAACACCAAAGGTGAAGTAAACATTGATTTCAGATTAGATGGTACCATTGCAGAAGGTACAGCCAAATTCACCAATCTCGTAGCATTTGGATGCAAGATAGAAGGCAACCTGGCGGCAAAAGTAGATTATGAATTCAATGTTCATGAAATCAGCGGCAGTAATATAAAAGCCAAACATTCTGAATTTGATAATTCTTTTGAGATCATTGAATTCAAAATTACTCAAGGTGAACTGAATGTATTTAGATTTAAAGGACTTACCAGGTATAAAAAAGTTAATTTCAATATCAGCAATGCATCATTTGTAAAGAACAAAGGTGTAGAAATTACTGCTAGTCTGGAGATAGGTAAATCATCGAAATGTGAAGTGAGAGATTTTACTATATCAAGTGAAGGTGTAGTCTCCAAAATTACATTGTATTTCGAATCCACCAGTTATCCTCTATATATAAAGGCCAATCTATCCTTTATAGATAGCGAGTTCTCAGGTGATTATACAGGCACTATAGAAGGAGGTATAAAAATCGGTGGGAAAGTGGTAATTGGCTCCATGGAGACTTATAATTATGGATTTTTTGAGCTGGAAATGCGCGTAGCTAAAGGGTTTCCTGTAGGACCAGTTATTCGTATTGATGAATTGGGTGGACGCTTCGGATATAATTATGATCATAGGATAAATGCTGCCAGCCAAGGGACATATCTTATTGGATTCGCTTTAGGCATAAAAGATGCGGCTGATATTATAGGACTTAAAGGAGATGTAACACTGGTAATTGGTAACAAGAGCTCGCTGGAACTGGAAGGCGAAGTAAGGGTTCCCGCCAAATCACCGCACTATTTTAAAGGTACTCTGAAAGCATCTTATTTACTTGGCACCAATGACGTATCTGGCAGTACCAGTGCTACGCTAAAGATTCCTGCCAGAAACGGAAACATGCTTTCACTTTCAACAGGCCAAATCAGCTTCAAACTGAATCAAGGAGGGTGGAGTGTGAAAGGCATGAATATATCCGGTCAAATCATGAAGCAGGTAACCATGCAGGGTTCTATTGACCTGAGAGGGGCTTCGGGCAATGATATAGGAATTACAGGAACTGTTTCCGGAAGCATTGATTACCAAAAAGAGGTTACAATAATTTATCCTGCAAAATTTGATGGGACGAATTGTGTAACGGCAGATAACACGGATACCAGACTGGGCTTCGGTATATCCGGATATCTCAATATTAAAATGGGGGGATCATTTAACACTCAGGTAGATTCAGAAGGCTTTACTGGAATTATAAAAACACACGTCAACGGTACAAGCAGAGTTAGTGTTAAATGGCCCTGCATCGCCACTTGCATTGACTGTGTCAGGTTTACCAATGTTAATGTAGACGGCGATATGGAGATGAGTTATGATGGCTCAAAAACAAAACTTAAAGGATATCTGAAATTTTCAGGAGCAGATCATGAAGAGGAAAGTCGTCCTATAGAAATAACATTCTAACATAAGCATTGTGAGAAATAGATATAAATTAACAGCACTCATAATAGTCACTATCCTTCTTCAGTCTACCATTCAGGCTTATGCTCAAAGAAACGGAGCAAGTCTGAGAGGCGGTGAAGTGGATAAGACTATGAAGCTCTACTGGGAAACGTATGACTGGCCACAGACGCTGACCGGCTTTAACATAAAAAAACAAAGCGGGGAGGGTAGTAGCTGGAATAAACTCAATGCAGAAGTAATCTATCCTCAAATTGATGAAAGAAACTGGCAAAATCAGGGACTTAATGAAGAACAAGGAAAAGAAGTACAGGAGGCATATTTGAAATATCTTTCGGAAGGGAAATTAAGCAAAATCACTAAAAACATATTGCTGCAGAAACTACAAGAAACAGATGGACTTAAATCAGGTGACAGACTGAACATGAAACAAGATTATACTGTTGCATTGATCTTAGGCTTTGCTTTTATCGACAATACATATAAGAAATCTGAAAAAGTAACGTATGGTTTGTTTTATGTATATGAAGATGGCCACGAGTCTGAACAACCGATGGCTACTTTTGCTCCAGAAAACATACAGATAAAATCGAATGTTACATGCAGCGTGAGCAAAGGGAAACTGAAACTTTCCTGGTCTGTAAATGAAAAAGATTACTCTACCGCAGGTCTGTATGGTTTTAAGATCAGCAGGAAAGAAGACAAGTCAGGGAAAACAGCCAATCTTACAGAAGAATTATTAGGCTTCCAGAACTCTGATAACGGACAACTGCACTGGTTGTACGTTGACGAAAGCGCCATTCCTTCGCTGGATTATACGTATACATTTATCCCAGTGACTATTCTTCAGACAGAGCTTAAGCCATTTGAATATACATTCAAAGCAGCTCTATATCAAAATATCCATACACCTTTTATAGATTCTATCTTAGTTGTGAATGATGTAGATCTTAGGATACATTGGAATACAGACACGCTCTTATCGTATAAAAAAAGGATCAAGGAATTTTATCTTGAAAAGAGGCATGTTGATACATTGAAATTTACGAGAATAACGAAATCTTTAGCACTTAAAAGTAAATCCTATACCGATACAACGAATCTGCTATATGGTCAAAGTTATATTTACAGGCTTTCGGTAACAGATCAGAAAGGAAAACAATGGGAGGGAATTCCGGCTACTATATTCTACACCGGAGTCAGGCTTCCTGCAAGGCCTGACAGTCTTAAAGCTGAACTCAGGATGATTTTGGACAAACCGTATGTTTATATTTCCTGGGCAAAAAGCACAAATAAAAACACATTTGGTTTTGTGTTTCAGTCAGATGAAGACGGCACGGGCAAGCTTATTGAAAACCTGAGTATACCGCTTATAAAAAGTAACGAACTCTTATATGAAATATCCGGAGACGGAGGTATAGAGTATCAATTCAGCATTATTCCTGTAAACGAGAAAGGTATGCGTGGAGAAGGACGTACAATAAAATGTCAAATTCCACTGTTGAAACTTCCAGAATTTACAAACTGTTCTGCTACTCTTGATAAAAATAACTTAGTACAGTTGTTATGGGAATATCCTAAAGAAGCCGAAATAAAAGGATTTAATGTGCTTGTTAATGGACAAGTAATTGCCACATATAATGAACTTCCGAAAGATACCAGAAAATATACCGTGCAGCTTTATATGCCTGAAGATGCTAAAAAAGTCAATCTGTATCAGGTAGAAGCTATCGGTACTGTGGCATCGAGAAAGAGTTCCGTAGCACCGCTTTATCTACCTAAATATAACTTAGCGCCGCCTGAAAATATTCAGGTTGAACTGGTAAAGGAAAAAGGTAAATCTTATGCAGTACTTACCTGGACCAGTAATAAGGATCAGGAAAAAGACATTAAAGGATACATTCTCTTTATTGATGAAACAGTTGAAAATGCTTTTAGTCAGTTCATGTCCATAGAAGCTGTTGAAGACATGAAATATAAATATCTTATTACTGATCCTGACCGAAGCTCCTACACCTTTCAGGTTGCAGCCGTTTCGAATAAAGGCGAAATCAGTCCTGTTGCCAGTACTACATTAACTCTAAAAGCTCTTAAAAAGTAAACGTTATGAAGATTAATATTTCTGCGTTTTTTAATACATATAGATACATTTTGTTATTTCTATTTACTTGTGCATACAGTAGCCATAGCTATGCACAGGTAGATATAGAGGTTACTCCTGCTACATGCAATGGTAAGAAAGATGGAAAAATTGATGTGACTATAAATGGGAAAAACGGTCCTTATAAATTTCTCTGGAACGATGGCTCAACGGAAGACCATCTTCACGACATTGAAAAAGGAGATTATTATGTGATCATCACAGACCGGAATACCTGCACTTTTGAAAAGGGTATTCATGTAGACGTTTTAGAAGACAAGCCTAGAGTATCCATTAGTGGAGGCGGTGATCGTACATTTTGCAGTGATGCAGAAGACCAGGATGTAGAATTGTCAGCCATAATTGCTGTATGTAAAGATTGCCAGATAAGTTGGTCTACCGGTTCTTCTGAAGAAAAGATAAAGGTAAGTTCGGATGGTGATTATTCTGTACGCGTAGAAGACGATGAGGGCTGCTTTCAAAGTGATTCTACAGAGGTGAAAATCGAAACAGAAGATTGTGATGACGATGATGATGATGACAATGATCCTGATATAGATATTCCTGTTGTTTTTCCCAAGGATCCTAATGACATTCTTGGCCCGGTTGGATTTGGGACACAGAGATGGATTTCGGTGAAGGATGTTCTTCCTTATACGATCCGATTTGAGAACGATCCTGATTTTGCGACAGCACCTGCTCAGAAGGTTGTAATACATACTCCTATTGACCCTGATCTGAATATCTATTCATTCAGACTTGGAAACTTTGGTTTCGGAAATTTTGTATTTGATGTGCCTGCCAACAGTACCTATTATACCACCCGATTAAATGTAAGCGATTCATTAAAAGTAGTTGTAGACGTAATTGCCGGAATTGACGTGGTTAAGAAAGAAGCTTTCTGGATATTTGAATCAAAAGATCCACGTACAGGAAATTCCCCGGATGCTGATCTTGGTTTTCTACTTGTCAATGACTCCATAACCCGCAGAGGTGAGGGATTCGTTTCGTTTACTATAATACCTGATGCAGCAGCTTCTACAGGGGATACTGTTCATGCCGTAGCTGGAATAGTATTTGATTCTGAGGAAGTGTTGAATACACCTGGCATTTTCAATACGATTGATGCTCTTCCACCTATATCGGTTCATAAGCTTTCGGATGTTTTCGCGGATTCTACATATTCATATCAGGTAACTGCTCAGGATGATTATGGACTGGGTGGATCAGGAGTTAAAGATTATGATTTTTATTTATCGTCAGACGAGGGATTCAGCTTTACAAAGTATGCTTCTCAGATTCCGTTAGATTCCGTGCTTTCCATTAGTGGTGATCCGTTAAAGAAATATTGTGCTTATACGATAGCAAGAGATCAGGTTGGAAATGAAGAAACTAAAGTTTATTCAGATGCTTGCTTTTCACCAAAAGCTAAACCTTTCGTAAGGCTTAAAGATCCTGATTTAACCCAACCAATATGCCAGGGTGGTGGATATGCAATAGAGTGGAATTCCTTTGGTGTTGACAGTTTAGATATTTACATATCAGACGATGACGGCGCCAGTTATACTTCTGTAGCAACAAAGGTTGCGACGAAATCTAAAAGCTATTACCTGCCTCTTTCCTATGACTTATCTTCACAAAAAGATTATCTGGTAAAAATTAAAAGCTCTGTTATAGATACTATTTCTGATGTCAGTAAAAAACCTTTTACTATTATAGAACACGTTCCTGCAAAAATTCTTTCGTCCAAAGGATTATCCGTTTGTTCAGGTGATACAACTAAATTAAATGTATTGCCGATTTACTCAACGTATCTTTGGTCAAACGGAATAACTGACAATGCGTTTATGACTTCCATTTCTAATACATATGTTGTAGAAGTAAAAGACGCCAGTGGTTGTTTAAGCAAAGACTCTGTGAATGTTGTAGTGTATGAATTCCCTGCACAATTGATCTCTGCAAACACAGAATTTAAGTTTTGTGAAGGAAAACCACTAACACTAAAAGGACCTTCCAATATGAATTCTTATACATGGTCAACAGGAGAAACTACTTCGCAGATTGTTGTTAAGACTCCAGGGAAGATCGCATTAAAAGTAAAGAATGAAACAGGCTGCACAGCAAGTTCTGATTCAATTCTGGTTGAGTTCATTACTGACCTGGCGGAATGCGAAGCACTGCAGTTAAATACGGGAATAGCAGATCTGAATACATTCATTCTGGTAGCACCTAACCCATTGATAGAATTTACAACATTTCAAATCCATTTACCTCAATCTCAATTTGTCAATCTAAAGCTGTTTGATACTAAAGGAATCGAAGTAGCTGAAATCTTTAAAGGACGGGTTATAGGCGGAACAACTGTTCCTGTATCCTATAAGCCATCTGAAACATTACCAAATGGCTTATATATATACAAGTTACTTTCTGAATATGGAGAACTGCTCAACGGTAAGATTATAATAGACAGATAAAGATAAGTCAACGAGTTTCAGATACACGGAAAGACCCCATGCTTTTTAAAGCATGGGGTCTTTCCGTGTACTGTGTAAACCTTAAGCGTAAAATGGTTGGAAATAGAAACACAAGAAATTTTACTAGCGCCAGTATGAGCGCTAGCGGGGACTGGTGCCCATCATTCCGCAGTCTTTGACTGCATTTCTACATACACATTCCCTCACCTCGGTCTGTGGCACACAGAACGAAATCTGCTCTTATAATCAATCACACAAGAAAATGTGGATGTTACGATGTATACTGGTTCGATACGTTGGGTAATGATGGTCTGTGTGTCACCATAGCCGTCAACTTAAGAAAAATTTTTATGTATATCTTTAATAATCCAAGTGGTCGGACGGACAAAAAAGCCGTCTGACCACTGTGCATAATGCGATCAATGTCTTCACTAGTCGTCAGACCACTTTTTTTAGTGGTCCGACGACTTATCTGAATAAAAACTACAACAAATTTCTTAGGTTGACGGCTATGGTGTGTCACAGAACATGGAGGAAAATGTGAATGATGCAACTATTCTAATAGATTTTGTAATGTTATCGAACTCTAAAAATGTCAATTTTATTATATAACATTTTATAACAAAATGTATTCATACAAAAAATTTCTACTAACAATTAAATAACCAAAAAAATGGAAAACGAAAAAACAATCGAAGTTCTAAACACACTTATTACTATCAACAATGATAGAATTGAAGGTTACGAAACTGCAGCTAAAGAAACTGAAGAACAAGATCTGAAAACGTTGTTTGCACAGTTTTCTTCAACCAGCCAAAAATGCAAAACCGAATTGGAAAATGAAGTGAGCAAATTAGGAGGGACACCAGCTGAAGGCACAATGAATTCAGGCAAAATCTATCGTGTTTGGATGGATGTAAAAGCAGCACTCACAGGCAAAGACCGTAAAGCAATCCTTAACTCATGCGAATATGGCGAAGACATAGCTAAAGACACTTACAAAAAAGCCTTAGAAAATGATTTACAAAGTCTTAATGCCGCACAACAAGAAATGATTAAAGCACAATATGCGTTACTTGTAGCCGACCACGACAGAGTAAAAATGATGAGAGATGCTTTAGCAACAGCTTAATATTTTCATGATAAAATAGGTAGAAAGTTTATCATCAAACATAGTTGAATTCAAAGCCACAAGAGAAACAACGGAAAAGAATTTACTGAAACGTTTATTCCAAAAGTAAAAAGCACTAATTGATAAAACAGACAAACTGAATTATCTTTAGTGCTTTTACTTTTCACTGTTGTTGGTAACCCACACTCAATCCTAACCTTAGAAGCTCGCCGCGGTTGTTCTACCGAAGTTGGTAACTTTCAGTTATTACTAACCTCCAAGTTTGCTGTGGTTGCGCCTTTTGTAGAAGGTTGGCAGAGATAATTGTGGCTACATAAATCGCACAAAATGCGTCACCTCGGTCTGTGGCACACAGAACGAAAATTGATCTTATATTCAAGCACCAAGCAAGTGTGTATGTAAGATGATTAGACACGTTGGGTAGTGATGGTCTGTGTGTCACAGACCATGGAGGAGGCAATGTATCTGCTAAGTCATTGGAGATTTTATGCAACATCAAAGAGCTGCAGTTTGTTGGTCGAAAAGACACAACCAAGGCGGGCTGGGGAGGTTTGGTGAGAGATGTAGTGCCACCATGGGCGCAAAAACTTTTTCATTGTGTAAAATTGAGTTTTAGCAAATTGCAAATCACTTATTGTGATTAACATATTTCGATAACAGGTTCCGGTGCAGCTTTTCTAACAGCTCTTTTTGTAAGCAACACCACATTCTCCACATGTGCTGTATGAGGAAACATATCTACTGGCTGGATCAATGTTACTTCATAATCCAGATCCAGCATGGCAAGATCTCTGGCTTGTGTTGCAGGGTTGCAGCTAACATATACAATTTTAGGAGCGCCGATAAAGATTAACGTCCTGATCACATCTTCGTGCATACCTGCTCTTGGAGGATCGGTAATGATCACATCCGGACGTTGATGTTGTGCAATAAATTCTTTGTTCAATACATCTTTCATATCACCAGCATAAAAGAGTGTGTTGTCGATGTTGTTGATCTGAGAATTGATCTTTGCATCTTCAATGGCATCAGCAACGTATTCAATACCAATGACCTGTTTTGCTTTTTTAGCAATAAAATTTGCAATGGTTCCGGTGCCTGTATATAAATCGTATACCACTTCATTGCCAGTTAAACCTGCAAAGTCGCGCGTTATCTTATACAATTCATATGCCTGATCTGAGTTGGTCTGGTAGAACGATTTTGGTCCGACGCGGAATGTCAATCCTTCCATTTCTTCCTGAATATAACCCGGACCGTGGAAAACGTGTACATCCAGATCCGAATATGTATCGTTCTTCTTAGTATTGATGAAGTATACTAAAGTTGTTATCTGCGGGAATGTTGCGATCAAATGCGACAATAAACCTTCGATCTCTTTTTTCTTATCTTCACTAAATTGAATAAGAACCATTACCTCTTTCGTATTCGTTGTGCGGATGATCAGGTTGCGAAGAAAACCTTCGTGTGCACGCACGTTATAAAATGTTAAGCCATGTTGTAATGCATATGCCTTCACTTCAAGTCTTATAGAATTTGATGGTTCGGGCTGCAGATGACATTTTTGAATATCGATCACGCGATCAAATTTGCCCGGAAGGTGAAAACCTAACCCATACAGTGTATCGTGTTCAAGGCTCATCTCTTCCTCCAGTAACCAGCGTTTGTTCGAGAAGGTGAAATCCAATTTATTTCGGTATTCATAAATTATTGAAGAACCTACAATCGATTTAATTTCAGGGATCTCAATTTTGCCCAAACGTTCAAGATTGTCTTTTACTTGTTTCTGTTTGAAATGCAATTGCGTTTCATAGTCGATGTGCTGCAATTTACAGCCGCCGCATAAGCCGAAATGCTGACATCTTGGTTCTACGCGATGTTCCGAAGCTTTGATTATTTTATCAATTTTAGCTTCACCAAATTTCTTTTTTTTGAAGTGTGTTACTTTTAAATCAACAATGTCACCAGGAACAGTTCTTTCTGAAAAAATAACAATGTTGTTGTATCTGCTTACACATTTACCTTCTGCACCTAATTCTTCTATTGCTACAGACTCTAATATTTGACCTCTTTCTAACATAATGGCTACAAAAGTACGGAATTAATCTATTCTAACGGCTTTCAAGGCAAGATTAAATCTGTTCAAATGGCTTTAGATGCAAGAATATTGACGTTGATTCGTTGTTAGGCCAGAAGGATGTTTGAAAATGATATATTTTACAAGTTTTTTGACTGGACGTTAGACTTTTTACGTTATAAGCCTTTACTGATATTCATGTTGTTGAAGCATATACAGATAGGTTAAATTAAATCTTCATTCAGAACTATTCGAATTGAATATGAGTATATTTAATATATTGAATCATATAGTATGAATAAATCTTTTATCAAATATGCAGGTCTGCTAATTTTTTTGATCATATCTTTTCAGGTACAGGCAACGCATGTAGTAGGTGGTGAAATCCAGCTTAGGTGGACTGGATCAGGAACTATTTACGAGGTTCGTTTAAATATGTATGTAAATCAAATCAGTGTAGAAAATGCCCTCCAGCAAACTATTGAACTTGTTGAGCCTAAGCAAAAAGTTTATTTTACAAATTCACTTGCCGATAATTTTACATTGATAGAGGGGCTTGATCTGCCATTGGTTTATAATAAGCCAATAGAGACCAATAATAATGCTTGTGCAATAAATGCTGTAATACGTACCAATCTTTTAATTTATTCTAAAACAGTTGATTTAGCAGATATGCTTGGGGCATATTCTTTCAATAATTATTATATAACCTTTGAATACTGCTGTAGAAATAATTTAATTACAAATTTAAGTAATCCGGCTAATCAAACATTTTCACTGTACCTGAAGTGCCCTCCGTTATCGAATAACAATAGTTCTCCATCCTTACATCTATTGAAAAATGAATATTTCTGTAAAGACATATTTAACACGTTTGATATGGGGGCAACAGATGCCGATGGAGACAGACTTGAATACTCGTTGGTTGCACCCCTTCAAAGCATTGTACCAAGAAGGTATACCGATGATCCAACATATAACATTACACGATCTGTAGCTTGGAAAAATAGTACGTATAGCGGCGTGAATCCAATTCCTGGTTCAATACCATTAACAATCAATCCCACTACCGGCAAGTTGACTTTTAACCCTTCACAAACCGGAATTTATTGTTTTGGAATATTAATTGAGGAATATAGAGGAAATATAAAAATAGGTGAAGTACGGAAAGATTATCAGTTCAATGTGCAAAATTGTACTTTAAACAATAAACCAGTAATAGCTTTTACGGATGCAACGATTAAAAATTCAGATACAATTACCGTTAAGATCAATGAAAAAAAATGTTTCCCGATTTATATAACGGATGCCGATGCAGTTACTGTTGCATATCAGACAATAAATATCACTTCTGTTTTAAACGCTTACCCATCCTCATCTATTACTTTTCCTGGTGAGGTGCGCCTAAACGGTTTGAAAAATCGTTACAATACAAATTTATGTTTAGATCCTTGCGCAACATTGCGATTAGATCAAACAACGTATTATCCGATACAAATTATTGTGAACGATAATACATGTCCGGTTATGTATGATACCTTGATCTTTACTATTAAAGTAGAAGTTGAGCCAAATACAAAACCTACTGTTTTTATAGATCCCCGTATTGATCCTCAAAATATCAAAGTAGATTCGCTTATTGAGTTTGGAGTATTTGGAACAGATTCAGATTTAGATGATGTGTTGTCTTTAACTATTTTCAATAAGCAGAGTGGGATGATTTTTGAGAATGTACGTGACAGTGTTTCTACAATCAGTTCACCTTTTTCGTGGCGGCCTTCGTGCAGCGATTTGCAAGCTGGTACATATACGTTGTTTTTCGTAGTCAATGACCGTACCTGTAATGCCAATGATGCGGATACAATTCAGCAGACCATTGTTATACATGATAATGAAATATCTTTTGAGGATATGAATATTACAAATCTGGTTACACCTAATGGAGATGGGCAAAATGATTATTACCGTGTTCCGGGAATACCAACGGGAAATTGTTTAACGTATTTTAAAGGGATTGAGATTTACAACCGTTGGGGAGCAAAAGTTTTTTATAGTACCGACCGTTTGTTCAGCTGGTACCCTGAAGTGAGTGATGGGATATATTATTACAGCATAGACTTTAATTCTGAAGACCGTAAAGGCTGGATTGAAGTGATCCATTAGAGTGTATGCTATTTGAAACAATATGAAAGTAAATTATTGGATATACATTGAAAAAGAAATTTTAAACCTAAGCGATCGTTTTTCAATACTATTTGGAGTAACTGATTTTTTTAGATATTATGAAAATGTTTGGGAATGGATCGAAGGCTATTCTTACAAATTAAATGCTAAGGTAAATATTAGCAGAATACACAATTTTGAACAGGGAGAATACGAAAAGCCTCTTTGCATTCAATTAGAATTTCAAGGAGAACAAGATTGTAAGATCGTAGATGAAATCGGAAAATCAATTGCAAAAGAATTGAAAACCCCAGTAATGAATGGAGAAATTAATCATCTAAAAGGTACTGATTATGAATATAGGAATTGAATAGGTATGAATAAAAGCTAACTTCTGTTAGCATGTATTCAGAGCAGCATTGAAAATGTTACAATTTTCTGTTTTTGAGTTAAGCGATAAAAGGTAGATTAATTCTATTTTTTATCGCTTTTTTTATATTCTGAATTTAAAAAGCATTCAAATAATTCAATTTTCGAAAATAAACTTAAAAAACTTTAAGTATCTCAAAAGTTTCCATAGTTTTGTTGTGAAAATGTATAATTACTTATGGATGAAGTGAAAACTAGGATTATTTCAGGCGCAGAGGCTTTGTTTTTGGCTTATGGAGTAAAATCTATAACCATGGATGAGGTTGCGAAGAAACTAGGCATTTCCAAAAAAACCATATATCAGCATGTAGCCGATAAAGATGAATTGGTAAATCTTGCAGTACAAATGAGTATGGAAAACCAGGAGAACCAGGTAGAATTGATTCATGCAACGGCAAAAGATCCGATCGATGAAGTGTTAAAACTTTCGGATTATATGCGTACACTGTTTGTGAATATGAATCCATTTTTATTGATGGAAATTCAGCGATACTATCCCAAAGCTTATGATAGTTTTTTGAGTTTTAAAGAAGCATGTATTATAAATTCTCTGGCAGAAAATTTTAAATGGGGGATCTCGATGGGTTTTTATCGTCCTCAAATCAATATCGATGTTTTATCGCGATTGAGAATGGAAGAAGTAGAGTGGGGCTTTAACCCAAGAATATTTAAAGAAGGGAAACACTTTACCGATGTGCAGATACAGTTATTAGATCACTTTTTATACGGAATATGTACACTCAAAGGACACAAGCTAATCAACAAATACAAACAAATTCAGGAAG
>Ga0247817_10000233_pt1 | contig 34867 bp, 28 predicted proteins | sample UWRJL212509R1_FD_178010 | JGI IMG/M metagenome (GOLD analysis project Ga0247817, IMG submission 178010) | Plant litter microbial communities from Arlington Agricultural Research Station in Wisconsin, United States - UWRJ-L212-509R-1 | ecosystem: Environmental > Terrestrial > Plant litter >...
AAGGCATTGGCATTTTTCCGATTCTTTGCACCGAAACTTCCGTTTTTCCTGAAACTTCTTTTGCTTCTTTTATGGCAAAATCAATTGTGTTCGTAGTCTGCGTCCAATCAATCAAGTACCAGTCCAAGTTCATTCCAGATACTTTTTCTGCGGTTCTTTTGATGTCGTTTGGTGTTGGATGCGTGAATTTAAAATCGGCATAGAATTTCTTCAGCGTTTTTTCTAAATTCTCTTGGCCGATAATATACGCTAACTGCGTCAAGAACAATTCGCCTTTGCTGTAAGACGAAATGCTGTAGATCATATTCTCTTGAAATCGGTCGCCGTGCGTGGTCTGCGGTTCTTCTCTTCCAGTTTCCACCATGTAAAAATAGTTGGAATAAGCGCCTTCAAAAGGTTTTGCAGCGTGTTTCCCTGGAACCAATTTTGCCATCGCCAAGTCAGAAATATACGAAGTAAATCCTTCGTCCATCCAGCCGTGTTTTGACTCATTTGTAGCTAAAATGTGCTGAAACCAAGAGTGCGCCATTTCGTGAGCCGTCACTCCAATCAAGCTGTTTAAGGTTCTGTCGCCAGTAATCAGCGTACACATTGCATATTCCATCCCGCCGTCGCCACCTTGAAGCACAGAATATTGCTTGTAAGGATATTGGCCAACATTTTTATTGTAAAAATCCATCAGCTCTGCCGTTTTTGGCTGTAGTTTTTTCCAATTGTCAGTGATTTTCGAATCATTTTTATAAAGGAAATGCAACTCTACGCCGTTTGGTCCCGGATAAATATCGTGAATGAAATCTTTGTCTGCAGCCCAAGCGAAATCGTGCACCATCGGCGCTTTGAAATGCCAAGTCAATGTTTTTGCCTTCTTCGGAATTACAACTTCTGTTCCTTTGTCTTCGTAGCCAAAGCCGATTTCATTCTTATTCTGAAGATATCCCGTGCCGCCTAAAACATAATTTTTGTCAATCGTAATTTTTACGTCAAAATCACCCCAAACGCCGTGAAATTCTCTTCCAATGTATGGATCTGCGTGCCATCCTTCGAAATCATATTCGGCCATTTTTGGATACCATTGCGTCATTGAAAGCGCTACGCCTTCTGAGCTGTTTCTTCCTGATCGGCGAATCTGTTCTGGAACTTGTCCGTCAAAATCTAACTTGAAAGTCGCTTTTCTGCCAGGTAAAATCGGTTTTGCCAATTCTACTTCCAGGATTGTTCCAACGGCGATTGCTTTTGCAGGAGTTCCGTCTTGCTTGAAATTTGAAATTTTCAGATAACCGATCTGGTCTGGTTTTAAAGTGCTGATTCTGCTTTCTTTTTTCTCACTAGATCCTGATTTGAAAGTTTTCACCATTCGCTTGTCTGGATCGTTGATCGATTGCAGACGCGCGTCCATTTCGCTTCCTGGCTGAAAGGCATTATTATACAGATGGAAAAATACTTTTTTCAAAGTATCCGGAGAATTATTGGTGTAAACCAGCTCTTGATTTCCTTTATACTGATATGTTTTTACGTCAAGATTTACATCCATTTTGTAATCAACATGCTGTTGCCAGTAGGTTTTTTGGCCAAAGGCATTACCGATAAAAAGCAAGAATAAAAGGGATAGAAATTGATTTCTCATAGTATATAAAATAAAAAATGGAAGGATTTCTCCTTCCATTCAAATAAAATTATAGGATTATTTTTTAGCCATCTTTTCTGCCAAAATCAAGGCATTGTAAGCATTTACCATTCTTCCTGATTTAGAAGCTTTTGCAAATGGGCGCTTGTTTGCTTTTTCTCCAGCCACGACTACCTCAAGATTTGAAGGAATTCCTGATTCCATCAAAATTTGTTTTACTTGCGGCGCAGTTAAAGTTGGGTAATAAGAACGGATCAAAGCGGCAACTCCGGCAACATTTGGCGAAGCCATTGAAGTTCCTTGCAAGAATTTGTATTGGTTGTCAGGAATTGTAGCATAAATCTGAACTCCAGGAGCAAAAACGTCAACGTCTTGCGTTCCATAGTTAGAAAAACTAGCCACCATATCGGATCCGTAAGTCGTGTCTAAAGCACCGATTTTAATCACATTGTTAGTGATTTCTCCTGAAGCGTCTCTGTCATTTGGATAACGTTCTGCAGTGTCTAAGTCAGTTCCTTCATTTCCAGCGGCAAGAACCACCAAAACGTCTTTTTGTCCAGCATATTTCAAGGCATCATAAACCCATTCTTTGTGCGGAGAATAGCCTTTTCCAAAACTTCCGTTGATTACTTTTGCACCGTTGTCAACTGCATAGCGAATTCCAAGGGCGATATCTTTGTCATACTCGTCACCGTCTGGCACAGCTCTAACTGTCAAGATTTCAACGTTTTCAGCAACACCGTCGCCACCGATTCCGTTGTTTCTTACCTGTGCAATAATTCCGGCAACGTGTGTTCCGTGAAGCGCGCCTTTTTTATCTGGTCCAATCACGTTATTGTTTCCGTATTTTGTGTCTTTGATGTTGTCAATATTGTCGCCTAAAACTTTTCTTCCGTTGAAATCTAAGTTTAGGTTGAAGTCAACTTGATTGTCAAAATGTTCTTTAGCTTCTAAGATTTGTTCGTCAAATTCTGCCTTTGGAACATTTGTCAAAATTTGGATAAATCTTGGCTTTACTTGGTTGATCAAAGGGTTTGTAGAGTTTAAAGTTTTTAAGTCTTCAACTGTATAATTCTCTTTTTTCAATTCGTTTTTGATGGCTTTGTCAGCATTGTAGATGAAATCATACTGCTGTTTTGCCGCTTTCGCTTCCTTTAATTCTTTGTCAAATTCTGCTTTTGCTTTTTTGTAAGTTTCTGATCCGTCATCGCCTTTTTTTACGATTCTTGTCATTTCAAGATTTTCGCCGGCAATGTCGCCAAGAAAGTTCCAGCCGTGAACGTCGTCGATAAATCCGTTGTTGTCATCGTCGATTCCGTTTCCTGGAATTTCTTTAGTGTTTGTCCAGATTCTTCCTTGCAAATCAGGGTGTTCGATATCTACACCAGAATCTACAACTCCCACGATTACCTTTATTCCTTTTTTGTTTTTAAGCAATTCTGCGTAAGCTTTATCAACACTCATCCCCGGAATCGTGTCTTTCAAAATGTCTAAATGACTCCATCTTTTCAAGTCATTTTCATTTATCGGAGCATTTTTTAATGCAATGTTGTCAATGTTTACAACGCTTGTTGCAACGGCAGTTTTCGTCGAACTGCAACCCGCCAAAACCAACATCGATAAGAGCGAAAGCGAGGATAATTTAAGTATTTTCATCGTTAAATATTTAATTTCAATTTTAATAGGTCAAAAATAGCATCTCTTTGTTACAAACTTGCCAATAATTAACTTTATTTTTTAGGAAAATTGACTTATGAAAGAATTTCCTCGCAAGTAAAAACTTCTTTTAAGCGAACTCCTTTTTCAGTATTTTCTACCGTAATAATTTGATTGTGGGCGTCGTGTTCTAAAAATAAGTAATAATTATTTTCAGCGGCTTCTGTCAAGAACTTCGCTTTTTCAGGCAAAGTCAAAAGCGGACGCGTGTCATAACCCATCACATAAGGCAAAGGCAAATGTCCCGCAGTAGGTAACAAATCAGCCATAAAGCAGATGGTTTTGTCTTGGTATTGAATCTTTGGGATCATCATTTTTTCGGTGTGGCCGTCGGCAAAGAAAATATCGAAACCTAATTCAGAATTTTTAAGCAGATCATTTTCAGGCCTTTTTATGAATTCCAATTGACCGCTTTCTTGCATCGGAATGATATTTTCTGTCAAAAACGAAGCCTTCTCTCTCGGATTTGGTTTTGTAGCCCAATCCCAATGATTATCGTTGGTCCAGAATTTTGCGTTTTTAAAAGTGACTTCGTATCCGGTTTTGTCTTTGTTCCAAATCACGCTGCCGCCACAGTGGTCAAAATGCAAATGCGTCATGAAAACGTCTGTAATATCATCTCTATGGAAACCATATTTTGCCAAAGATTTATCGATAGAATCATTTCCCCAAAGCGAATAATAACCAAAAAATTTCTCAGATTGTTTGTCGCCCATTCCGGTATCGATTAAAATCAGGCGGTTGCCGTCTTCGATTAAAAGACATCGCGCCGCAATATCGATGAGGTTATTTTCATCAGCCGGATTGGTCTTGTTCCAAATTGTTTTTGGAACGACGCCAAACATCGCGCCTCCGTCCAATTTAAAATTTCCGGCTTCTATTGGATATAATTTCATTGTTAGGATTTTAAAATTATTGTAAAGATATGATTTACACTTTTAAGGAGAAAATTTCTGTCCAATTAACAAATTTAGAGTTTGTTACAAAGCCAAAAATCTCATTGCTTCAAAAAGAAACATAAAATCAAGTTAATTAACGCTTGCTTAACCGAAGCAATTTAATATCATCCGTAATTTTAAGGTATTAAAAATTTAAATCATGAGTACTTTTAAAGGAAAAACAATACTAATTACCGGAGCCGCAATGGGTTTAGGACTTGCAGCAAGTAAAGTTGTAGCACAAAAAGGAGCGAATCTTTCAATCGTGGATTATAACGAAGAAGCTTTAGAAAAAGCAAAAAAAGAAATTGAATCAATCGCTCAAGGCGTAAAAGTTTTGACGGTCGTGGCCGATGTTTCTGATGAAGAAGCGGTTAAAAATTACGTCGAGAAAACCGTCGCAGAATTTGGCACAATCGATGGATTTTACAATAACGCGGGAATTGAAGGAAAGCAAGCGCCTTTGGTTGATTATGATTTAAACGTATTTAAAAAAGTAATCGACATCAATTTAATGGGCGTTTATTATGGATTGAAACACGTGATTCCGGTGATGCAGAAAAACGGAGGAGGAAAAATCGTGAACGTGGCTTCTGTTGGAGGAATTCGTGGTGTTGTCAACCAAATGCCTTACGTAGCCAGTAAACACGCCGTTTCTGGAATGACAAAAAATGCCGCAATAGAATATGGAAAAGATGGAATTTATACGAATGCCATCGCACCCGGAGCAATTTTAACGCCTATGGTTGCCGAAGCTTTCAAGCAAGTAAATCCTTCTGATCCAAAAGCCGCCGAAGCAGAATACGCACAAAGAAATCCGACGAGAAAATTAGGAGATCCAGAAAATGTGGGCAATTTAGTGGCTTTTTTATTAAGCGATGAATGCCAATATGTAAACGGACAAACGATTGCCATCGATGGTGGCGAATCTAATCTATACGGAAATTCATAACAATTTAATTAGTTGATTTTGAAACGGATGGCAGTGAAAATTGTCATCCGTTTTTTGTTTATAATCCGTTATAAACAAATTCTATGAGGTTATCCGTTATAATAATGTTAGCGATTATGTAAAAAACTAAATATGACGTATCTTTGCAAATTAATTAGACTAAATATAAATCACTATGATAAAGGTATCTGATTCAGCAAGTAAAAAAATCGTCAATATGATGGAGGAAGACGGCTTTGATGCTACCAAAGATTACGTTCGTGTGGGCGTGAAAAGCGGTGGATGTTCTGGCTTGTCATATGAATTGAAATTTGATAAAGAATTAGGGGAAAACGATAAAGTTTTTGAAGATAATAATGTAAAAATTGCCGTTGAAAAAAAATCATTCTTGTATTTGGCAGGAACAATCCTTGAATTTTCAGGAGGATTAAACGGAAAAGGATTTGTTTTCAATAATCCAAACGCAAGCAGAACTTGCGGATGTGGGGAGTCATTCTCGCTTTAGTCGAATGTCCAAAGTCATCAAGTCGAAAGACTCGCATTGGCTTTAAGACTTTAGACTTTTAAACTTTAAGACTTAAAAATGAGTAAATACACCGAAGACGATTTAAAAATCGAGCTCGAAAATAAAGAATACGAATATGGATTTTACACTGATATTGAATCGGAGACGTTTCCTATTGGTTTAAATGAAGACATTGTTCGTGCGATTTCTTTGAAAAAAGAAGAACCACAATGGATGACCGACTGGAGAATCGAAGCTTTCCGCGCTTGGAAGGAAATGATTGAACCAGAATGGGCAAATGTTCACTATGTGAAACCTGATTTTCAGGCGATTGCTTATTATTCGGCTCCAAAATCGGTTGACCCAAACAAGACACTTGATGATGTTGATCCAGATCTTTTGGAAATGTACAAAAAACTGGGAATCTCTATCGACGAGCAGAAAATGATGAACAATGTCGCAATGGATATTGTGGTCGATTCAGTTTCTGTTGCAACGACTTTCAAAAAAACTTTGGCCGAAAAAGGAATTATTTTCTGTCCGATTTCAGAAGCGATAAAAGAACATCCAGAATTGGTAAAAAAATATTTGGGTTCAGTAGTTCCGCAGAAAGACAATTTCTATGCGGCATTGAATTCAGCTGTTTTTTCTGACGGAAGTTTCTGTTATATTCCAAAAGGCGTTCGTTGTCCGATGGAACTTTCAACTTATTTCCGAATCAACCAAGCAGGAACAGGCCAATTCGAAAGAACACTTGTTATTGCTGACGAAGGAAGTTATGTTTCGTATCTAGAAGGCTGTACGGCTCCAAGTCGTGACGAAAACCAATTGCACGCTGCGGTTGTGGAATTAATCGCGATGGACGATGCTGAAATTAAATATTCAACGGTTCAAAACTGGTTTCCAGGAAATAAAGAAGGAAAAGGCGGGGTTTATAACTTTGTGACAAAGAGAGGTTTGTGTGAGAAAAACGCAAAAATTTCTTGGACACAGGTTGAAACTGGTTCTGCCGTAACTTGGAAATATCCTTCTTGTATTTTAAAAGGAGATAATTCGGTTGGGGAATTTTATTCGATTGCTGTAACCAATAATTTCCAGCAAGCGGATACTGGAACCAAGATGATTCACTTGGGAAAAAACACAAAATCAACGATTATATCAAAAGGAATTTCTGCTGGAAAATCGCAAAACAGCTACCGTGGATTGGTGCAAATCAGTTCAAGAGCTGATAATGCGAGGAACTTTTCGCAGTGTGATTCGCTTTTGATGGGAAATAATTGTGGAGCACATACTTTTCCTTATATCGAATCAAAAAATCCTTCGGCAAAAATAGAGCACGAAGCAACAACAAGTAAGATTGGCGAAGACCAGGTTTTCTATTGCAACCAAAGAGGAATTCCAACTGAAAAAGCCATTGCATTGATTGTAAACGGTTTCAGTAAAGAAGTTTTGAACAAGCTTCCAATGGAATTTGCGGTTGAAGCTCAGAAGTTATTGGAGATTTCTTTGGAAGGAAGTGTGGGATAAATAATTAAAATTTTAATTATGGGAACTAAAGAAAAAAGAACGACAGATGAGGTAGTTGCTTATTTATTAAAAAGCAAAAAAGAAATGCAGGATGAAATCAAGAAAGATATTCATACCAAAGAATTTCAAGAAGCTTTGCAAAAATTAAGAACAAAACAGCAACAAAAGAATGTATAATTTTGCGTTCATTGGTGGAATAAATAACAGTTATGTATTTGAAACATCAAACGGAATTGTTTACGAAATAAAATTTAAGCATTCACCTTATTTATTAAACGACAATGCTGAATATTCAAAATTAATTTATGAGTTTGTTATTGATGTTGCAATCAATAATTCTGGTAAGAAACCAACTTTAGATGTAGCTGTAAGTGAAACAGTTGCAAGCATTTTTAAAGATTTTTTTACTAAAAACTCATACAATATCTGTATTTACATTTGTGATTCATCAGATGGAAGACAAGAAATTAGAAGAAGAAAATTTGACGATTGGTTTTACAAATATCAAACAGATTCTTTTATGAAATTAGATGAAGTTTTGGTTGATTCTAACCAAAATCGATTTCCAATTTCAATGGTTATCCTAAAAGACAACCCTTATTTTAAAGAAATAGTAATTGCATTTGCTGATATTTCAAGCAGCAATAAATAAAAACAAAAAATGTTAAGTATAAAAAATTTACACGCTGGAATTGAAGATAAAGATATCTTGAAAGGAATCAATCTTGAAGTGAAAGCTGGCGAAGTTCACGCAATTATGGGACCAAACGGTTCTGGAAAAAGTACGCTTTCTGCTGTAATTGCAGGAAACGAACATTATGAAGTGACAGAAGGTTCTGTTGAATTAGACGGCGAAGATTTAGCTGATTTAGCACCGGAAGAGAGAGCGCATAAAGGCGTTTTCCTTTCGTTCCAATATCCGGTGGAAATTCCTGGAGTTTCGGTAACGAACTTTATGAAGACGGCGATCAACGAAGGAAGAAAAGCAAAAGGTCAGGAAGAAATGCCCGCCAACGAAATGCTGAAATTGATCCGTGAAAAATCAGAATTGTTGGAAATTGACCGTAAATTCTTGTCCCGTTCCTTAAACGAAGGTTTTTCTGGAGGAGAGAAAAAAAGAAACGAAATTTTCCAGATGGCAATGCTTGAACCTAAGCTTGCAATTTTGGACGAAACCGATTCTGGACTTGATATCGATGCTTTGAGAATCGTTGCAAACGGTGTGAATAAATTGAAGAGCGAAAACAACGCAATCATCGTAATTACGCACTACCAAAGACTTTTGGATTATATCGTTCCTGATTTCGTTCACGTTTTATACAACGGAAAAATCGTAAAATCAGGCGGAAAAGAATTGGCTTACGAATTGGAAGAAAAAGGTTACGACTGGATTAAAGCCGAAAATTAAAATTTGTTTAAGGTTTAAGGTTTAAAGTTGCTTTCTGGAACTTTAAACTTTTGAAACTTTAAACTTTAAACAAAAAGAAATGGAATTAAAAGAAAAACTTATATCGTCTTTTATGGCTTTTGAAGAACGCGTGGATGTCGATTCCGACTTGCACGATGTTCGTACAGAAGCATTTAAGAATTTTGAAAACAAAGGCTTCCCGACAAAAAAGGACGAAGCTTGGAAATATACTTCCTTAAATTCAATCTTGAAAAACGACTTCAGCGTTTTCCCAAAAAAGGAAAATGCAATTGAATTTTCAGAAGTAAAAAAATATTTTATTCACGAAATCGATACGTATAAAGTAGTTTTCGTGGACGGCGTTTTCAGTTCATTTTTATCGTCCACAACGCACGACGGATTGGACGTTTGCTTGATGTCCTCTGCATTGACAAAACCAAAATACAAAATGGTGATTGATGAATATTTCAATAAAATTGCCAATAAAGAGGAAAGCCTGACTTCATTGAATACCGCTTTTGCTTACGAAGGTGCTTACATCAATATTCCTCGCAGTAAAGTTGCGGATAAGCCGATTGAAATCATTAATTTTTCTACAGGATCAGAAGCCGCGCTTTTGGTACAGCCAAGAAACTTGATTATTGTTGGAGAAAATGCACACGTTCAAATCATCGAAAGACATCAATCGTTGAATGAAAATCCGGTTTTGACGAATTCAGTTACTGAGATTTTTGCGCAAAAAAGAGCGATTGTAGATTATTATAAAATTCAAAATGACAATCTGGAAGCTTCTTTGATTGACAATACTTACATTGCCCAAAAAGAACAAAGTCACGCTTCAGTGCATACTTTTTCTTTTGGAGGAAATTTGACAAGAAACAACCTGAATTTTTACCACCAAGGCGAGCATATTGATTCTACGCTGAAAGGAATCACGATTATTGAAGGGAAACAGCACGTTGACCATTATACTTTGGTACAGCATGCAACGCCAAATTGCGAAAGCCACCAGAATTACAAAACGATTTTGGATGACAAGTCAACAGGTGTTTTCAACGGTAAGATTTACGTAGAAAAAGAAGCACAAAAGACAAATGCTTTTCAGCAAAACAACAACATTTTGTTGAGCGACAAAGCTTCGGTAAATGCAAAACCACAATTGGAAATTTTTGCTGATGATGTGAAATGTTCTCACGGTTGTACTATTGGACAGCTGGACGAAAAAGCCATGTTCTATATGCAATCCCGCGGCATTCCTGAAAAGGAAGCAAAAGCGTTGCTGATGTATGCTTTTACAAATGAAGTCATTGAAAGCGTGAAGATTCCGGCATTGAAAGCTAGAATCACTAAAATTATAGCAATGAAGCTCGGCGTGAATATCGGGTTTGATTTATAAGATTTAAAAGTTGTCGAAAGGCAACTTTTTTTATTAAGGATATTTCTGATGCTAAAATTCCTATATTTGGTAATAGCTGTAATCCTTAAAATAGTATGGACCAAATCAATAGAAACATTCAGAAGCTTTTTGAGAAGCAATTGTTGAGCAAAGAGCAGGAATCAAGTGTAAGGGATTATTTTTCGCTAGGTATTTTTTCATTAAGGAATGAGCTGCTTTTTCTTCTTTATTTTTCGGTCTTGCTTTTTACTTCGGGCGTTGGCGTTTTGATTTACAAGAACATCGAGACGATTGGTCACACCTTGATTTTGCTGATCATGTTCCTTTTAATTGCAGTCTGCTTTTTCTTCAGCTTTAAAAAATCCAACGGATTTTCAAAGGAAGATATTGATTTCGATAATCCAGTTTTTAATTATCTTGTGCTTTTGGCGGTTATTTTGAGCTGCAGTTTTATGGGCTACATCCAATTTCAATATTTGATTTTTGACGGCTATTATGAAATTTCAATCTTGATTTCTGCATTGATTGCAATCGCTTCTGCTTATTATTTCAATAATAAAAGTGCGCTTTCCATCGGTATAACGGCACTTGCCACTTCCATCGGAATTTCTGTAACGCCAAAAAGCTTGCTTCGCAATGAAATTTATTGGAATGAAAACCTGTCTTATTACGGATTAATTTTAGGCGTCTTGATAATCTTTTGGGCAATCTATTCTAAAAGAACGAACCTGAAAAAACATTTTAATTTTGTATTGCTGACCTTCGCGCTTCATCTTATCGGAATGTGTTGCATTTCGGGACTTTATCAAGATTATTGGATTTTATTTGCACTGCTTTTAGCCGGTGCTACCTATTATTTTTATACAGTAAGCTTTGAATTAAGGGCAATTTCCATTTATATATTTATGATTTTATACGCTTTCATCGGCTTCAATATTTTCATGGCGCGAACATTTGACAACCTGAACCTTTTCGATGATTTCGAAATAATCATCGTATTGCTTCCGGTATATTTTATCGCTTCGATAGTGCTTTTTATAAGAGCAATTAAAAACTTCAATAAAAAAACTGATGATAGCTTACGATAAAAAACTCTTAGAAAATACTTTTCTGGTGGCAGAAGCTGTTGACATGAAAAAATCAGGATTTTTAAGCAAGGAAGATCTTGACAGAATTAAAACGCAGCTTCCAGGCTTGAAAACAAACCGAAATATCTTTGTCAGAATTGGGTTTTTGCTTTTGGGAGCACTTTTATACCTTTCTATTATTGGCGTAATCGCTTTGATAGCTTTTAACCGAAGTTCCGATTTTAGGATGTTCGGCTTTTTGATTTCCATCATTGGATTTGCAATTCTGGAGATATTCTGCCGTCAAAATTATTTCTGCCATGGATTAGACGATGCTTTCATCATTGGCGCACAGCTGACTTTTTACGCCTCGGTTGTGGCAGATTCTGATTCGCCGATCAGCTTGTTTATTGCCATGATATTCCTCGGTTTTATCTTTGCCATTCGGTATGTAAGCATCTTGTCGTTTCTAGTTTCCGTTTCCGGAGTCGTACTTTTTATTGGATTTTCAATCATTGAATACACAATTTTGGCTTCAATTTTGCCTTTCGTTTTGCTGTTGCTTGCTGTTGGATTTTATTTGATTTACAGAAAAGTCAAAGACAAGCCAGAATATTATTTGTATCAAGATATTTTATATTGGTTTCAGATATTCAGTTTGGTTTTGGGATATGCGTCTGTCAATTATTTTGTCGTAAGAAGCCTTTCAGAAGAATATTTGGGTTTTGATTATACTCAGGAAGATATTCCTTTTGGCTGGGTTTTTTACATTTTGATGTTTGCAATTCCGTTGGCTTATAGCTATTATTCCTTGAAATTGAAAAACCGAACAATGCTTTACATCGGAGGCTTGTCTTTCACAATTTCAGTATTGACTTTCAGATATTACCACAGTATTTTGCCGGCAGAATGGGCGTTGCTGTTTTCAGGAATTGGGATTTTTGCAGCCGTTTATTTCATTATCCAAAAAATAAAAACAAACCCCACGGGAATTACTTTCCAGCACGACAGAACAAATAATACTGCGGCGTTGAACAATATTGAAGCGTTGCTAGTCAATTCTCAAGACATAAAGCACGCCGAAGATTCTCAAGACTCAAGCATGCCTTTTGGCGGTGGCGGTTATAGTGGCGGTGGTGCGGGAGAGAATTTTTAGAATTCAAGGAAAACACAGCATAAATTATCAATATTTAAAATGTATGAATTTACTTCAATAAAAAGAAAGTATTAATTTGTATTGGCGACAAATTTTCTTAAAAAATCGCATTCAAATTAGAATTTGTTAACGCTGTCTTTTTTTATTTAGAATTAATAAAAATAATTTGCACAAACCAATTTCGTGCGCTAGATTTGCAATTTAGAATTAATCTAAAGTAAGATGCAAATTTATACCAAGGCTTTTATTTCCTTATCAGTTCTTTTAGCAACAAACGCTTTTTCGCAAGAGCAGGTTAAAGATACAACTACTACAAAACTTGAAGAAGTTGTCGTTACGGGACAATTTGAGCCGCAATCATTAAAAAAATCTGTACATAACGTAAGAGTTATCAGCAAAGAAGACATGAAGCGTCTTGCCGCTAATAATTTGGGCGATGTGCTGAACCAATACTTAAATATTTCAATCAGAAGCAGTGGCAGCGACGGGCGATCGTCAGTTTCGATGTTTGGGTTGGATTCGCAGTACTTTAAAATATTAATGGACAATATTCCATTGGTAAGCGACACCGGACTTGGAACCAATGTAGATCTGACCCAAGTAAATCTTGACGATATTGAGCAGATTGAAATCATCGAAGGATCAATGGGAGTGACACACGGAGCCAATGCCGTAACCGGAATTCTAAATATTATTACAAAGAAAAGTTCAAAATATAAGTGGGAAATCACGGCAAGCGCCCAAGAAGAAACGATTTCTGACGAGTTTGCATTTTTTGACAAAGGAAGACACATCCAGAATGCTAAAGTTTCACACAATTTCAGTGAAAATTTCTTCGGATCTATTGGCGGAAGCCGCAACGATTTTGCAGGATTTTTTGACGGACAAGGCGGAAAAGAGCAGATCACAAACGACAATATCAGAGGTTACAAACAATTGCCAAAAGAACAATTGGTCGGGAATGCTTTATTTGGATACAATAAAAATGACTTCAGAATTTTCTACAAATTTGACTACTTCGGAGAAAATGTAGATTATTACAATCCGGTTGTGATTCCAATCACGAATTATCCTTTCCCAGACACGCATTATGCTGCTGACCGAAGATACATTACAAATAGATATTACCACCATTTGAATTCTTACGGAAAGCTATTCTCACAATTGACTTACAACGTTTCTGTTTCGCACCAAAAGCAAGAACGTGATGTTGAAAAGTTCAATTATTATATTGAATCTGATAGTGAAAGATTTAATGATAGAATGACTTACCAGAAAAAGGAAGTGGTTTATTCTACAGGAACAATCAATAATTTTTTCAAGGATAAAAGAATCGACCTGCAGCTTGGCTATGAAGCGGTAAATGAAAAAGGATTTTTTGATGCCACCGCAGGAACCTTCAGAGATGAAAACCAGCAGATAAAAGACGTCAGACAGCGACTTGAAAACTACGACATCTTTACCGTGGCAGAGATCAGATTTACAGATAAATTCTCTTTGCGACCAGGAATCCGTCATTCGTTTCAATCTTTCTTTAAAGACCAGCAAGCATCGTCTTTAGGCATCCGCTATCTTTTCTCAAAAGGAATTGAAGCAAGAGGATCTCTAGGGAAATCATACCGAACACCAAATTTTGACGAGCTTTATACTTATCTGGTTGATGCAAACCACAACCTGCAAGGAAATCCAAACTTGATTCCTGAAGAAAGCACGTCTTATGAAGCAAGCATTAAAAAGGCGACTTATTTTAAATCGGGATTAGAAATGTCAAACAATTTCGCGGTAACTTATCTTGATGTAAATGACAGAATCAGCCTGGTAATGACACAATTTGGGCCACCTCAAGAATACCAATACGCAAATATTGACAAATATAAAATGTGGAATATTTCTTCAACGCACCAATTTTCATACAAGAACCTGAATGCAAAAGTAGGAGTGTCTTACGTAGGGATTTCACAAGTATTAGACTTGGCAGACCAGAATTTAGTATCTGACGACAAATTTCTCTACTCGCTGCAATTAAATACCAACCTGGCCTATAACGTGCCAAAGTGGAACACCCTGTTTTCTGTTTTCTATAAATTCAACGGAAAACAGCAACAGTACGCCCAGACAACAAATACCAATTCAGAAACAGAATTCTTCTTGTCAGAAATCGAATCTTTTGGAATGATGGACGCTTCGATAAGAAAATCATTTTACAACAACAAATTTGAAGTTACCGTCGGAGGAAGAAATCTTCTTGACGTGACCACCTTGCAGCAGACGCAGGGCACCGCAGGAGTACATACTGCAACATCTGACCTCCTTTTTGGATACGGAAGGTCGTATTACCTAAAACTTACGTATAACCTTAATTTTAATTAATAAATATAACCATGAAAAAAAATTTAATTTTTATTCTTTCTTTCGTGTTGCTAGCTTTTGCAGCGTGTAACAGCGATGATGATAACAAGGCAGCACAAGCCGGAGTTGCATTTGCCGTTCCTTCTTTAAACTTGACTGACGACGTTACGCCAATTCAAATATTGTTTTCTACGCCGGCAGCTTCTGCAGGTTCAGTAACAGTTACTTATACTACAACCGCAGTAGCTTATGGAACTGACTTTTCAACGCTTCCAGCAGCAGATGCAGGTAAAATCACAGTTCCTTTTCAAGCAAATGCTTCTTCAGTTTCATTTTCTTTTAACAAGCTTGCTGACGCTATCGAAGGCGAAGTTAAAAATGTAGTTTTCACGATTTCAAACGTTTCATTAGCGAATGCAACAATCACAGGAAACACAAGCATCCAAGTTAACTTTAATGAAACTGCTTCTTTAGGTTCTTCTTTGGCAGCTGAAGTTGGCGGGCCAACACAGCCAAACCAAGTTTATGTTGACTTAAGCAGCGGTGCAAGAACAACTGTTCCAAGAGTTTCTTGGGATCTGGGATTCTATTCAGGCGCTGAATTCAGAGTAGCTTTAAACAGCTCATTGAAAATGTCTGCAAAAGTGCTTGAAACAACAAACATCGACGAAGTGCAATTTCCTGACGAGTCAATGCTTATCTCTCAAGGACAAGGTATTGCTTCTCAAATTGACCACCCGGCAGGTTTAATCACACAAACGGCAATTGCTGCAGTTTCTGATGTTCCAGCAGATAACAAAGTATACTTGATTAATATGGGTAGCAATCCTGCAGCAACTCCTCCAGCAGTTGGAGCTGACGGTTCTGGTTCAGGAACTTCAAGAGGATGGAAAAAAATCAGAGTGACAAAAAGCGGTGAAAACTATGTAATCGACTATGCTAATATCGATGCTACAACGCACCAGACAGCTACAGTTACTAAAAACGCAGCATTCAACTTCACATTCTTCAGCGTAGCAACAGGTGTTGTAAATGTTGAACCGCAAAAAACACAATGGGATTTGAACTTCACGACGTTCACTAACCTTGTTGGGCCAACAACTCCTTACTACTACCCAGATTTCGTAGTGACAAATTTAAAAGGCGGTGCAAAAGCATACCAGGTATTGAACTCAGCAGGTGTGACTTATGACGCTTTCACTGCAGCAAACGTAACTGAAGCTAGCTTTACAGAAGACCAAAGAAATATCGGTTCAAACTGGAGAAGCACTAGCGTTACAGGTCCTGATGGATTGCCAACTTCAGCATTCGTTTTAAGAACTGACCGTTTCTTTATCATCAAAGATCCAGCAGGAAACATCTACAAATTGAGATTCACAGGCGGTGCAAACCAAGCAGGTGAAAGAGGTTACCCAACATTTGAATACGCATTATTACAATAATTTTAGATAGGTTTTATTTAGTTTGAAAAACCGGACAGCGATGTCCGGTTTTTTTATGGCCAAAAATGAAGCCCTGTACCGTTTTTTTGAAGCGGATGGCCAGTATATTCCAGCAAACCATTTTCCTGCTGTCTTGCACTATCTTTTGCCGGCTAAAGGAGCCGCCAAAAGGATAGACGCAAACATCAGGGCTAGGGGAGAAACCATTTGCCCTTTTGCCAGCGCCAGAACTAAACCCAACACCTAAAACCCTTCACCCAAAAAAAATCCCTGCAAGTTTTTAATTTGCAGGGATTTTTTTTTAACAAGAAATGATTACAAAGTCGCAACCAAATCTTTCCATTCTTTTAGTTCAGGAATCCCTGGTTTTCTTTTTCCGAAGAACTGAACGATGATTTCACCCATTTCGTTGAAAACCTCAATTGCTGTTACTTCACCGTCTTCCGTTGGTTTTCTTACGATCCAAGTCTGAGCGATTTTTGACATATCAAGGTGCATATTGAAATCAGGATCCATGATATTGAACCACTCACCGTGCCACATTGTTTTTCTCACTCTTCCGGTGTGGATTTGGATATTTCCTCTGTTTCCAACAAAAACCATGATTGGCAATTTGCTTTCTGCAGCGCCTTCCAGCATTTTTACGATAACATCTTTATCCACTTTTTTAGCAAAGTTTTCATTCGGAGCCAAACGTAAAGCCTGCGTTCTTGTCACTCCAAATTTGCGAAGCATCCCAAAGAATTCATGCGTATCTTTCAACGTTTCCCAAGCTGCTTGAAAACCTGCAACGTCAATATCAGCATCCGCCTTCTGGTCAATATTCAACGGAACTTCAACCGTAGTTTCGTCAATCGATTGATCTTCTGATTTGTATTTTGTAACCAATTCGTCAAAAGCAGCATCGTTGCTGTCTTTTGTCAAATAGATTTTGTGGATCGCCAAACCGTCTTTTCCGAAGAATTGAAGGCTTTTTCGGTCTCCGTGTTCTGATTTCTCAGCAACCGCAAAAGCTTTCGCCCAGTGGCCTAAAAAGATACGCAAATCGATATCCTCACCCACAAACAAGCCCGCGTGCGGCGAACTGAAATCTGGATTCAAGTAAATTCCTTTTCTTTCGTGAACGCACTCTTCATTTCTGGTCAAAGCCATTACTTTCTCTAATTTTTCAATTTCAGAAAGAATCGCCGAAAACTCAGGACGAAGTCTAGTTGCTGTTTCACCCACTTGTGTCGCTACTAATTCGGCTTCGCTAACGCCAAGTTTTTCTGCTGCATTACGGATTCTCAAATTTGGGCTCTCCGCTTTCAGCTTTTCCCACTGTGATTTCAGGTTGTTTGTGATTGTATCCATTTGTATAAATATTATGTTCCAAAAATGATTAAAGGGTTTTGATTCACCGGATTAAGGCAAATCGTGCAAGGAAAATTATAGACCTTGCTGATGATTTCTTTGGTAAAAACTTTCTCTGGCTTGTCGTGGTTCACGATTTTTCCTTTTTGCATAAGCAATACAGAATCGGCAAATTGTGCGGCCAGATTCAAATCGTGCAAAACGACAACCGCTGTATTCCCTCGTTCTGTAAAGTTTTTTACTGTATGCAAAATTCTGTGCTGGTGCAAAACGTCTAAGTTGTTCAACGGTTCGTCCATAAAAACAAGCTTGTGCGCGACGTCATTTTCAAGTTGGGTCAAGACTCTGGCCAAGTGAACGCGCTGTCTTTCGCCTCCCGAAAGTGTGTTATAATCTCTGTCTTTAAAAGTCACGACATCAGTTTCTGCCATAGATTTTAAAACTGCATCGATGTCAGATTGATGAGGTATCGTATTGAAATAAGGGTAGCGTCCCATCATCACAACATCCATCACGGTCAACGGAATATCAGAACTGTTTTGCTGTGAAAATTTGGCTTTGTGAAGCGGCAATTCCTTTTGGTCCCAATCTTCAAAAGTCTTTTTCTTGAAAACAATTGGTTCGTCATTGTGCTTCATTTCATTGGCCAGCATACTCAAAAGTGTCGATTTTCCGGCACCATTCGGCCCAACAATTACCAGCAGTTCGCCATAATTTATGGTCACGTCGATGTTTTCCAAGATGGAAACTTTTTTATGCGAATACGATATCTTACAGGCTTCTAGCATATTACATCGTTTTTTTGCTTCTAATTAAAATGATGATAAAAATTGGCGCTCCCATAAAAGCAGTCAAAATCCCGATTGGAATTTCAGAAGGAGCGGCAATCGTTCTGCTGATGGTGTCTGCTGAAAGCAATAAAATGCTTCCGAAAATTGCCGACATCGGCAGAATGATATGATAATTCGATTTGAATATCAATCTTAAAATATAAGGAACAATCAAACCGACAAAGCCGATGGTTCCTGAAAAAGCAACGCAAGTTCCCACCATCAAAGCGGTCAAAACCACGATTCTTTTTTTAATTTTTTCTACCGGAATTCCCAAATGTTGTGCGTCTCTTTCGCCAAGCATCATCGCATTCAGCGCTTTCCCTTTTGTAATTAAAAAGAAAAATGCGATTACTATGACAACTGCCAAAATTGCGTTTTTTGTCCAAGTTGCACCGCCAAGGCTTCCCAAGTTCCAAAAGGTCAAATCTCTAAGCTGTTCTTCCTTGGAAAGATAAATTAGGAAACCAGTTGTTGCGCCAGCCATTGCGGTAATCGCGACTCCGGAAAGTAACATTACAATTACGTTTGTTTTTCCATTGGTTGTGGAAATTCGGTACACCATTGTCATTGTCAATAATGCGCCTAAAAACGCGGCAATGCTCAACATTGAAAAGTGAAATATCTCTGGAATATACGGTTTAATGTAAGCCCCCAAAACAATTGAAATTGCTGCAAAAAGGGAAGCTCCCATCGTAATTCCGATTAAGTCAGGCGAGGCGAGGGGATTCTTGAACATTCCTTGCAGGCAGGTTCCCGAAACCGCCAGAGCACTTCCGACTAAAATCGCCATCACAATTCGCGGCAGTCTTAAATTCATCAATACAAATTTATCGCTCGCCGGAATGCTGTTGTCATCATTCCATAAAGCCATAAAGATTTCAAAGAAAGAGTGTTTTTCAAATTCATAAACGCCCATGTAAAGAGAAGTTACGGCAAGTAAAATCAATAAAATGATACTTAAGAAAATGTATAACGGTAATTTGTTTTGCATTTTGTTTGTATATCCTAACAGGTTTTAAAAACCTGTTAGGTATTTATAAAATCAACTAATTTTCAGACTTTTATGGTTTATGAAAAGTTGATACCTAACAGGTTTTTAAAACCTGTTAGGATAGTATTATTTTACAGCTTTAACCAATTCTGCATTTAAAGCTGCAGCGCCTTCGCCAACTCTTGGTCCGAAGCCTGAAATTAAAGCGCCGTCTAAAGCGATCACTTTTTTATTTTTACCAGCATTTGTTTGAGAAACGCCTTGAATTTTAAGCAGTCCGTCAACACCGCCAAGGCTTTCTAATCCTGAAGTAAACAACAAGATTACGTCTGGATTTCCTTTAATTAGTGATTCTGGAGTCAATGGTTTGTAGTCTTCAAATTCAGTGATTGCATTTTGACCTCCGGCCAAAGCAATAGTTTTTTCGATTGGCGTGTTTGTTCCTGCAACCATCAAAGTCCCTGCGCCACGAGCGTAGATAAACAATACTTTTGGTGCTTTTGCAATTGGCTGTACTTTAGCCAAATCAGCATCGATTTTATCAGTCAAAGCCTTGAAGTCAGCATGTTTCAAGACACCTGCAACGTCAGCGATTAATTTTTTAGAACCTTCTGGAGTAAAATCTTGCTTGAAAATATGCGCTTCGATTCCGGCACCTTTTATTTTTTCAGCTAATTCTGGACTCATGTCTTTTTCTGTAGCCAAGATTACCGTTGGTTTTAAAGCGATAATTGATTCTATAGAAATCGTACGAACGTGACCTAAGTCTTTCGCTGTAGTTTTGATAGTTTCTGGATAAGTTGAAGTCACATCCACACCGATGATTTCTTTCTCGTGGCCTAAAGCGGCAACGATTTCTGTTACAGCTCCGTTTAAAGAAACGATTTTGTGCGCTTCGGTTTTTGTTTCAACAGTTGTTTCTTCGACTTTAGCTTCGTCTTTTTTACAAGAAAATGTTGCTAATGAAACGATTGCAACTAATAAGATGCTTATTTTTTTCATTGGATTGTGTGTTTACTATTTTAATTAAATCTAAATAACCGCAAAACTAAAACTTATTTAGAAGTATTAAAAATAAAAAATGATAAATTTTGACAACTTTTAATTCTATCTTAATTCTTCTTCTATTAAAGAAACATAGCTTAAATTTGCATCAATTTTCTATTATACAATGTTAGATATCCAATCCATTCGTGCCGAGTTTCCGATACTTACCCAAAAGGTGAACGGAAAACCGCTGGTCTATTTCGATAATGCGGCCACTTCGCAGAAACCAAAAATGGTTATTGACGCGATTGCTTCTTATTACGAAGAAATCAACGCCAATATTCACCGTGGGGTTCATAAATTAAGCCAGCTGGCGACCGATGCTTATGAAGTTTCGCGCGTGAAAATCCAGAATCATATCAATGCAAAACATAATTATGAAGTGCTTTTTACGTCAGGAACTACGCACGGAATCAACTTGGTTTCCAACGGATTCGCTTCGTTGCTAAAAGCGGGCGATGAGGTGATGGTTTCGGCTTTAGAGCACCATTCGAATATTGTTCCGTGGCAGATGCTTTGTGAGCGAACAGGCGCGAAATTGACCGTGATTCCGATGGATGAGAATGGCGAGTTGATTTTCTCGGAATTTGAGAAACTGCTTTCCGAAAAGACGAAAATCATTGCCGTAAATCATATCTCAAATGCTTTAGGAACAATAAATCCGATCAAAAAAATCATTGCGAAAGCGCATCAATTTGGGACTGCGGTTTTGATTGACGGCGCTCAGGCAACGCCACACGTAAAGCCCGACGTTCAAGAACTGGACTGTGATTTCTACGTATTTTCTGGACATAAAATCTGCGGGCCGACTGGAACCGGAATTTTATACGGAAAAGAAGAATGGCTGAACAAATTGCCTCCTTATCAAGGTGGTGGCGAAATGATCAAAGAAGTGACTTTTGAGAAAACGACGTATGCCGAATTGCCTCATAAATTTGAAGCCGGAACGCCAAATATCGCCGGCGGAATTGTTTTGGGAACTGCCATTGATTATTTGAATGGAGTTGGTTTTGAAAATATTGCCAAATATGAACACGAGCTTTTGGAATATGGGACAAAGCGTCTGTCTGAAATTGAAGGCTTAAAAATCTACGGACCAAAATCTTTGGAAAATAAGACTTCTGTGATTTCTTTCAACATTGGAAATATCCATCCGTATGACATTGGAACGATTGTTGACAAGATGGGAATAGCGGTCAGAACTGGTCACCATTGTGCACAGCCGATTATGAGTTTTTTCAATATTCCGGGAACGATTCGTGCTTCGTTTTCGTTTTATAATACGAAGGAAGAAATTGACGCATTAGTAGCAGCGGTGAAAAAAGCCGTGACGATGCTGTCATAAATTATAGTTACTAATAAATTTTAAATCCAAACAAACATGAAAATATTATCGACATTTATTTTAGTGCTATTGATGGCAAAAGGCTGTACGAATTCTGAATTGAAAAAGGAAAGCGAAAACATTTCCTTTGAATACGAAGCCAATACGCGAGGAAGTTATCGAAAAGTGATTGCAAAACAAGATACGGTTTACACGATCAAAAGCCGTGGCGGTGAAGCGGTTGAGAAAAAGCTTTCAAAAGGCGACTGGAATTCGTTGCTAAATCTGCTTTCAAAAGTCGATGCAGAAAAGATTAAGGATTTAAAAGCGCCGTCAGAAAAGCGTTTTTATGACGGAGCGATGATTGCCGATTTAAAAATAATTTATAAAGACAAGACGTATGAAAGTTCAAGTTTTGACCATGGAAATCCGCCAGCGGAAATCAAAGATCTAGTCAATAAAATCTTAGAAGTTTCAGATTTAAGTAAAGAATAAGATGACGATAAAAGAAATACAAGACGAAATTAAGGATGAGTTTGCCATGTTTGACGATGAAAATTGGGACGAACGTTACCAATATGTAATTGATCTTGGCAAGACGCTGCCGTTAATTGACGAGCAATATAAAACCGAAGAAAATATTATCAAGGGCTGTCAGTCAAAGGTATGGCTTCACGGTGAGGAAAACGATGAAAAAATTGTTTTCACAGCAGACAGCGATGCGATTCTGACTAAAGGAATTATTGCAATTCTGATCAGGACATTTTCTGGGCAGACGGCTTCGGATATTTTAGAAGCGGATACTAAATTTATTGATGAAATTGGGCTGAAAGAACATTTGTCTCCGACTAGGGCGAATGGGTTGGTGTCGATGATTAAACAGATTAAGATGTATGCACTGGCTTTTGGGTCAAGAGCATAAATGCTAACAAATACACTATTATTATGTTCCAAAAATACTTTATTATCAGCCTTGTTTTATTTGCCAATTTTGTGAATGCACAAAAACCAAATTCATCACATTATTCTAAAATCAAATTCGTTTATGAATCGGTACCGAATTTTACTTTTGGAGAAAAAGGAATAACTGGAAGTTTGGCTTTACTGGAAAAAGAATTTCCAGATATTAAGCCTGAAGTTATAGAAGACAAAAAATCAGTTGGAACCGCTTTCATTCCGTATAGTCAATTGACTGAAAACGATAAGACAAATTTAAAAGCGTTCATGGTTCACCACGCAGAAAGAATTGTCGGTGAGTATGATAAAGCCACAAATAGCACAAAAATTGATGTTTTCAGAAATGGGACAAAAGCACATGATCAAGTTGCTAAATATCTTAAAATCTCAGGAAACGGTATGGACTCAGAAGGAAATTTAGATTATGCCCAAAAAATACTGACACACGGAAATCCGCATTATAATTACAGTAAAAAATTTGATGAAATGTCTTTTGATGTAAGTTTTACCTCTAAAAAGTCAGGCAATTATTATTATAAAAACGCAGACAAAACAAAGTGCGTTGCAGAATTTAATGAAGATTTACCAGTTTATGTCACTCCGAATATACTTTTTTCAAATAGTACTGCTGGAGTGAATGAACTTTCAAATATATATTCGACTGTAAAATTGATATCGGTTGATTATGAATAAATAAATAGAAAAAAATGGAACAAGAAATAGACACAAACCAGCTCGGAGAAGATATCGTAAAAGTTTTAAAGACAATTTATGATCCAGAGATTCCGGTTGATATTTATGAATTGGGATTGATTTATGACGTGATGGTGAATACTGATTACGAAGTGAAAATCTTGATGACGCTGACTTCGCCAAACTGCCCTGTTGCAGAAACTTTGCCGAGAGAAGTGGAAGACAAAGTCAATAAATTAGACAATGTGAAAGCTACAGAAGTTGAAATCACGTTCGATCCACCGTGGAGCAAAGACTTGATGAGCGAGGAAGCAAAATTAGAACTGGGAATGCTTTAAATTAGTTGACAGTTGATAGTTTTTAGTTGATAGTTTCCATAGTTGTGCAATAGCTATTTCTATCAACTAAAAACTATCAACTGTCAACTAAAAACTATCAACTAAATGGAAATTATAAATAAAGTGGCGAATAGCGTTCTCGAGATTTTTGATCTTGAGGATTATTATCCAAAGGGAATCCGTTCTCAGATTGACATTTCGCAATGGCTTCTGGAAGGGTTTTTATTGCGGGAAAAAGACTTTCGCGAGCATTTGAAAAACCACGACTGGACGCAGTACCAAGATCAGTATGTTGCTGTTTTTTGCAGTACAGATGCGATTGTTCCGGCTTGGGCTTCTATTTTGGTGGCGATTCACTTGTCGCCATTTGCCAAGAAAATTGTAAGCGGCACTTTAGAAGATTTAGAAACGTCTTTATATGAAGAAATTCTTCCTGCTGTGGATTATTCTAAATTTGAAGGAAAACCGGTCATCATAAAAGGATGTTCTAAAAAGCCGGTTCCAATGAGCGCTTATGTTTTGGCAGCGCAGAAACTGCAGCCTTTTGCTCGAAGCATTATGTATGGCGAAGCCTGTTCGGCAGTTCCATTGTATAAAAAGAGCAAGTAATTATAAATTAATAAAGACCGCAGCTTCGCAGCTTTTCAAATTTAATCTGTGAATCTGCGGTTCTTTTTTGTCTTTGGTTCTAAAGTTTCTCTGCTGTTTTTACGAATAAAAAAATCGATTTGATTATATTTGTTAAAACAGTGAATATGAAAAAACTTACCACACTCTCGCTCTGTCTTTTTGGAATCTTCGCGTCAAATGCCCAGCAAGATTCTACCGCAGCCGTTACTGACACTATAAAAAGATGGGAAACCAAAGGAAATGCTTCTTTGCTTTTTAACCAGTCCACTTTTGACAACTGGCTTGCCGGAGGTGAAAACAATATTTCTGGAATTGTGGGTGTCAACTATGATTTCAACTATAAAAAAGACGACTGGACATGGGACAATAAAGTAATCGCTTCGTATGGTCTTGTAAAAACCAGAAACAGTTCTTTTGCAAAAAAGACCGATGACCGACTGGAATTAAATTCTTTATTAGGAAAAAAAATAAAGGAAAACAGCGAATGGTCTTATTCTGCCTTTTTGAATTTCAAAACGCAGTTTTCAAAAGGTTACAATTATTCAAAAAATGAAGACGGCGCTGAAATCCGTGAGGAATATACCAACTTTCTTTCGCCGGCTTATTTGTATTTTGGACCGGGTATGCTTTGGAAGAAAAACGACAACTTAAAAGTAAATCTTTCTCCGGCGACTTCAAAGTTGACCTTTGTGGACAAAAATTTCACGCTTCCTGAAGAGGCTTATTTTGGCGTAAAGGAAGGCGAATCGATTCGATATGAGCTGGGTTTCAATGCTTCGGTTTATTATAAATTAGATGTGATTGCGAATGTTACTTTTGAAAACATCTTGAATTTGTATTCCAATTATTTAGAAGACCCGCAGAACGTGGATATTGACTATCAGCTGAATATTGTGATGAAAATCAACAAATATCTTTCAACGAATTTATCTTTCCAGACCATTTATGACGACAACGCCTTTAGAGGATTTCAAGTGCGTCAGGTTTTTGGCGTAGCAGCGAATTATGGGTTTTAGAATATAAAAGTACTTATTCTAAAAGCGAATCTGTTTTGTAGCGATTTCTCCTTCGTCGGAAGGATATTATTGGATATAAAAAAACCTTCCTGTTAATAAGGAAGGTTTTTTTTGGAATTTATTCTTCAGATTCTTCAGAAGTGTCTTTGTCTTCAGGTGCTTCGTGATAATCAGGATAAAGGAATTTGTTATACGGAAAGCGCGTGATGTGGATTTCTCTTACAGCTTCATATACTTTTTCTCTGAATTCTTCGAAGTTTTCTTTGTTGACCGCAGAAATAAACAAGGCTTTGTCTTCGCCCATTTTTGACATCCACGTTGATTTCCATTCTTCCAGCGTGTAATGTTTGGTGGTTTTTTCTGTAATCAAATCGTCGTGGTCAATTGTAAGGTGTTTGTAAGCATCAATTTTATTGAAAACCATGATTGTCGGCTTGTCGCCGCTTTTAATATCGTCCAGAATTTGGTTTACCGAGGCAATGTGCTCTTCAAAATCAGGATGCGAAATGTCCACGACGTGCAAAAGCAGATCGGCTTCGCGCACTTCGTCAAGCGTACTTTTAAAAGAATCGACCAATTGTGTTGGCAGTTTTCGGATGAATCCAACGGTGTCAGACAATAAGAAAGGCAGGTTTTTGATTACCACTTTTCGAACCGTTGTGTCTAAAGTTGCGAACAATTTATTCTCTACAAAAACTTCGCTCTTGCTGATGACATTCATCAAAGTTGATTTCCCAACGTTTGTATATCCGACCAAAGCGACGCGAACCATGGCACCGCGGTTTCCTCGTTGCACAGACATCTGCTTGTCGATGACTTTGATCTTGTCTTTCAGCAATGCAATTCTGTCGCGAACAATACGACGGTCGGTTTCAATTTCGGTTTCTCCGGGACCGCGCATTCCGATTCCTCCTTTTTGGCGTTCCAAGTGCGTCCACATTCCAGAAAGTCTAGGAAGCAAATAGATACATTGTGCCAACTCGACTTGCGTTCTGGCATAAGAAGTTTCGGCGCGCTGTGCAAAAATATCGAGGATGAGGTTGGTTCTGTCTAAGACTTTGCACTCGACTAAAATCTTTGAGATGTTTTTTTGCTGCGAAGGCGAAAGCTCATCGTCAAAAATTACTGTCGTAATATCGTTCTCTTTTACATAAAGGCTGATCTCGTCCATTTTTCCGGTTCCTAAAAAAGTCTTCGGATTGGGACGTTCCATCTTCTGCGAAAATCTTTTCACCACTTCACCACCGGCCGTAAACGTCAGAAATTCAAGCTCGTCAAGATATTCTGTAAGCTTTTCTTCATTTTGGTTTTGCGTGACGATGCCCACAATAACCGTTTTTTCAAATTTTATAGTTTCTTTTTCTAGCATGATAAGATTTATAATACAAAGCTAACAATTTGTGAAGAATTATAGTAATAATTGAAGGAAAAGAAGCGGTTAACACAAAATCATTTTAGTTAAAAGTGAAATTTATGTTATGATATTCTTAAAAATAATTAAATTTGGAGTTCTAAACTAACTTTAGAATATATTAAACAACCTAAAACTTTTCATTTCATGAAAAAAATTACTTTACTAATTTTAACCCTTTTCATGTCCTTTGTCGGCTATTCACAGCTGTCAGAGAACTTTGATTCAGGGACCGCACTGCCCACCGATTGGGTAGCTTTCGCTAATGGAACAGGTGTTGCCACCAATCCTACACGCTGGGGTGTTGTTTCATCAGCAGCACAGGCAAGCACGCCGCCAAATGCTTTGCGAACATTGTATTATGCAATTACTAATACAACTACTACTGTCGCAACAGGACAGGAATGGGTAGCGACAAAGCAGATTAACGTTCCATCAGCTGCACAGTTGCAGTTTAATGTTAAAAAAGTAAATGCGCAACTCGATCCAGGGCAGACTTTTCAAATTTGGATCGCTAATGGTGATAATCCTGCAAATCAGACAAATCCTGCAGCCTATACGCTAAAGCAAGAATGGCTGGTTGATGAGATAAGCGATACACCGACTGCCTATGTGCAGAAAACTATTGACTTGAGCAGTTATGCTGCAAATTCAAAAATCTTCATAGCATTTGTGAGGCTGACGCAAAGACCACCAAATTTAACTGCTGTAGTAAGCGGTATTCTTATCGACGATGTAGAAGTCGCTCAAAAATGTCAAGTGCCAACGGCACTTTCTGTGCTTCCAAACATTGGATTAACCAGTGCCAACCTCTACTGGACAACCCCTGGAGGAACAGCGGCTTGGGATATCGTTATCGTTAGAGAAAGCGAAACTTTTGAATCAGGAACTGTAATGAGATTGCCTGCTACTCAAACGACGGTGAGCGCTGCGAATCCTTATAATGCGACTCAAACTGCGCCAGGCGTTCCTTTATTGCCGGGTACAGATTATAAATATTATGTAAGAGCGGTGTGTTCAGAAACCAATAAAAGTGTCTGGAGCTCGCCTTCTTATTTTACCACAGCTGGATTAGGGGAAACTTGTGCTGATCCTTTTGTAATTCCAAGAATTCCTTATTCGCTTACTGACAATACCTTCAATTCTGCTGATCGCTATGATGCCGGACAGGGAACAGGTGCTTGTGGGGTAACAGGTGGTGGAAATTACACCGCAGGTAATGATATGTTTTATATCTTCACTGCGCCGACATCAGGAAGCATCAGAATCAAGATGACTCCTAATACTATAAATTCAGGTATGTTTGTTTATGCAGGTTGTACCACTCCAACACTTGGACCATGTCTTGCGGGTGTTGCCAATGCAACTGCAAATCCTAGAATTATTCCGAGTTTTCCAGTTGTTGCCGGACAGTCTTATATTATTTTATTGTCTTCTGCTGCGCCAACAACTTCTTTTGGGTATGACTTAGAACTTCAATATGTTTTCTGTGACCCGCCGGTTAGCTTAAATGCGGTACCTACTCGTACAGATGCAACGCTTACTTGGGCAAACCCAACAACGTTTGCTGCAACTTCTTGGGAAGTAGCAGTTCAGACTGCAGGTTCCGTCATTCCTGCGGGAGCTGGATTTACTGTTAACACTAATCCAACTGTTTCGGCGCAAGCTGCTTTTGGAGGCCCGCTTCAAGAAGGTACAAATTACCAATTTTGGGTAAGAGCAAATTGCGGTGACGGTTCCTTCAGCCGTTGGGAAGGACCTTTCGTTTTCTTCACGCCTTTCTGTGATGCGCCAAACTTTTGTGCCCACAACTTTCAGTTGCGAGGTACTGCGGGATGGCAAGGTGCGGTAATGCATGTGAGACAAAACGGGGTAACAGTAAAAGTTTTAGGGCCTCAGTTTGTTACAGGTACTTCACTTAACGTTCCTGTTGACTTGTGTACCGGAATTCCTTTTGAATTGGTATGGGTTTCACCAGGTTTGGCTCCAGCAACGGTAGCAATCACGGTAACCAACTCTTTCAATCAAACTTTGCTAGTTAAAAATGCTAATGCTACAGATCTTCCAAGCACGACGCCGATCTTGACGGAAATGGTGGACTGTTTGTTCCCAAAATGTCTTCCGCCAACGGCACCAATGGCATTGACTGCGGCACCAAACCAGCCGACAGCAACAAGTGCAAAATTAACTTGGACTCCAGCACCGCCTGTAGTGGCAATAGATACTTGGGAAATAGATGTTAGATTAGCCACAGCTGCAGCGCCTTTAAATACGGAAGCTGTTGACCCAAATAGAGAATATACTGGTGATATTCCGTTTGATACAGATTTAGATGGAGGCTTAACACTTTTTTCAGATACACAATATAGATTTTACGTAAGAAAAATTTGTGGTGACAAGAAAAGTGACTGGGTACCTTCAACAGTATTTACTACTGCTGTTTCTTGCCCTGTGCCAAACGCGTCTTCAATGACCGTTTCAAACATTCAGCGTAATCAAGCTGATTTTTCTTGGACGCAGTCTTCTCTGCCAGGTACTACAGCTCCGCCAGCTCCAACAGCATGGGAAGTAATCGTGGTAACTGCAGGTTCTCCAGCTCCAGATCCGTCGGTTAGCGGTAGAAGAACTACACTGAGAACAAACTTTCCATACACAGGACTTGCTTCAGGCACTGCGTATCAATATTATGTAAGAGCAGAATGCTCTCCTACAGATTTCAGCAGATGGAGCGGACCAACATCTTTTGTGACATTATGTGATCCGATCAACGTTCCATACACAGAAACTTTCAATACAACTTCTAATACAAAATTGTGCTGGTCTGCAAAAAGCATCGGACCGGGTGCAAATACTTGGATGATTGATAATCCTGCAGGTACGCAGTATGCTGCTTTTGATCCAAACAAAGGAGCAAACAACAATGACTGGTTGATTTCTCCAGACATGGTGTTGCCTCCTGCTGCTTCAGGATTATACAGATTGAAATTCAAATATAGAGTAGAAAATGCTACCGGAGTTGACGCACCAAATACAATTGAAGTAAGACTTTCAACTACAGGATCTGATCCAGCTGTTGCAGGAACTTACAGCAATATTTTGCTTGCACCAACAACTTGGAGCAATACTGCTTATGCAGAAAGAATACTTAACCTTGATGCTTATGCTGGTTCAACAGTAAATGTGGCATGGCACGTTCCATCTGGAGCGCAAAACCGTAACAAAATCTATATCGATGATGTAGTTTTTGAACGTCTTGCAGATTGTCCAGAACCAAGCGAATTGACGGCTGGTACAATTACTGCGACGACTGCTGTTTTAAGCTGGGTTCCAGGATTTAATGAATCAGAGTGGCAGGTTGTAGTACAAACGCAAGGCGGACCAGTTCCTCCTGGTAACTATACAGGTCCTACAGTAGCGAATAATTATACTGCTGGTCCTTTATTGGCAGATACAAATTATGAATACTATGTTAGAGCCTACTGTTCAGCTACTTCTCAAAGTATTTGGAGCGGGCCGTTCAGATTCAGAACACTTAGATGTAATGTTGAAGATACTTGTCAATGGTCATTTGTGATGACTGACAGAGGATTGAATGGCTGGGGAAGTACAATGGACGTTATCCAAAACGGAAACGTTATTGCAACTTTAACAGGTCCTGCAAATAATGTCGCAAGCGCAACGACTACGGTAACTTTATGTGCTGGTGTTAACTTCCAATTGCGTTGGAATGCTTCAACTGTAGTAAATGCAGGTGAAGTAGGAATTACAATCTTAAATGCTTCTAATGAAGTAGTTTATTCTAAATTGCCAGGAAGAGGTCGTCCAGAAACAATTCTGTTCCAAACAGATGCTATAAGCTGTAATGCGATTTCTTGTCCTGCACCAACAAATCTTTTAGTTGAGCAAACTTCAGGAACTTCTGTTTTATTAAAATGGACTCCAGGAGGAACAGAAACAAGATGGGCTTACAAATACCAAGAAGTGGGAGGAAGCTATCCTCTAGAAACTGATGGAAACATTGTAACTACACCACGTGCTGTCGTTCAAAATCTAACTCAAGGGATTAAATATGAGTATTTTGTTAGAGCACTTTGTAGCGATACAAACAAAAGTTTCTGGCAAGGTCCATTTCCTTTTACAATCTATAATTCTCCATTCTGTCTTTCAGTAGATATTACAGGAGTAAGCACATCGATTGGTGAAGAAAAAGAATTATGTGCTGATGTTAATGGTGATTACTGTGCTAATTTAAGCGCTACTTATTATCAAACAAGAGGTACTGAAAGTTATACCGTTTCTTCTATTGCTTATGCACCGCCTTTCCCATTTTCAGGAGGAGAAGGTAGTGTTTCTATTACAACGGATGACAGATGGTCACCACTTATCAACATGACGCCTAATGGAAGTATTCAAGATTTCAACTTCTGTTTCTATGGAAACGTATATAACAAGTTGCTTCTTACAGATAACGGTGCTATTACATTTAGTATAGCAGGCCCTGGAGGAAATGGCGGAAGATACACGCCAGATACAGGAAGTGGATTTGCGTTTACGCAAACAATTCCTAATACACCTGTTGGACAGGCACTACCTTACATCAACTCTATTTTTGGTGTATTGCAAGATACCTGGCCAGCAAGATCTCCTTCAGATTTCTCTATCAACTATGAAGTTCTTGGAACATATCCTTGTAGAGCATTCGTATTTAATATTTATAAATTAGCAGCTTACGGAACACAATGTACTACGCAGCTTCAAACAAATCAGGTTGTTTTGTATGAAGGAAGTAATATCATCGACGTTTACGTAGAAAGCAGAACTCCTTGTCCTTCTCACAACAGTGGTTCAGGATTAATCGGAATCCAAGGTACTTTAACAGGTCAAGCATTAGCAGCGCCTGGTAGAAACACTGGAGCTTGGACAGCTACAAATGAAGCTTGGAGATTTACTCCATCTGGAGCTCTTTCTGATGTTCAATTTGAATGGAGAAAAGCGGGTGCTTTTTATAGCAATTCAACAAACATCAACGTTTGTGTTGACGATGTTACCTTAATGGAAGCCGTTGCAGTGTATGCAAAATGTGACCCAACATTGCCTAGAGAAACTAGAACAGCTGAAGTTACACTGATACCAGTTAAAATTGAAGGACAAAATCCTGAAGATTTAGAGGCTTGTATTGGTAGTGGTACTCAATTTTCATTGACTGATAACGATGCTGTCATTCTTGCAGGTGTTGCAGATCCTCAAAATTATACAATCCAATATTTCTTGACTCGTCCAGAAGCTGAGGTTGGAACAAGCGGTGCGATTACTACATATACACCAACTGTTACGACTCCAATCTTCGTAAGAATCGACAAAGGATCATGTTTTGAAATCAGAACATTTAACTTGATTCCAGATGTGCCTCTTCCAGATTATACATTAGATACTCAAGATAATATTGCAACAATTTGTTCAGGCGTAGGAACTGCTCTTGAAGTAACTCCGATTAATTTCGCTGTAGCAGATGCAACTTATGAATGGATGTTACCAGATGCAACAATTTCTCCAGAAACAAGTAACATTTTGACAATTCCAGCCGGATTGGCTGAAGCGACTTACACTTATACAGTTAAAGTTACTTCTGACGCAGGTTGTGAAACAATCAAAACATTTGTATTAACTGTGGACAATCAGATTCCAGTAGTTGAATTTAATTATCCAGATGCAACTGTTTGCGTTGGATCAGCGAATCCAGTTGCAGTACCAGATTTAGATCCTTTGTCAACAGCAGGTACTTTCAGTGTTCCTTCAGGATCACCATTAGTTTTTGCTAACGCGGCAACAGGAGAAATCGACATGACACTAACGCCTCCGGGAACTTACAGAGTTACATTTGAAGTAGCAGCGAGTACTTGTAACGCATTGACATCTGATTTCTTTGATATCACAATTACGCCTTTGGCAGCGCCAGTTACTGGTTTCAGCTATAACAATGCGGTAGTTTGTGTGAACGGAACAGTTGTACCAACGTTACAACAATCAACAGGATTTACGCAAAATGGTACATTTAGTGTTACTCCAGCTACAGGTTTAATTGTAGATCCAACAACAGGAGCTGTTACTATTAACAGTAGCACTGTTCCAGGAGATTATGATGTTGTTTACACGTTTGCCGGAGATCCTGCAAATTGTATTGATGCCGGAGATTCTTCATTGACTCCAGTAAGAATTACAGTAAACAATGGTGTTACATTAGATTCGTTCTTTGAATATAAAACCACTTTCTGTAAAAATGAAGGACTTGTTTCTCCATTGCCAACTTCAACATTCGATGCAGGTGGACAATTTACAGTAAATCCAACATCAGGATTAGTGATCAATGCAACCACAGGTCAAATTGATGTTACTGCAAGTGAGGCAGGTAGCTATGAAGTTACTTACTTGATTACAGCTGACGCTTCAACTTGTAGAGCTGAATCTAAAACGGTGAAAACTGTTGTTATCAGTGCCGATTTTGATGTTAACATTGACAATGACTGTGTGAATGCAAACTATATTCTTACAGCAACGCCAAATGATACAAACTATAATTATGTTTGGAAAAATGCGGCAGGAGTTGATGTAGGTACAAATTCACCTACTTTCAATGTAACTGAATATGCAAATAACAATCCAGGTCAAGTTTATCCGCTACAATTTACAGTAACCGTGGATAATAACGGATGTGATGTAACTGAAAGCTTCTCTGTACCAAACATCGCCTGCAACATTCCAAAAGGGATCTCGCCAAACGGCGACGGTGCGAATGACGAGTTCGACCTTACCGGCTTCAACGTAAGAAAGCTAGAGATCTTCAACCGCTACGGGAAGAGGGTGAACAGCTTCACGAATTACAGAAAAGAGTGGCACGGCCAGGCAGACAATGGAAACGAGCTGCCAGACGGAACATACTACTATGTGATCGAGCGCGAAGGAGTGAAAACGGTATCCGGATGGGTACAGATCAACAGACAGAGAAACTAAACCACAACAGTCCCGAAGGCTTCCGCACTGCGGAAGCCCCGCCGGGATTCAAAAAATCTAACAATGAAGAAAATATTTTTCACCGCACTGATGGCGATAGTAGCTTTTGCTGATGTTGAGGCGCAGCAAGACCCGCACTACACGCAGTACATGTACAACATGAACGTGATCAACCCGGCCTATGCGGGTTCCAAGGAAAACCTTTCCTTCGGCTTATTATACCGCCACCAATGGGAAGGCATTGAGGACGCGCCGAAGACCTTCACCTTCTCGGGCCATACGCCTGCAGGAAGAAACGTGGGCCTCGGGCTTTCGATGATCGCCGACGAGATCGGTCCGGTAAAGGAGCAGAACGTATACGGGGATTTCTCCTACACGCTTAACCTCGGGGGCGAGCACCGCCTTGCCCTGGGGCTTAAGGCAGGGGCGACCTTCCAGAAGATCGGGCTCTTCTCAGACATCAACAGCACGCTGACCAACCCAGAGGACGAGGCATTCTCGCAGAACAGCAGCAAGACGTATTTCAATATCGGTACCGGATTCTTCTACTATACCGAGAACTACTACGTTGCGCTTTCGGTTCCGAACATGCTCAAGTCAAAGCACCTGAGCGTTAGGGACGACGGGCAGGAAAGATACTACGGGGAAGAAACCCAGCACTACTTCCTGACGGCAGGATACGTTTTCCAATTGAACCCGAACCTGAAGTTCAAGCCGTCCACGATGGTGAAGTCGGCCTTCGACGCGCCGGTTTCTTTCGACGCTTCGGCCAACTTCCTTTTCAACGAAGTATTTGAAATCGGGGCGACCTACAGGCTGGACGACTCTTACGGAGCGATGGTGAACTATGCCATCACGCCGAACCTGAGAATCGGGTATGCCTACGACAGGATCTATTCTGACCTGAAAGTGAGCACTCCGGCTTCCCACGAGGTGATCCTGCTGTTCGACCTGAATTTCCCGAAAAAAGTATCACGCTCACCAAGATATTTCTAACCTAAAAGCGACCTAAGACAATGAAGAATTTATATATTACATTAAGTTTTGTGATCGCCAGCATGACACTCTCGGCGCAGAACAATGATACCGAAAAAGCCGACAAGCTCTTTGCAAGGTTTGAATATGTCGATGCGGCAGGCGAATACCTGAAGCTGGCCGAAGGCAAGAAAGCCGACGCCTACGTCTA
>Ga0247817_10000235_pt1 | contig 34761 bp, 62 predicted proteins | sample UWRJL212509R1_FD_178010 | JGI IMG/M metagenome (GOLD analysis project Ga0247817, IMG submission 178010) | Plant litter microbial communities from Arlington Agricultural Research Station in Wisconsin, United States - UWRJ-L212-509R-1 | ecosystem: Environmental > Terrestrial > Plant litter >...
ATCAGCATAAGTTCCCGATGTAGTCCAAGTACCATTCGTTAATAGATTAGCTGTTACTATAACCCCACCAGCAGTTTTAGGACTTTCGTAAGTCGGTTTATTCGAGCCATTAATCTTTGAAAGAATTGAGTTACCCGATAACCCAAATTCCCCTGCGTTGATAGTTGCTCCTGTAGGAATTGTGAGGCTTCCGCTTGTTCCTGACACAATCTCATAATATGTAATTTTGTAGACATTATTCTCAAGTTTTGTTATACGCGAATTAGTAGACGTTAAGTCTGTAGCAGATTTTTGTGATATAATCTTCTTTTTACTAAAATGCGTCATGATTATTATTTACCGTAATATTCTATTGTTATTGTACAAAATAAAGCATCAGTAGCTATTAATTTAAGATTAACTACGTTAGTATTATTGTTTATCTCAAATAAATCTCCATCTCCCATCCACATACCTTTTGAAGCTGCTACAGGAGTGTCACCTACCTTTTGAGTATATCTTAATAAATAAGTAGCATCTGTAGGAGTTCCTATTTTTTTAACCTTAATAATAACTCCACCAATATCCGCCGATGTAATACCTGATGGTAATATAGCAGACGTAAATGGTAAAGGTAATGCAGCAGACGTAAGAGTTAAATCTTCTGTACCTAAACATATCTTATCTGATAATTTACTATTAGTTTCTTTTATAGCTCTAATAATCTCTAATGTATCCTTGTCCATTTTATTATATTTTATGTATCAAAAATAAATAAAAAAAGGGCTAGTTTTTTACGCCAGCCCTTTTAATTTGTAATTAATTATTTATTAGTATTTCCATTTAGTAGTTGGTAATGCCATAATCTCATTTAATACTAAATCAGGGTCACCTGTAGACACATTTGCGTAACGTACAAATGGTATCATAATGTCAGTTGCATCGAATATTAAAGGAGTTGTACCTACTGAATAAACAGGATAAGTAACATCATTTAATTTACAAGTAACCACTCCGTTTTGAGCCACTAATACTTCTACTGTTACATAAGCTGTATCTGTTGGTATAATACCTGTAGATGTAGATACTGTCGCAGCATTATTTAAAATACCTTGAGTAGTAATTAAATCACCATTAGCTGCTAATGTACCTACTGCTGCTAAGTCAGTATAATCATTAAAATCAGCAGTATGAGCCGCTTTTCTACGGAAACCTACTAACCATGCTGCATCTGTATAATCAGCCGCTTTTACACGAGCAAATACAGAGAATGGAGTTTTGCCTACAGTAAACTCTTTAGGACAATTAGTAAATAAATTTGGCGTGTATTCCGCACCTTCAGTATCAGCTAAATCTTGATCTAAAATTAAACCGTCATTTCCAGGAGTTGGAGTTGTTAATGTTTGAGAACCAATTTGAGTGTAAATCCACTTAGCATCTGAATACATTTTATTAGCTCCTGTAGCAGTTGGAACAGCACCAGCAGCACCTTGGAAAAAGATACCATTACTAAAGAAATCAACTTGTGCAGATGGGTCTTGGTCAAAACGATTAGAAATACCTCTGTGCATAGATGATTCAAAAGCGATATAACCAGCTAAGTTAGTAGTAGTTGTTCCTGCTCCATTATCAACAAATACTTGTTGAGTTTTTACTAAGAACACTCTTGCAGCACCTTGAAAAGCTGTTGGTAAAGCTGTATCTTGTAAATAAGAGAAAGAGAACATATTATATTTCTGTCCGCTTACTGGCAAACCTCCTGTAATAGTTTTAGGAGCATCAATTTCACCTGAAATTAAGTTACCTGTCATGAAGTCATAAACAGGAGCGTTATTTAACAAGATTAATCCTGTACCTGATTCGTAAACAGCAGGAGTAGTTAATACATAGTTAGTAGCCGCGAAACCACTTCCATCTGAATTTGCTACAGGTTTAACAACAGAAGCACCTTTACGGTTATTCATTCCTTGACGATTGTAAGGGTAATAAGTAAGGTCATCTGTTACCGTAAATCCATTGCCTGAACCTAAACTAGCTGCAATAACGTAATTAGACGCTAAAAGATTAATCTTAGCTACTATTCCTAATGAAATTGCTTCACGTTGAGCAGCAGCATTACCTAATGTTGTTACATCAGCAGGGGTAGTAAACGAGTAAGGCTTAAGATTTTCTGTATAACCGTGATCCACTCTGTTGTTATCCCCTATTAAAACTGTATAGGTAGTGTCTGACGTAGGAGTATACGAGGTTGCACCAATTGTTACTACTTGCGCTACTTCCGCGCGATAATTGATTTGTGAGAAGTCTATGATTCTCGTTTGTTTCATCGGGTCTAATCCTGCAATTAGGATGTCGCCGCCACTGTACTGTACATCTGAACTTAGAGATGTTGTTAACAATACTGATTTGCCTTTCTGTGACATTGTTTATTTGGTTTTGTGCCTTTCGGCTGGTTTATAGTTCAAATGTAAATATTATTTCAATATGAATTTACTTACTCTCTTTTTCTACAAAAGCAGAATTTTCAAAAGAACCTACTACTCCTAATAATATCTCAGCAGCCATTTTAGCTAATTCATCTTGACATTTCTCAGGCATATCAGTAGTAGTTGTATTAGAAGCTAATATTACTTGTCCGCTTGTTAATGTAGTTGTTACAGCCGCCGTGAACTGATTTCCTGGTTGATAAGTAACGCCATTTTGAACGCTTAACTCTATGGCTATATAAGACAAACCTGTTGTCAAAACACCTGCTCCTGCATTAATGTATTGATTTTCTGCCCCCATATTAAATACGGCAGGTTGTTTTATATAGTCTAATTTTGGAGATGTTATAGCACTTCCTATTCCTCTATACACTAAAACTCCCGTTGCATCTTCTAAAAAGAAAGGTTTTTTGTTATTAGGTTTTCTAAATGAACAATCTAATTGTGGTCCACGAGTGTTATAAGTCATATTATCTCTCACATAAGTAGTTTTGTTATCTATCGTTACTGTTAAGGCAGCGAATGTTTGATAATCAGCGGGATAGTTTATATGGTCTATTGTAATATCATCGTTGTATAATCCTATGTTAGTCGCCGCCGTTGTGCTAGTCTTTAATAAAGTATATAACTCATCTCTGAACTTTTGTATTCTATCTATACCACTTAATTGATTTTGTTTAGCTGTATCCGTAATGCTGTCTATCTTTTTCATAATAGCATCATTCATAGCTTTATTCTTTTCTATATTGTAGAAACGAGATGTATGAGTTAAATTAGTGTAAAAGTCTATTGCGTAACCTATTTGTATTGCATTCATAGTGATAATTTTTAATAAAAGTAAATAAAAAAAGGCTTTGTATGTAACCTTTTTGATTTATATGAGTTAAAGCCTATTATTAACCAATTAAAAATATAAAATGGGAGCATCTACGCCAAAACATTTTGACAGCAATGTTAAAAAAATAGGAACATTCGCAAGTTTTATTGATAATTCAGAAATAAAAAAAGAGCCAATGTTCTTTAATAGTGATTTGGATTATGCTTATAATAATGGAGGTAAAATAACAAAATCATTTATAGATAATTTACCATTAGATTGGACTGAAAACTCTGTATTTGATAGTAGGGTTCATATGCTAATGCCAGGTTGGTATCCTGCAATTCCTGGGTGGCATCATGATGATGTTCCTCGCCCCGAAATACCTACAGGACAACATTTTATTACCGCAGGTCAGCCAGACTATGATAATACTAAATATAAAAGCGAACATATATTAGGCTTAGTTAATGCTGATATATGTCCTACTGAATTTGCAACAGGCTCTTGTGTAATGCCCGAAATACCTGATGGAGAATTAATATATAGAAAATGGCATGAAGAGGTTAATCATCTTATAGCATTTGATAGATTAAATAAAATTAAAACAGAAGATAGGGCATTATATCAGTTCGATTGGCAAACTTTTCATAGCGGAACAAAGTGTGTTACTAATGGATGGAGATGGTTTGGAAGAGTTAGTAGAAATACAGATAGAGTAAACTCAATAACCAATGAAATAAGAGTTAATTGTCAGGTTTATTTAGAGTTTCCAATGGAAGGATGGTAATTAAAAAATCCCTTAGTAAATTAATGCTAAGGGATTTTTCTTTTTGTGTTTAGTTGTTATTGTTTTGCTTCTGCTTCTTCTACTAGTTTAGCTAGTGTTTCCTTTTTAATCTTAGGCAAAGCGTGTGAAGATACTTTAAGCTCTTTAGCTCTTGCTCTTAACTCTATCATTTCAGGGTCTTCTGATACTTTACTTGCGCCTTCTTCTTTTTCATCCGCAGGTATCATTTCTTCAAAAGGAGATTTAAAATCTTCTACTTTCTTAGTCTTAGCTAATTCAGCTTCTAATTCCATTACTTTTCTCTGTAAATCAGCTTCTTTATTAACTGTTATCTGAGGTGTATTAACAGTCATAGATACTTTACTTTCCGCATCTTCTTGATTACATTTCATTGTAATTGCCGTTGCGATACCCGTATTATTAATTAAGAATTGAATTGCCATTTCTTCATTATGCCCCATAGGCATATTGCCATAGATATAAGTTCCTGTTGAACCATCAAATGTAATTTTACCTTTTGCTATTCCGCGTTTTAATACAGAAATAAACTCTCTCTTAGGGTCATTATGTAAGTCGATAAACTTCTTAGGGTCTAAGTCAATATGTCTTTGTAACTCATCTGTTAACGTAAATATGCTTTGATTAGCCGCCACATTAATACCTAACATTAAAGCCATGTCTGTTAAAGCAGGTCCTTTTAATGTTTCTAAAATATCCTCAGCTTTACGTCTTAATGTACGCTTATCAATATTCTTATGAGCTATTACTTCTTTATCAATTACTTTCCAAGTGCTTCTACCTTGTTGATTAGGGCTTCCTTCGATATACTGACTATTCTTAATAATATGCCATGCAATAGCCTGGTCAGGAATAGATAAGTCAAAGCTCATCTTATCATCAATCCAAAAAGCTTTCCATTGAAGTTCTTTTGTTTCAGGATTCACCGCTACGGGTACTCCTATGTAAAGGTTTGTTTTCTTATCGCGAACTCTACGAACCATTTTAACATTTTCATGTTTGTTGGAACGCTTCATACATTCGATTTCGATAAATCCTTTACGGATACAGATGTCGGGATTTGCTAAGTTAACGATTTTCGTCTCAGCGCCATTGCCATCTTTTACAACGACATAATCAATGCCCGCCGTAAGTGTCTCACTTACATTTTGCAGGTCTGTTAGATTAAATACATTCATTTTTATTTGGTTTTAATATTTAAACAAATGTAATAAAATTATTCAAAGTTGAATAAAAATGTAACCTTTTTAAATTACATACGTTTAACGCTATTATTAACCAATTAAAAATATAAAATGAAAGAGATTATCGGAATTGTTATTTGTAGCATATTGCTTGGAGGATGTTTAACCTTTGGAATCGCTTATGAATTTGGTAAACAAAGTCAGAGTGATAGACTAGAAGCAATAACAACTTCACTTGATGGAATAGAAAAAGATATATATACACAAATGGAATACGCGTATTTTGAAGGTCAAAAAGATGCTATTGAAGGTAATCTGAGAATTAAAAAAGTAGATAGTTGTTACGTTTGGACAAAATCAACTTGGGATAATTGCAATAAACCCAACACATATATTATTCCTTGTAATAACTAAAATAAAAAATCCCCTAACAAATTAACGCTAGGGGATTTTTATATGTTCTTTGAAATATTGATTAAGCCGATTTACGGATTATAATCCATTTCTTCGTATCGTAGATAACAAGTAAGTCTTGTTTTAAATATGCACACTTCCACGCGTCCTCTTCTGTAATAGCCTCGCCAGGAAGTCCTGTCATACCATTAATAGTAGTCATAACGTTAGAACGATTAGTGCCATAAGCACCTTTAGGTATAATCTCAATGTTAGCATCCATGAATGTTCCTAAATCACCACCAATATAAGTACTTGACATAATTAACTGACCATCATTACCTCTCTCAGGGAAACGTAACTCATCATCAAATAAAGGATGTTGTACAAATGATACTGAACTTCCTGCGAAATTCATTTTAGTGATATGGTATCCTACTTCAATTTCAGCACCACCAGTTACATTTTGCATTAACTGAGCGTTTTGAGCTAAGATGAAACGAGCCATCTTACGTTGAGCATTATAGTAACCATCAATACCTGTCATGAAGATAATATTCACGCCTGTAGAGCTTGTAGAAGATTGTTTAGTTAACAATTTCATACCGTCGATAAAGTCATCTTCAGTAGCTTCACCGTTCACGCCTGAACCGTAAATTTCATTACCTCCTGAGATTTGTTCTTCGATACCATCACCCATTACGATGTAGTTACCTGTTTCGTTATCAATTAAGTTAGATTGACCTGCGCGAGAACCATCAGCGTTTTTCATAGTAGAAATACCGAAGATTTTAGCGTACTCATTTTCCATAGCCCATTGAGCTTCAGCTTGACGTACTTTCTCGAATTTCCATCCTTTTACTGGTCCATTAGAAGACATATATTCATACCATAATACATCTGTTGCAGCATCTCCTGAGATAGCTACTGTCTTACGCTGAATAGTCATATCCACGATGAAAGTATCAGGGAATTGGTCACGACCATATCCTTTTAAAGATTTCTCTCCGTAACCTGTTGTAGAAGGGAAACAAGTATAAGTTCCTGTTCCTTGAGCCGCTACGTGTGTTGCGAATACGAATAACTCTTTTTGAGGATGTTGGAACGTATATAACCATCCTGCTGCTACCTTAGTAGGTTCAGCCATAGTCATTGCAGAGAAACGATTACCATAGAAAACAACAATCTGACCTTTGTAGATATAGTTGTCTTTCATGATTAATTGGAAAGTTCCATCTGCTTGCGTAGAACCAACTTGAGAGATAATAGTAGATGCTTTTTGGATACGTCCCATTACGTTAAAACGTAAAGCAGAATCTCCAATAGCTTGACCTTCTTTAATCTTACCGAATTTAGTAGGTTTCTTTAAGTCAATTCCATAAGGACCTACTGCTCCTGATGTTAATAAAGTTGTTAATTGACGTTGATCTACACGCTCAAGCATTTGGCGAATAGCTGGGAATTTTTGCTGATTTCTTACTAAATCAGACTCTAAAGTACAGTCTGCTGAGAATGTACCTCTTACTAGGTTTGTTTGACCTGGATTTAAAGTTGGCATAATTGTTTGTTTTTATTTTTATGGTTTAAGTTTTAATTTAAGTTAACCATTCAAATTAGTGTCGCCGTCAAGTAATTCAAAATTTCCTGTTTTGTGTTGTGTCATTTCTGTTCCTGATAATCCAGTTGTTTTAGGCGGTACATTAGCAAGTTCTTTAGCTATTTCGAGTTTACCTTTATTGTAGCTCTTAGCTTCAATATTTTTAACGTCTTTCTCTCCTAACTCTATAAATGTGATAAACTTTGCTCTCATGTCAGGATTGTCAAACATTTGGTTGTACTTACCACTGTTAAACCTGTCAGTTAAGCCTTTTATAGTCTCAGGAGCAAGAGGTGAACCCATAAAATCTTTTATCTCATTCAGAGATTTAATTACAGATTCAGTTTGTTCTTTACTCTTTTGAGCTATATGGTTATCTTTATTCGCTTTGTATTTATCTATAACATACTGTTGATAGTCTTTATGTTCTTTTTCGCCTTGGTCTAAGATTAACATCAATTTTTTATAATCGTGGTTAATCTCTCCGCTTTCTACTTTCTTTTCAATGTCTGCATCAATAAAAGACTTATCTTCTTCACTTAAGTTTTCTGTTCCGCGCAAAGCCATCATTTTATCAGTCATGTCGAATCTAACTAACTCTACAGGATTCATTGCTCTAAACTTAGCTATGTTTTCTAATGGAGCTTTTATTTCTTCATAAGACAATCCTGCTTTATTTAGCTCGATCTCCATTCTGATTTGAGGGTCTACTTCTGTTAAGTAGTCTTCTACTTTGGCTGTTTTAGCTTGTTCTAATTGTTCAACATAAGGCTTGATTAAAGCTTCTTTATAGGCTTCAGGAGTATCTTCATTAATCTCTAAATTCTGAGATTTAGCTAATGCAATCCAACTATCTTCTTTCACCTCATTAACTACTTCATCATCTAAAGTTAAAACATCCTCTACAGGCTTTTCTTCTTTAACTTCTTCTTTAGTAGTTTCTTTTACTTCTTCCTTAACCTCTTCTGATTGTTTTTCTTCATCTAATTTGATTTCAGTTTCAGTAACTTCTTCAGGCTTGTTTTCAGTTTTAACCTCTTCTTTGATTTCTTCTTTTGGAGCTTCTACGTTTCCGTTTAAAGTAGCATCAGTAGACAATAAATCAAAATTGGGTTTGAATGTAGCAACCTCCGCCTCTCGCGTAGTATCTTTTGCTATTGTTTCAGTATTTTCCATTTTGTTGTATTTTTAGTCAAATATATTAAATATTCTCATTGTTTAGATTTTCAGCCTCTATTTTATGAGCGTTTTCTGTAATTTTATTTCCTGCGGCGGCGGCCTGTACTTTTATATCAACTTCACCTTGCAAAATAATATTGTCTTTTTCGTTCAATTGACGGTCCTCGCGGTCTTCTCTTGCTAATTGCATTTGCTGTTCTAATTGAGCTTGTTGCATTTGCTGTTGATTTGTCATCTGAGCTTGTTGGTTTTGACCTTCAATCTCTTTAATCTTAGCCCAACCATCTCTTAAGATAGCTTTTTGCTCTGTTGCTATATCTGACCACATAAATGCTAAAGCGTCTTCAGGACGTATCTCCTTAGCGTTAAGTGAAGCGTTTAACTGATCTCTCATAAATCTCATAATCTCAGCATAACGTCCACTATCTTCCAAGTGTACACCATAATCTTTAAATCCGATTAACTGAGTTACTTGTAGAAATTTATACTTACTTATTCCTAATATTTGCTCTCCTTTTTCCAATTTATAAAACGCCCAAGTTACCTTAGTACTCTCTACAATCTTAGTTAAAGTTTTATTGATGTATTGGTATACTCCGTAAAAGAAAGGCTCTGTTATTGTCCTAGAAGCTTGAATAGCTGAATTAGTATTAGTTGCAGTTGCACTAGCCTGTATTTGTCCTTCTCTATCATTGTTAATACCTGTCATTCTATCCATCATGACTAGAATGTCGTTTTTAAATTGTACTAATGCGCCGAATGACTGACTTAATCCTAAATCATAAGTTTGTAAAATGTTATTTAAGCTTACATCTCTACCATGAAAGTTACCGCTTGCTGATGTATCATAAGTTACAAATCCATCATTTACAATATCATAGTTAATTTCTTTAACCGTTTTCTTTGCTCCTAACGCCGCCGTATTAAATCCTAAAATTGTTCCTTTATGTTTATTTACATCTTTTAATATCTGATACATTACAATATCAAATATGTTAGACCAATTCTCCATTTCATTCATTAATGAGATACGTTTTCCGTCAACCGTTCCACATAAATATCCTGTATATGAACCACTAAATATCTTAGTTGGGTCATCTACTCTTCTCATTTGGAACTGAGCTCGGCGCATATTAGTATCTAATTCCATCATTCCACCTATACGAGTTGCTTCCCATAAGTCTTCTGTGTACCTTACTTCTATTTCGTATTTACCTTTTTCTACTTGCTGTTTATGCCAATCTGCGTTTTTCTCATAAGCTTCTATATCCATTTGAGTAAATATATATTTCTCACTCGGGTCAAATGCTAATTGAGTTTCAGTTTTCTTAACTTTTTTAAAGTACATTGGACGTACTGACTTCCATTCAATATGTATAACTTCTACTACTAATCCTCCTGATGGAGCGTACTTCATAGATGTTCCATACTGTTGAGAATAACTTTGTGGATTACTTGCAGCGTCTTGTAATTTATTAATTTGAGCCGTTGTTAATCTATATCTTCTTAATACTTCGTGTACAGACATCCATTGTCTGCATCCCATAATAGGGCTTTTTTCTAAGTAAGCATCTCCTTTTATTTCTTCATAAATAGCATCTCTAGGGTCAATACTTATGTAGTCAGTTTCACCTTCTCCATCTCTTTCTATTTTACCAAATATAATTGAGGTAATAGAACAGTTTAATAAGTCATTTGAGAACTTTTGCTTTAAATCTAATGAAGGTATTTGTTCATTAAGAATTATCTGCATGATAGTTTCTTCCTTATCTTTAGGAGACATCTTTTCAAATATTGGGTCTTCTTCGCTATCAGGTATCGGCGCTCCTTGCATTACATCTACACCTACTTTATCTCTTAGTTCAATTAACTCTTTCTTAGCTATCATAGCACCATACATAAAGCCCATCTTGTCCATTTTTTCGGACTTAGCATCTCTGTTTATAGTTTCTACTGTAGCGTTTAAAGGACGAGTCAAGAACTCTCCAACCATTAACTTAATCTTAGTGGAGTGTGCGCGGTAATCAACAAATTTAGAACGGTTTTGTCTTCCGTATGTTTTAGTTAAGTAAAGTAAACTTTCTGGTCTTTTTACACCATTGTATGATTTAAAAGATTCATCCATTAAAGTTCTATTATAATCAGAACTTCTTAATAATTGTTGTGCATAATCTAAATGTAGACGAACCCAATTATCGTTCTTATCTTTCTCTGGTAAAATTTGCGAAGGAAATTGCTTCATGGATATTAATTTTACTCAAAAATAGTAAAAATAAGATAACTAACTACCAAATCCTTCATAATCTGTTTCAGGATTAATAGGTCTTGTAAATTCTCCTACTGGAACTACATTACCATTTTTATCTTGAGTCCATCCGCCGAGACTAAAAGGGTCTTCTTTCTCTTGGTAAGTATCATCTCTTGGCGCTGCTGTTAAGCTAATAGATTGCATCAAAGCAATACCATAAGCATCTGCTAAGTCATTATCACTTCCTATCTCTACTTCATCAAAGTTACCTAATTGATTAATTAATTCAGGAAACCAAATATTTTGAATATAGTCATGTATAGAAGATTGCATAGCCCCTACCATTAAAGGACGGCTATAGGCGTTTAATGACACCCAAAATTCATGTGACTGCTCACTATTCATACTCTCAAACTTAGTAGGTCTTGGAGCTAAATACTTCATGCAATTACTATCCTTGTACCAATTAATAATACCTGAGCTACTAGCCTTATCTCCTAATGTATTTCCCACTAAATCATAATAAATAGATAGCTTTAAACACATATCAAAGAATATTTCTTTTCTTTTAGGTCTCGTAGATATAACTGCTACTGGCATATTAAAAGGAACTCCGAATGGATTGGCTCGTGTTATTACACACATAGCTCCTAATGATTTAGAAACACCTTTATCCTGATCGTAAGGGTCAATTCCAGCTACATATAAATTTTTATACTTCTTATCAGGATGGTATTCATCAAGTATTAGGATACAATCTCCTTCATCATCTGTATCTTTCGCTGGAACAGCTTTTACTCTTAGTGGATTCAATCTTTCTAATGTACCTTCTTTAGTTACCCACTCTAGTTTCCACTTTGAGTATTTTGACTTACTTACAGTTATTTGGTCCTGTTGCTCATTAATTTTCTGTATATCGAAGTTGTTACTAAACATCTTTCTAAATATCTCTGCCTGTGTAAGTGGATTATTCTGTAAGTGTTCCAAATAAAGCTTCAACTCACCTTTTTTTAGTTCTTCACGTTCTTTTAAAATATCTGCCTTAGCCGCTTCTAAATCTTCGCATCCTACTAATTGGTAAGGTTTATAAATCTTAGATAGATTCGGCGTTATACCAATTACTTTTCCTTTTCTTGTGGCTCCACCATAATAAGGTTTCTTAAATCTCTCTCCTGTTAATACAAACATAATTGCATTAAAGTCTTTCAGATTCTCTACTAAGAATTTAAAATCTTTTGAGCCTTTATTAATATTACCACCTGTACCAAACATATACATTACACCTACCTGAACTCCGCCGTCTGTTAAAGCATCTTTTGTAGCTGAGTAAAACTCTTTCCAATTTTCAAACTCTCCTGTTTCTTCACATATAACATCATTCAAATATGTTCCCTTTAATATATTAGGGTTGTTATGCGCAGTTCTTATGTATATCTCACTCTTTATTCCTTTCTCTACGTCTTTACCATTCTCTACTACTATATATCCTGAAGTAATTTCTTCTTCATTCTTAGTCAACTGATTAAGTTTAAATTCAGGTACTAATAAAGATTCTGATATTTTAAGCTTCTTAATGAAGTCATCTGCATAAGTCTTCTTTCCTGCTGCTACACCTGCATGGTAAGCAGGCATGAATCTATAACCATAATCGACTACTGCTTTCTGAAAGAACTCTGATACACCTGCTCTACGCTTCTTAGGTAGAACTAAGTTTAAGTTATTGTCTTTACAGAAGTCTACTATATAAGCCATCTGTAAGTGCATATCACAAAAGTCAGGAGTTATTACACCTGATACAGTAGCCATAGAGTTAAAATTCATGTAATAATAGAATCTCCCTGGTAAAAATATACCTCCTGTTTGGTAGCCATTAATACATCTGTACAACTGCTCGGTCCAATATTGTTCATATTCAGGAGTGCCTACACATTTAGGGTTTCTTACACTATCTGCGTATTCAGGTATACCGTATACTACTACGGGGTTGCTGCAAAAATTTTTCCCTTTGATATATGGAATTTGCGGTATCGGCAACTCTTCTATTCGTTTTCCTGCGTAATTCATTGCTAGTTTCTTTTAGCTGTTACTGCGTAAAACATTTTCTGATTAGACTCCATTTTTTCTAACCAACTTATCTTTACATTACCCTTTAGTTCGCCGTCCATTAGTTTTTCTTCAACTATCTCTTCTTCTATACTTCTAATGGCTTTTCTGAATCTATCAATGCTGTCCATAGCATTCTTAATGCCATTTGTAGTACTGTCTTCTTCTAGTATTTGAAGTAAGGAGTCAATCTTCTTATTATACATCTCTACTAATTCAATATTTCTATTGTACTGTAAAGATTTATAGGCTTCTATGGCTTTTTTTAGTTTCTGAGGGCGTTTATCTTCATCAAGTATGTTAGGCATATTATCTTGCCATACATGCCATATAGACTTTGATACTCTTTGTCGCTCAGGGAATTGTCGGTAAATTGAATTGTAATCGTAACAAAGTATGACAAAAAGTACTTCTTTGTCTGTTAGTAGTCCTAATTCAGGACTCAACTTAACGCAATCACTATGCAGTAAAACGTTGTTTTTTTGGTCTATATAAAATAAATACGACATATTATAATAATTTACAATTTATCCTGTTTCTCTTTTTACCACTTAGCATTGCAGCTACATACGTATGGCTTAACCCAAGCTCTTTTCTTAAATCACTTATACATTCATAAACCTTTCCATTAACAGTATTTATAACTTGTTTTGATAATTTATGATTTAACCCTTTCCTTAATTTATTTCTAGCTACTGTTAAACTTATCGCTTTTTCCGAAACTTTTAATAATCCAGTCCTATATGCATGTATTGCGTTTTCAGACATGGTACACCATTCTAAATTAGAAACATGATTATTTAACTTATTACCGTCTTTGTGATTAACCTCTGGCTTATTCTCAGGATTATTAATGAATGCAATAGCAACTAATCTGTGTAGACTATAGTTTTTCTTTTTACAATCACTATATATAGAAACACTCCTGTAGCCATTGTGTCCTATCCACGATTTTATAAAGATGTTGTTTTTTTTACTCCAAACGTCTCCGTTTTCATTTACGAGATAATTGCCGCATCCTAAAATTTCTTTCATCATATTATTTCTTTATGCAAAAAAGCAACGGTGCAAATCTCTTGCCCGTTGCTAAATTAAACAATTTTTATTAATGTTTGTAATTTCTCTTATAAACTACACTTGTTTCCATATATCTCTTAAAGTATTTAGGAGTATCTTGGTATTGTTGGTTATGCTCTTTTAGGATTTGTTTATCCTCATTAGCTATTACAATCCATGCTATACATCCGCCGATACCGAAAATGAATATACCTTGTAAGATTGTTTTAAGCATTTTTATCCGCAAATTCTTTTGTCATATATTTAGAACCTTTTTCAACAAAATACGTCCTGTTATGTTCCGAATAAAGCCTTTTTCTGAACTTATCCGAAAAATAATCCTGAACTTTAACTCCATCGCCATCTTCCATATCAATGAATTTGGTCATACTCATATACTCCATATTTGTATATCCTCTATAACCATGTTCTTTTCTAAGTGTTTTTGCCTCAGCTCCACTTGGCACGTAAACAGTTCCTGTTGTGAATAGCTCCTGTATTGCAGCGTCTATCATTCTTGTTGTTTTTCCTGATCTTCTCATAATTTACTTGTTTTTTATTCAACTTTGAATAATTCTTTAGAACCACTCATCGTCTACGGTTATTGTTTTAGTTTCTATTACTGTTTCGGCTGTTATGTTAATAGTATTACTTAAATCATCTAGTATTTCATCTTTAAATGTAGCTAATAGCACTTCAATGTCGTTTTTAAGATAGTTAACATTTACCACATGGTTCTCAAAACTTACTAATCTATCATTCTCATCCCACTTTGGAACTATTAAGTCTATGAATAGTCTTTCGCATTTCCGTCCAGTTAATTTTTCAAAATGTCTGGCGTAATAACTTAATTGAAAGCTGATTTTCGTAAATTTCGTATTAGGCAGATGTTCAAATGGTGCGTTTAGCCAAGGTTGGTCTTTTACAACTTCAAATAAGCTCGGTAATCCTTTTTGAAAACATTTCCAATCTCCTTTATGGAATCTACTGTCTTTACGATTAGTTACTATACAAGTTGCATCTGTACTACCTGCCGATCTAGTTTCTAAATCATATACTGTAACTTGATTATACACGCTATGATAATCTTTATACTTAGCTAGTACATAAGGTATAAGTTCTTTTAAATCGTCATCAGTAGGTAGGATTGTAGCTGTTTGCAGGTATCTTTCTAAGGCGTTATCGACTCTTGTTCCTTGTTCTGCCGTCTTAGCCCATTTTGCTTTTAGGTCATCGGCGGATGAAGAACCATATTTAGCTATCTGCTTACTTATCTTATCTGCATCAAACTTCTTTACTAGCTTACCATATAAGGCAGAAAATGAGATGTATTGATTACCTTTTGAATCAAAGTATTTATGCTCATTAGGCTCTAAATACACCTCATTTTTGAATAGATTGTGAATCATATTACTTAGCTAATTTAATAGGTTCTGCTACTCTAAGTTCTCCTAAAGGAGTTCCTTCAGCATCCGCGAAAGGTGCTTTTAATTTTTCTTTTGCCTCTACATCTAATTCGCTAATATTCAAATCAGCAGGATTAATATCTAAAACAGGCTTTTCGGTTTCCTTTACCTCCTCTTCATCAATATCATTATCTTCTACTTCATCAGGGCGTATAACTAAGCAACCTAATTTCTCTAATACTGATTGACAATAATCTGCGCGATCCTCAGCACTCATTTCATTTAATGCTGTTACATCTACGTTCTTATCCTTACCGTGACGTACATAAGACATCATAATCTCTTCGTCAGTTACTTTCTTAAGTCCTTTAGCATACTGATCTACTTCTTCTAAGATAGCATCAATAATATTCATTACCGTGTCGTAGTACTCATAAGCATCCATTACATCTACTTTAGGCGTAATAAGATTTTGAGTTTTGTTGTCGAATACCGCGCTTGTACACTTAATTTTAAAGAAACCATCCACTCCTTTCTCAAATTCTAAAGAAACAATGTCGGCTTGTTCTAATAAGGTTTGTTTCTCATGTTTACCTGTACTTTCAGATATTAATCCGCAAATTTCTAAAGCGAAATATCTTAATTCTTTGATCTTATCCTCTAAATCTAGGTGGATTGGCGTACGAATTGTATCTTTAAAGGAGTTAATTACTAGTTTGTTTTCTTTATAAACTTCGTATGTACCTTCTAGGACTAATCCTTTAAGCCCTGATACATTTAGGCTAATCTTTCTTAACGTGCGTTCTTTTGACATATTTATTTGGTTTTTAGGTTATTACTATTTTATTTATACCGTTTTCCTTAGTGAATCTATAACCATAAGGTTTACCCATAATGTCGTTGTCGAACATTTGTTTTAATTCCTTCTTATTATTTTTTCTTAAATCGGTAAGTATTGCGTTCATTCTATCCTCTTCTGAGGAATTAAAAAACTGCTGTTGCTGATACTCGTCTTGACTTGCCATGTTTCTTATTTGGTGGCGTAACCGCCTCTGCTAAATTATTGATAATTGTTTTAATAGCCTACTTAATTGTGATTTATTTTTAATTTTTCCTTCAAATATTGTATCTTCCCAATGCACCCAATTTCCCATTGGCGCATCTTCGCCATATCTTACAATAGTTAAATTTTGATAACATAGTTGTCCACTAATATAATAAACACTATACTCATATCTATTAGATTTAGAATCGTACACAAATCCAAAGCTTTCTACATCTTCTCTATCAATATATTTAACCCTAAACTGTTCTGAAAACGGTTCTTCTTCATCCGCGTGTTCTTGTGTAGAATAAGCTATATTTACTAAGTCTTGGTCACAAATCTGCTTATTCCAAGTTTCTTTTCTTATTTTACATTGCCATTCACATTCAAATCCGACATGAAATTCCTCAATACTTGGCGTGTAATATTTATTTTCCATATTTTATTGTTTTTTATTCAAGTTTGAATAATTTATATACTAATTATAATTCCGTTAAACTTTCCACACCAACAGACTACTCTATCGCCTTTTCTGGATTTAATAGGTAAAATATATTTTAAACCTTTCTTTTTCAGTCTATCCTTCATTTTCCTTGAACATCGGCGGCTAAATCTTTTCTTAAATCTCATATCTCTTTACTTTTTAAATAATACTCATATATCTCATCACTTATCCACTCTAAACTAGCAAATGGAAAACTAGTATGACTTATCAATACATAGTCTATATCTTCCATATCATACTCCGAGAAGTAATGAAGTACTATCTTACATGGTGTTATATCTTGTGTTAGTACTAGCTTAGTCATTATCTGCATCTCCTAGCTTTAATTTTCAAGGCTTTAGTGTAATTAAAAACCAAGTCATTAAATAGTTGTTTACTCAAATATGTGTCCGCCTGTTTGCCGTCAATAGTTACATATTTAGTAAAGAAGTAATGCGGATCATTCTTACACAATTCAATTTCTTTTAACATATCGGCGGATAAACCTTCTTCTTTTCCCATAATACACTCTTATACTCTATTTATCTTAAAAGGTTACAATTAATCCTGTAAAATATTTAATTCTTCTGTTAAAGCATTTCTAGTCTTAATCAACTCAGATTTCATGCTATCCATTCCGCGCCTTCTCAACTTAGCGTTTATAAGTCTTATCTCAACCCAAATAGCTTCAATTCTATCTTCCTTAACCTTATCGGCATATTCAGCCATCTGACACATTAAGCAGGGACATCCCTTTATTATCTTATTTTCCTTTCTCATATCTCTAATCAGGCAATTCTCCTGGATATTTTATTCTATTCTCATTTATATGTTCAAACTGACCTTCTCCAAAATAAGCATCACCTCCTATTAATTCAAATGCCGTACACCACCGTCTCCAATATCCAATAACAAACTCTCCATCATACTTCACCCAATAATATCCTTCCTGTCTTTCCATTATTTATCTTTTTAAATTTTCAATCTTAAAATGAAACTCCCAATCTTTAACAGTATATCCCTTACTATAATCCTCGCCTATATAATCCTTCATAAACGAATCTAAGCTACCCCACTTATAAAATGGACTTCTTATAATGTCATTGCCTATGCGTAAGCTTAATGCCATTCTATCCCATTCATATTCACGTATCCTCTGCTTCAAATCAAATTCCCACATTTGTAATTTATAACCAATCTGACGAAACCTATTATCTATTTCTTGCTCTTCCATTATAAATCTTTTAAAATTAATTCTTCTTTATCTAAAGCATATACTAAATTCTGAATCTGATGAACAAATTCAATATCAACTTCACGACTATAACTACCAGTTACAGTACTGTCAAATTCTAAACTAACATTAATCCCTTTATCACTTAAAAAAACCTCAATACAACCCATAAAATAGGAACCGCCAACTTTCCTAAAACCTAGTCTAATTAACCACTCTTCATTTAACTCTATTCCATTCACATCATCTTGCTCACAAATAAAGGTAGCTTCTCTTAATTTAACTAGCGTAGTAGTTACTACACCTTCTGCTAAGCCTATAACTTCCTCAATCCTATCACTTACACCATAAACTAAATTACCTAGTCTTAAATCTCTTGTATCTACCATATCTATTTTTTATACCTTATACGATACCTATTTATAAAAGGTTACATAAATATCTAAATAAATATTATGATTAAAATCTACAACAAAAAATTTTTATAAAAATAATTTAAGTTACGGTACTATATGGCTTGATTTTGGAAATAGGAATCAAGTTGCCCTAGTGGGGGTAGTCAAATCGTACAGACAAATACTTTAGGGATTGAAATTAGGAATTTAATTGTGGTTAGGAATTAGGTTGTGGTCCTATTAGAATAGTATTGGTTGTGTTATGTACTCCTATAAAATTAGATATATACTCTCATAGATTTATATTGCTTCTCTCATCCGCCGACCTGCTGCTGCTTATAATTTATAGCTACTCATCCGCAACCATACAAGCCAATCAATACTCATCCTAATATAACACACCTCTTTTTTATTCAAAGTTGAATAATTCCAGTATATATTTATCCGATTATCCGACAACAAACGAATAAAGACTACTTACCACTCATCATTGATTAATACCGTTTGTGTAATAATTGGGATTTAACAAATTGTGGCATGCTTAACCGACTACAAACGGATAATTAAGCGGTGTAAGTTGGCGGATAATATCAATTAGTTCTAATCGCTTAGAATCGCTTATAATATTTCGCCTGTACATTTGTACGGTTTATTCAATTTATAGTCAATTAGGATCATTTGACCACTTATAAGAGTATTTTACCGCTTATATGATAGATTATACCACTCGTGTAATTTAACAACAGTAAACTAAATTTGGCACGGCATATTCGGCGGATATTTAAACGAAATAAATTACACGAACGGTTTTATAAGCTGATAGAAAACATTATCATTCACTTTAGTATATATATCTTTGAATAAGGAAACAAACTAATATAAACCTTTAAAATATAGAAACAATGAGCCAATTTAACAAGTACGAGTTTTTAAGAAACTTAAACGAAGAATTAACAAACCAAATCGAAAACGGTAATATTGATAATGAGGACCAAATCCAGGAGTATATCGATAGTGAACTGGATAACGCTTGTATTTATTATAGAACTTGTTTTGAGATAGCAATGGAGTTAAATTTAACAGACTTCACCGACTTTGACATGGGAGAAGCTAAAAATATAAGTCAATTAGCTTATTTTGGTTTATACGAGTTAGTTAATAACGAGTTAGACAGAAGCGAATTAATAGAGTTAATTGAACAAAAACAGGAAGAAAAATAGCAGTAAGGTGTCAAACCGCCACCGAGCGAATACCAATGTTTACAGGCTTTTAACATTTTTAACCCCTTAAAAAAATACGATTATGAAAAATCCACAAATAACCACAAAATTACGTCACATGATGGCGGATGAAAGAAAAGAAAAATTAAGCGTAATTGCTTGTATTATAGATGATTACAGGGAAATAGCACCTCATTTAGTTAATGGTGATACTTTTGACGCTTTATACGAGCTAGAAATGTATGAACTAAACGATATTTTATCTGATTTAACTTCTGCAATGTTCTGTGAATGCTTGGTATCAGTAGGAAAAATATAATATCCCATAATATAAGCTATCCGACAACAAACGGTTACACTTGGAAAAGTAATAAGTAATAGGTATAATAAACGAATTAATAATTTAAAATATAAAGATATGGAAACGATAGTAAAAGGTATAGCATTTAAGCGTATTAAAAGAGATATAAACGGCAATCCTAGGTATGTTACACACTTTCTTAACTTGGTTAATGAACGTGAGAGAGAAGAAGATAGAGCACGTAGAGCTAATACATTTGGTAATAGTGATTTATATACTGTGGCTATTAAGAGAGCTAATAAACTAGGTGGTAGAAAGTATCATAATAAACAATATGGAGGAGGTATAGTGTTTCAGTCATATAACTTAGATGATTTAGCTATACGTATAAAAGAGTCTGTTAAATAATTTGGGCGTTACCCTAAAGGGTCGGGCTGTCGCTTCAAGTCCTCGGCTTCGCTTGCTCTTCGCCTGTGGGCTATCCGCTTGCATCCCTAACGCATTAAATAGTAAAAAGGAAGTATGATGTTAAATGAGTATTAACCGCCGTTAAATGGCTTAAAAATTAGAAATTATGAACTTAATAGAAAATACCAATGGAAATAATATTTGTCAATGTAATAATTGCGATACTGTAATGTTTGACGAGAATCCGCAAATTGGCGCTAAAAAATATAGCAAGCCTAACAATGTAATAGTTTTCACGATGGAATTTATAGAAGGTATATGCGTTTGTCCTAAATGCAAAACAGATGAATTTTTAAAGGACTTATAATGTAACCTTATCAATTAATTAATCGTATAAATAAATCTAAATATTGGCGGTTGTTCTCATTTATGAGTAGCCTTGACACTAGGAGTATTCGCCGCCGATATTTAATAATAAAATGTAACCATGAGAGAAATACTGCTAAAATCAAAGTATTGGGATAATTTTAACCTCGACTTATACCTCAGATACTTAGAAAGACAATTAGAATTAGAGGATAGTAATAACAATTTAAATACTGAGAAACCATGAAACATTTATTTATACCATACGAATTAGCCATTATTGCTAAAGAAAAAGGATTTGATGAGCCTTGTTTTACTTGGTATTTACGTAATAAAAAAATCCAATTTGGTCTTAGTGATGATACTGGAATTGATACATTCAAAAACTCACAAGCTACGTGTCATAATCCTTTATTAGCCGCACCGCTTTATCAACAAATAGTTGATTGGTTTAGAGAAAAACATGGCATTGAGATACAAGCATTTCAATTATCCAAAACTCAAGCTGCTTACGGGATAACGTTTATTGAAACGTATCCTGAAAAATATAATGAAAAAGATATGTTTGAGTATACAAACACAACTCAAATAATGAATGAAATTGAGTTAAAAGAGAAGAGGGGCATTAAAATTCCATGCGCAAAAGAAATAGCAAAAGAAAATTATACTATTGAAGAAGCATTAAACAAAGCAATAGAAGAAGCATTTAAACTAATCTAAAACATATAACCATGAAAAACTACACTAAATCAGATCAAATTAATATAGAGGCTTTTAAATCCCTTATTAAACTAGTAAATAATGATATAATGGACGTTAAATGCATTTCATCCGCGAATAGTGAACGAGCTAAACAGATTTTTAAGCTATATCAACAGAAATCTAATCTAATTGAGAACGCTAAAAGTCATTATCCTGAGATAGACTGGTTGACAATAGCAGTAGGTAGAGAGCCGGAACACGATAAAAGACAATTAGTTAAGGTATTAGTAGAAACTAAGTTTAATTTTAACTAATATTTAAAAGGAATTATAATATAAATCACTTAAAATCAATATTATGGAAGAGCAATTTAAATTCATGCACCAATTATCAGGAATACATTTGGTAATTAAATCAATATCTAAAGACGGCGCAATAGCAATTTTAACAAAAATAGTTACACAACCTAACCATTGGACTTATTATAAATAACCATGATACACACTATACTTCCATATAATACAGTAATTAAATCTATGACTTACCATAATGAGGTAATAACAATAGAATTTAAGAAACAAAACTATAAACGTGTGTATAGTATATCTATGGAACTTGCATACCGATTATTTTATACTAAATCAGCGAGCGAGTGCCTTAAAGTTTACAACGAAATCAAACAAAAATGTACAGTATTAACAGTTAAAAACATATAATTATGTACGATATAAGAAAATCAATAAAAGGTTACAGTATTGACAAGAAGGAAGGTAATTACTGGATATTTATAGCTAAATTTAGTAGTAAAAAAGCCTGCCGTAAGTATATAAATAGCAAGCAACCGCAAAATATTAATCCAATAATCCAACAAACAACACTTTTTTAACCGCTTTTTTATTCAAACTTGAATAATTTTAAACAGGATTTATAATTTAAAACTAGAAAATATGAAAAACAAACTAAAAATAGGTCAAGTTGTTTATGCAGAACCCATTAATAATGCAGCTAGATACCATAAAAATATAAAAGAGTTTGTGATAGAATCACTTGGAAATAAATACTTTACAGTTAAAAATGAATACGAGCGTACACATAGAAATAAATTTTCTTACGAAACAATGTGTGATGTAACTGGATACTCTCCTGATTATCAAATACATCTTTCAAAAAAAGAAATAGAAGATAAGCTAGAATATCCAATGATATTAAAATCTATTAATGATAAGTTAAATAAAATGTCAACAGATGAACTTAAAGAAATATTAAAAGAACTATAAATATGGAAACTCATTTAAACATATCATTAGAAGGAGAAGAACTGGAATACAAAGTAAGGTATTCAAGGTATAGAGAAACATCGTCAGATGAAGCAGAAATCGTTATAGATGGAATTTACTTAGACGATAAAGAATTGATGCACTTATTTTCAGATGATGTGATAGAAAATATCAAAGACGATTGTGAACGTCATTATAATCGTATGCAACTCATTTGGATGCGTGAACGCGACGATAGATTCTCATCCGCCGATGTGTAATTTTAAAAAGGATTTATAATGCAAATCACTTGATTTTAAACATTATACAATCAACTTGGTCGAGAGAGCGAAAACCTGCATTTAATATGTGGGTTTTTCCGCTTTTAGCTAATACTTGCGTCTTTACCAAACGTCTTAAGCTAGTAGCTAATGTCTGATAAGGCACTCCTAAATCTCTTTCTATCTTTAATCTAGTGTACTTATCTAAGTGGAAGGACCACATGTCATACTTAATAAAAGCTTTGATTAGATTTATTTCTCCATCCGCGCGAACACCAAACTGATATGCTAATACTCTTATGAATTGGTCTTCCTTATCTCCTGTTAGATATAATGTTTTAGCTTTCATAAGTAACTTAATATATGTGAAATTACAGAAATCGTCCAACCATTTCCAATCATCTTGTAACGTTGTGAATCAGAAACATGAGCTGTATATCCATCTTTCATACATTGCAAACGCTCACACTCTGTTGGAGTCAATCGTCGGATTCTTGAATTGTTTAATAAAACTTTGGCTTGTGCATTTTTAGTGGTTAAGGTTTGACTATGACCATCTTCATAATAAGCTCTACTATCTTGAGCAAAACCATCCTGTTTATACTGTAAATTATTTACAGTATAAACTAAATTATCCTTTTGAACAGTTGTAATACAATTAGTCTTACCATCGTCAGGATTCCTTGGTTCTAACATCTGCTCTGTTGGTAATCCTGATACTCTACTCTTAGGATTTTCCTGGTTACGTCCACGCATTGCTACTATTTGAATAAGGTCCATATCAGAATGATTACCTCCTGAATGACCTCCTGCTGTAAAACAACTTGCTTTATCTTGATTAGCTTTTGATTTACCGTCTTTATGTCTTATTTGAATTTGTTTGGGCTGCTTATAATCTGTGGCATTTAAACATCCCATTTTACCTTCAGTACCATAAACTTCATCTCTTTGTCCGATAGTTCTAAAGTATGGAGCTGTGGTTCCAATGACATTGGAACCTTTTATTTGCTCTTTAAATCTATTAGTAACCTCTTCACTTAAATAATACTTTTCGTTGACATCACTTTCAAGTATATCTCTTAACAAAATACCCTTGTCTTTTGGTTGCTTTATCATACACTTTAAATCTCCAAATAAACCATCTTGTTCTGCTCCTATGTTAGTCCAATACAAACGTCTGCGATTCTGCGCTGATAATAAAGCACTATTGATTTCTATAGGATTTATGCCAATCGCTTGAGTTAATATCCTTTGCCATTTCTCTCCCATCATTACGTTTTCTAATAAGAATTTAACGTCATGATTAACCTTTCTTATGTCTGTTAGTATTCTCATATACTCCCAAAATAGGTATGACTGTCCTTCAAATTCAAAGTTTTGACTCTTTAATTCCAGGTAATGCTCTAAGGTTAATATCTCGATATTATCTTTAGTACTCATTCCTTTACGTTTACCAGCAAAACTGAAACTTTGGCAAGGTGAGCCACCACACAATACAGATATATGCTTTAGTTTACTCACATCAACGTCTGTAACGCTTCCTAATTGGATTGTGTTAGGATAATTTGCAGTCGTAACAGTAATAGCATATTTATCTATTTCTGAAGCATAATAGTTGTCTACTTTAATGCCTAATCTGTCTAATGCTTGTTGTCCTCCTGAGCAGCCGTCAAACAAACTCAATACGTTAAATTCTTTCATAATTTATTCCTTTCTGATGCTTTAGTTCTTAGTAATTCTTTCTCATATATAGTGTTTAACTTATCACAATAGTCTGTTAATCCTTTCTTAATCAATTCATTATCTCCATCCGCCGAATCCAAAATAGCCATATAGTCCTTTTGGCAGTTGTGATGACTAAATATCCTGAAGTTATGTGTATATACCATCATAGGATTAACCATGTAAAAAGACTTCTTTGTGAGCTTTATAAGCATACCTTTCTCTATTAATGATATGAAGGCCATCCGCGCATTAGTCATGCTTGTAGTGTATTCTATGCGCTCTTTACCGTATATCTCTATCGCTCTATCAGATGCAGAGTCAAACTTCCTTAGTAACTCAGAACTATACTTTACTACGTTTATACCATTTGAATAGCCTACGATCCAATTTAAAAGGACGTGTTCAGTAGGTTTAAGGTATAAGCAGCAATTATTAAAATGGCGAGTAAATCTCTTGTTTAATGAGTGTATAGATAGTGGCTGAGTAATGTATAAGTTCTTTAGCTCGGCGGATTCTACAAGGTGAGTATTACCTTTACTTTTCATTTAAAACCTCTTCTTCTAGCCATTTAATACAAGCCTTATAAGTATAATCTTTGGTGTATATTTTAGAGTTTTGGCTCATTTGTAAATAATTTGATTCATATCCAATACTATCATATTTATCATTCTCATAATAAGTTAAAAACTCAAAAGAACCTTTATACCACACTACAATTAAACACTTACTTTTAAATAAAATCATACTTCAAATTTACATTATTTTTATTACTTAATTACTATGTTAGTTAAAACTATACTTTTTGAGTGTTTTTACCTCGTTATCCGTTGGTATGCTTGGGGTATATTAAGAGTTAAAAGCTTAAAAAGGATATGTTTTTAATTATGCTCAGGTGGTTTTTAGGGTTTGTTTACGGTTAACCCATTTAATAAACTCAACAACACAATCGTAAGTGTGCATTAGCGGATCATCTCCTTCACTATCCTGTCTATAGTGTCCGTCATCTGCTAAATGAATACTAAACTTATCGTGAAATTTATCTATATAAAATACAGAGCTATTATCTTTAATGATTTTAATAGCAACTGGCATTAACCAATCCCAAGACTTATGGAAACATAATTCATTTAAAGGAATATCACAAATAGCCAATCTGTCTAATTCAGACTCCATCATCTCATTAGGCAAAAAATCTAATCCATTTATATCCCAATCTCCATCACTATCAAAGTAACCTCCACCCCAAATAGCTGAAATATTCATAAACTCAGCTATTAATTTGTTTGATTCTATTATGTCCATATTATCTGTTTTTATTGATTAGCGAATCCTAAACTTACTATTACTTCTACGCTTACTACTTTAAGAGGTTCTTTTACTTTTAGTCTTTCTAATTGCTTATTAGCAAATGTAGGGTGGTATAATCCATCTGTTTGCTTATACACTACTCCGCGCAATGTTACAAACTCAGCTTCATTCTTTCCTTTAGCTTCTTTTAATAAAAGTGTTAAATTGGCAAATACGATTTCTTTAGGCTTAAGCATCTATTTGTTTTAAAGTGATTTCAAATTTATCCAAGAACTTGTCTTTATCTTCCTTATAACTTTTAATCAGTTGGCTTATTACTATTAGATCATCCGCCGATGCTGAAGTTAAATTTTCTACTAACCCCTTATAATCTCTCATCAAGTTAACTGTAAATTGCTCATCTACCTCAAATACTTTAGGTAATTCAATTTTAAGCATCTTTTCTAACTCATTGGATAGATTACATGACAAGTGTTTAATCTGTTGTCTGTACACAGGAGTATCCTTTAAATCCTCCAAATAATTAGATAGTAATTCGGTGCATATTACTGTATTAGCGTAAATGAATAGTTGTGTCTCAGTCATTGTCTTTTAAATTAGGTTTATGTCCATCAATAGGGTCTACTTCTGTATTGTCTATGAAGGGATTAGGATTATAATACTCATCTAAACACTCCCATTCTTCTTGTTTAGGAGCTAAACTCATTAATAAACAAGATATGCCACCCATTATTAGTGCTATCCACCATGTTTCTTGTATTATTTCTCCTATGTAATATATTGTTTCTTTCATATTTTCCTTTCTTTATCCATTATGGGTGTTATTAAATAGCTCCTTTGAAAACTAAATTCACGATATGATCCGCTATAAACTGAGCTTTATTATACGGATCAATTGATAAATAAGCTTTTAATGCTTTGTCTTTCGTGCATCCATATCTCATTACTTCCTTAACCTTATCGTAACGTTCATTTGTAAATAAATCCAACTTACCGTATTCTTTTAAAATTTGCTTAACTGTAGTTTTCATCCCTTAAGGTTTTGATTTTTGTATAGGTGGAGTAATTGTGAGGTTGTATAATAATTATCATCTAGTTCTTGGGGATTAATATAATATCCATTACGAATTGCAGAAGTTTTGTAATTATCTAAAACCCAATTATGAAACCCTATTATGTCTTTATCCTTCTCCTCCAAAGCTGTTTCGTAGCTTTTGATTCGCTTAATATTAGCATATTCATCTAATAATTCAATCATTTCTGAATATTCATTATTATCAAAACTGTTTAAATGTTTAGTTTCTCTATTGTTAAAATACTGTTCCGCTGTCAGTTCTTCTATCTTATTTTCCATTGTTGGGTTGGGTTAAATTAAAGTGTAATTATTATGTGTCGGTAAATCATCTGTCAAAAAATCATCTAAATGTTTTAAGCATTTACCGAATTGAAATACTTTTTCATTACAGTCTTTTTCGGTACAAACAATAATGCGATTGTATTGATTTAGGTTTTTATCCTTTACTTTTTTACTCATTATTATTTTCAGTTAAATGTAATTTCAATCTTTGTTTTTTAATAGCTTCGTTAACGTCTATTAGCGTTTCGGTTTTCAATCCAATTACAGTATGAAGATTACAAATGTAAATTTCAATTTTCTTTAACTGATTATGGTTTATGTGTGGTTTGTGTTTCATATTATAAATATCCAAAGCCTCCGCAAGTTGTACATCCGCATCCCTGACAATTTGGGCAATCGTTTTTACCGTGCCTTTCCATCTTCCCATGTAGGTCGGATAGTTGTTGTTCTGCATCACTACGAAGGTTTATTTCATTGTTAAATAATCCCCTTAAGTTTTGATTTACGCTAATTGCAGTTGCTAATTCTTCATTAAGTTTATCAATATCATCTTGTTTACCACAATTTTCACTATCAGCATCTTGTAGCAGTTTTCTCAACCTATCTATTTCCTCATGTTGATTGGAGTGGAGGGATTGGGAGGGTAACGACTTAAAATAACTAGCGTGTATATCTATTATTCTTTTATCGTATTCCTCAGTTAAATCTGATTTACAAGCATTATAGCCACCATTCCATAAATTACTAATAAAGTCATGCAATTCAATTTCTTTACGACAATATTTTTTGACTAATAAATCAAGTTCTTCAATTCCAGATTCGTATATAATTGGGGTTACATTCTCAATATACCCCTCGCTAATTGCTTTCTGTGGGGTGGAGAGGTAGGGTTTAATTAATTCAATTATTTTTTCAGTGATAAAATCACTATTGTTGTTTAATCCACTATCTTTATTTACATCAACTATATATTTAATATTCTTAGTGATATAGTCCAAATCCACCGCCTTGTTATCGGGTTGGTGGTAGTGTCCTGTAGTAACTTTATCCAAAGTGTCCTGAGTTTTATTATAGTGCATTCTCCAATAATCACGTTCAGAAACAATATCCTTATTTTTAATTTCCTTATTTGGGTAATTAACAGAAAGTCTTTCATATTCTATTAAAGAGGTTCTTTCGCCTCCTTCGCCAATGTATTTAACTCGGGCGTGAAGTTCTCTTAATTCCAGTATTTCACCAAAATGGTCGTTATCTATTTTTACTTTATGACCAATTAATAATTGATATTTAAGCCTCTGATCTTTTGTGGATTGCTCCGTTGGTTTGTTGGGGGTCATTTTATTTATCTAAATTAAATTATTATTAATTACCCCAGTCAGGGAGTTCATCTACTTCTTTTCGGGTCATTGTATAGGTTTTTACTGTAAAACTTATTTCATCATCTAAGTCCAAATCTTCATTACCGTACTCTTCTTTTGTTTTCATGTCGTGAAAATCTGACTTTAGCCAATCTAATATATCTTGAAAGTTTTCTGTAATTAAATTTTGATCGCCAAAATCAAATTCATAAACCTTCACTTTTGCTTCTGGTATTTTAAATTTTAGTTTTTCCATCGTTTCTATTGTTTAAGTTATTTGGTTAATAGTTGTAGTTTTGATTTAACTTCTTCGTAAAATAATATATTACTTCTAACTATACACTTACTTATTAAAGTATCACATAGTCTTATGCAAGAGTTAATATCATTATTAAATACTGACATAAAATATTTTACTTTTTCATCCGCACTCATGCTGTTTAAAATTATAGGTTTTTTTATTCAAAGTTGAATAATTTTATTAAATAGTTGGGTCTTTTGAAGTTGGTTGCATATCTAGGATTAGGTACGTATGACAAATGTTTCGGAGATAATTAGCTACATCACATAACTTATGATCTCCTGGGAACACTAACTCTTGCTGAGTTTGGTCAAATGCTCTAAATAGTACTTTAATGTTTTTATTTGTTTTCATAGTTCTTATACGTTAGTTAATTTAAAAAGGTTACAATATTTATAAATAATATCCTTCTCTGTCATATCTCCATTTATTTATATACTGACTACCGAAGTAACTTTTATTGAATGCTATCCGCCGACTCTCATGGTCCTTATTAGTCTGACTCATGTAATCTGTATTACTCTTACTAGGATTTAACTTCTTTCTACTTTTAGTTGGTTTCATCTGACTAATCTTTAAATTCAAATTGATCTGTTACATCGTCATAAACACAATTTTCTAAGTCATTGTAGATAAAAAACACCTTGTCTTTAATTGGAGTTATATAGCCGTTAACGCCATTTATTTTAGTATAGCTAGGTTTGTATACAAAGAAAAATTCGCCTGAGTTTTTGTGTATTAATTTCATATTATATTGTTTTTAAGTTAGTGTTTAATATCAGCTTATACTATTTATTTATTAATAAGGTTACGAAATATTAATAATTTATTACTTTAACTTTTAGATTATGCTTTTTAGCTAAGTCTATCATGTTCTTTGTTCCTTTACTCGCTCCATCCGAAAATGCGATTAAACCATCTGCATACTCTGCCATTTGCTTATTTCTTATCGGCCCAGCTCCTTTCTTATATTTATTCCAATCCGCCGGAAACTCAGTTAATTTATAACCTTTCTCTTTAGCATAATCTTCACCTAATTTATCCGCGCCTAATGCTTTACCACTTACTATTTCAATATCAGTTTGTCTAGATAATATTCTATCACAACTTTCTTTTAATAATTGGTAGTTATTGAAGTCTCTACCTCCTGCTATTATTACTTTCATTTATCAAATATTCTTTTAAACCATATACTTACTTCAAATCCAAATGCTGCAAACTTATAACAAAAGTCACATAGCCCAGCCCACCATTCACTTATACCGAAGATAAGTCCACTATTGTTTCTGTGTTTGTCTTTCCACTTGTTCTGAAAGTATACTCGCCGATATACTATTTTGTAATTCTTCTTTTTCATAATTGCTATATAATTTTATTAATAATCATAAATCTTGTTACTGAGTTTTTAAATTTCCATGTTTGAGGTTTTATCCGTTTCATATTGTTTAGTTTTTAAGTTATTGTAATCTTTTGTGTCCTAATATCAAGTGAACGTCTTTTTTCTTCTTTTTAAACTTATGCTTTTTATTATAATAAGGCGAATAAGCTTTAATATATTCTCTTTCTAAATCTTTTCTTTCCATTGGCGAACCTTCAAATTCTAACCATGTAAATTCATTAAAAATCTTCTTCTTTTCTTTTTGATGAGTAACAACTCTTGACATTATGCAGTAACTTTCTCCTACATAAACCATATTACCTTTATCCCACAAAAAGTAAATTCCTGATGTGACTAAATCTAAAAAGCCTTTTACGCCTGTGTTTTGTAAATGAATGGGAATAGCCTTTTCTTTTTTAAAATCAGTTGATTTTTGTTTTTCTGATTTGTAATTATTAGATAAATCTAACCTTGCTAATATTTCCTCTTTCGTTGTTACTATTCTCATATTCCTTAGTTTATTTGTTACTACTACTGTTTACCTTTTGGTGAAACTCTCTAGACTGTGCAAAGTGAGTTTCCCTTAAAAGCTTATCGCTTAAAAGTTATCACTCACCGCCAAAGTAGTCTACCTTTATGGAGCCAACCCTCTGAGCTGTGGCTAAGGTCATACAATGAAGTGCCTTAACTTTTACCCAACTTTCAGTCTTTCATCAAACCGCTATATATACAACTCGGTAATTAGTGCCATTGTTTCGCTTTATATAGTCCCTCACAGTAACGAATACAAGTATATTTGCTGCCATCTTTAACCGACCAAATACACCCAAAATCAAATAAATCTTCTTAAATCAAATAAACCAAGTATCGTTGCCTTTTTTTATTCTATTAATCAATCTATCTAAAACGAAAAAACTCTCAAATCCTTGCGGACGTAAGAGCTTAATTGGTTGAGAGTTTTTCCTGCCTTGCGGCAAAATCTTTAAAAATGTAATATGTTTTTTTGATAATTAAAGCTCTTACCCGATAAGTTATCTGCGGTAAAATTACAAATTATTTATTAATCTGCAAATTATTTTGATAAAATATTTTTTTATTTAAAATACTTGTTGTAAATTTGTAGCATGAAAAATACAAATCTATTTAGCCTATCCTTATGTTATTCGTTGTTAAGCAACGTTAGGGGACGATATTGATTTATAAATAATATATTTTAAATTAAACCCTCTAACTAAAAACTAGAGGGTTTTTTATTTGCCCATTTTGCGCAATTGGTAGTCGCACCTTACTTAGGATAAGGATATGGTGTTGGTTCGAGTCCAACAATGGGTACAGTTCTTTTAAATATGCGGTTGTGGTGAAATTGGTAGCACACGTAGGACTTAAAATCCTATGCTTAGGCGTGAGGGTTCAAGTCCCTCCAACCGTACAAAGGAAAGCTAAATTGATAGGTATCAATAGCTGTTTGCTAAACAGTATGCACCCTGTGAGGTGTGGGTTTCGAGTACTCAGTTTTCCGCATAAGCGTTGTTAACATAGTGGTCTATGTGACGGTCTGAAAAACCGTAGATAATGGTTCGATTCCATTACTTCGCTCAATGGCTAGTAACTCAAATGGATTGAGGTTTGTCTGCAAAACAAAAGTAGTAAGTTCGATTCTTACATTAGCCTCTTGGAAGGTAGCGTTCATTGGTGAACATCCAGACTTGAAATCTGGCGCGGCGGTAAAACGTAGGGTTCGATTCCTATACCTTCCGCAAATTGGAGTGATGGTAATTTGGTAAATCAGCAGACTGTAAATCTGTCGTCTCGGCTAAGTAGGTTCGATTCCTACCACTCCAACTTAAAAATAATCACTAAAATTATTCAAACTTGAATAAAAAAAGCTATTTTTACAATAACTTTCGATTAAGACTCGTCATCTTTATTGTAATTTTCTTTCATGTTTTGTGCTAATCCCTCTGTAATACGGGGGATTTGTGCTTTATGTAACCTTTTGATTAGAATATCAGTATAAGCCTATATGGAACAAGTAAGATACTACGATTTTATAAAACGTATTTGCGAAGACTTTAATTTAGAAATTGATATGGAGTATGTATTGCCACTCCCCGCCGATAAAAAATTCATAAAAGGATTTACTACATCAAGAGCAGGTGACATTAGAATCTTTGATGGCGAATTAGAGCATCCTTATATGATGGATAAACATAGTTGTCAAAGAAATGATAAAGCGTTTGCCATAGGTAAAGAATTAAGATATAAAGGCACTAAATCAATGGCTGATATTATTAATGAATCAGGAGTTAAATTAGAAACTAAGAAATGTAGAATCTGCGAAGGTGGCGGATGGTCATCAGAAGGTACAAGATATATTTACAAGGATATTTACTGTGAGTTGTAACCTTTTACTTATTTATTACGTTTAACTACTTAAATTATATATTATGACAGAATCAATAGTACAGAAAGCACTTGAATATGCAGAAAGACAACACAGAATAACTAACCACAAATATGACGGTAAGCCTTATACAGTTCATTTAGAAATGGTTTTCTACACGGGCATAAAGTTCATTCAACTAGCGCCTAAAGATTGGCACGAAACACTATTAGCAGCTTGTTGGTTACACGATGTAATAGAAGATTGTAGAATAACATACAATGACTTAGTTGGTGATTTTAATCCTACAGTAGCTAATTTAGTTTATGCTGTAACTAATGAGAAAGGAAAGAATCGTGCGGAAAGAGCAAACGACACATACTATGAAGGTATTACAAGAGAATCTAATGCAGTATTTGTTAAACTATGTGATAGAATAGCAAATGTAGAATACTCAAAGGATAGCAGAAGAAATAGTAATATGTTTGCTAAATATGAAAAAGAAAATAAAGAGTTTTTAATTAAACTTGAATTATGGGACGATGCCTCAAAAAGATACAATAACTCTTCTTATATAGACATGGCAATTTATTTATCAGAATTATTTAAAAATTAGTGTAACCTTATTCTTTTTATAACGTACAAAAGGTAAATTAAAACAAAACAATATGAAAGAAAAAATAAGACAAATCATCGCAATATTAAAAGGAAAAGCCGTAAGCGTAGATTACTTTAAAAAAGAAGTTCTTAAACTTGCTACAATAAATGGCGAAGAAAGATATAATGGAACGAGGGTACAAATATACAAGCATTCTCATCAATCAAAATATGAAACTACTTTTAGTTGTTATATTGACGGATTTAATCATACTCCTTATTTCGCAACAATAGAAGAGAGTTTAAGTCACATGAGAAATCAAATAAACGCTCCTAATGTAGAGAAAAAAGAAATTGAAGTTTTACTGTAACCTTATCTAAACAAACAACGTATAAACTAATAAATAACTGCCATGAAAGAAATAGAGCTTAATCAAAAAGACCAATTAGAGGTAACTATTAAACAAAAAAAGCAAGTTGAGAAAAAGTTAATCGGCGATATTGTTCCGCACAATGGTCACAAAATTTGGAAAATAAATAAAGAAACTTTAGAAGTTGAAGAAGCTAAATATCTTAATACTGCTTTTTATGTTGGTAAAGAAAATAAAAAGGAAATATTAGTTACTGATGGATTTGAATACATATCTGCGCTAAACAAAAAGAACGCCTTAAAATTATTTAATAAAGGCAAAGTTGGCGGAAAAGAAATAGATAAAGAACCACTAAAATTAAACTAATAAAATAAGCCATGATAACAGAACAAGAAGTAGTGAGTAGTCAATTCAAGAAAGTAAAGTATGATAGTGAGTATAAGATTCTAATTATAACTTTCAATAACGACAAGAGATATGAGTATAAAGATGTGCCTCAGTCTACGTTTGATGGTTTGATGTCGGCAGATAGTTTAGGTTCTTATTTCGGTAAATTCATTAAAGGTCATTTTGATTATCGTCCATTGTAATTAAAATTATTATCAGTAAATTTGGACATCGTTCTTTTAAAGTTTTATCAGTAAAGCATCCGCAAACTAACTTTTAACAAGTGGGTTTATTTAAGACAAGCGGATGCTTTACTTTATTTAGCAATGATGAGCATATTGGTTAGGCTCAACTCCGTTTAAGGAGTCCTGTAAAGTTGTAGGTTCGATTCCTGCCATTGCCACAAATTGCAAGGTAACGCTAAAGGCGTAAAATGTGATGCGGTATGCCGTTTTACTTCCTATTAGTCTACAATTGACACTTTCCTCCATGAGGTTTCAAATGATAAGTGTAAGCGTAGATAACTTGCAATATTTCTTTAAATTCGTTTAGGTAATCGGCGGATGAAAAATAAGACTGAGTTAGGCAATTATACTCAGGAATAGATTACCATGCACTAATGTTGTTTGTAAGTGGAGTCATAAATGT
>Ga0247817_10000237_pt1 | contig 34621 bp, 27 predicted proteins | sample UWRJL212509R1_FD_178010 | JGI IMG/M metagenome (GOLD analysis project Ga0247817, IMG submission 178010) | Plant litter microbial communities from Arlington Agricultural Research Station in Wisconsin, United States - UWRJ-L212-509R-1 | ecosystem: Environmental > Terrestrial > Plant litter >...
TTTACCAGACAGACGGAACGGAGAAAATCTGGAAAGTTGACCCAGCTACTCAAAAAATGATCGACTACGTAAACGTATATTCAGGAACATCAAAAATTAAAGCTATTAACGAACTGGAGTGGATTAACGGAAAAATCTATACGAATGTTTGGTTCAAAGATGCTATTGCTGTTGTAAATCCAGATTCAGGAGCTGTTGAAGGAATTTTAGACATGTCTGGTTTACGTAAATTAATGACTGGTGTAAAAACAGACGACGTTTTAAACGGGATTGCATACAACCCTAAAACCAAAACTATTTTTGTAACGGGCAAAAACTGGAACAAAATGTTTGAGATATCAGTTTCAGAATAAAAAAATAAAATAAACAAAACCCGAATTTCACAGATATTAAGAAGCGATTAATAATGTCTGTGAAATTCGGGTTTTACAATACTACCAACAATGATAACATTAATTACAAACATAAAAGAACTACTTCAGGTTCGTGAAACTTCCATTGACAAAGTTTCGGGAGCTGAAATGGCAATTCTTCCCACGATAAAAAATGCATTTCTGATTCTGAATAACGATATTATCGAAGATTTTGGAACAATGGAAAACATTCCGGACATCAAGGCAGACAAAGTTATAGATGCAACCGGAAGAGTTGTACTTCCATCCTGGTGCGACAGTCATACGCATATTGTGTATGCAGGAAATCGCGAACAGGAATTTGTAGACAGAATCAATGGTTTCTCCTATGAAGAAATCGCTAATCGCGGTGGTGGCATCCTAAATTCAGCTAAAAAACTCAACGAGACCTCTGAAGAAGAAATATACGACCAATCAAAAGTTCGTTTAGAAGAAGTAATGCATTTAGGAACGGGAGCTGTCGAAATAAAATCCGGTTACGGACTCACTATCGAAGGAGAGTTAAAAATGCTGAATGTTATTAAGAAACTAGCACAGAACTACCCTATTTCAATAAAAGCAACTTTTCTTGGTGCTCACGCCTTTCCTGTTCATTACAAAGAAAATAAAGCAGGATATATTGATGAAATCATAACAAAAATGATTCCGCAAATTGCTCAAAATCAATTAGCAGATTATATTGATGTTTTCTGCGAAACAGGATATTTTTCAGTAGAAGAAACAGAAAAAATAATGGCAGCAGGAATCGAATATGGTTTAATACCGAAAATCCACGTCAATCAGTTTAACTCTATTGGCGGAATACAAGCTGGAATCAAATTTAAAGCCCTTTCTGTGGATCATCTTGAAATTATGAACCCTGAAGATATCGAAGCGCTAAAAAATACCAAAACAATGCCGGTAGCATTACCTTCCTGTTCTTATTTTTTAAGCATTCCATATACACCCGCACGCGAAATGATAAAGGCAGGTTTGCCTTTAGCTTTAGCGACTGATTTTAACCCCGGTTCTACTCCATCCGGAAATATGAACTTTGTAGTTGCAACTGCTTGTATTAAAATGAAAATGACTCCGGAAGAAGCCATAAATGCTGCCACTATAAATGGCGCCTACGCAATGGGAATTTCAAAAACACATGGAAGCATAACCAGAGGCAAAAAAGGAAATTTAATTCTGACAAAACCCATTACATCTTACTATCAAATACCTTATGCATTTGGAAGTAACTTAATCGAAAGTGTTTTTATAGAAGGAAAAATTTTAGAATAAAAAACACCTCTAATAATTTTGATAAAGATCGATTTATACTATTTCAAATTAAAACTTGTCTTAGAAATCAATTGATCTTTATCAAAAACATTTACAATATAAGTCCCTTTTGTAAAAGTATTATCTGCTAAATTTTGCTCTACAGTTAATGTTTTATTCCGAAACCAAATTTCAATCATATCACTATAATACAATATATCATCTCCAAACATTTTAGACTTTCTTTTTCCAATTACATTTCCACGGCTATCAATAATTTGAAAATAATATTGTTTCAATTCTTTATTTTTAATCGCACTTCCAACTACTTTAAAATTTACTTTTAATGTTGTTGCCTTATTGGCTTTATTAGTAAGCTCATATCGATCTAACTTTTTTTCCAGCATTACCGGGGCAACTTTCAAATCAACAACAGATATACCTTTATTTTTTTTAGTCTGCTTCTTCAAACTTTCATTCATTGCCAAAAGCGTATCATTATATCTTGCTGCATTACCCAACACAAGAATAGCACTATCCCGTTCAATCTTAAGCTTTTTATTTTTTACAAAGAGTAATTCTTTATCTTTTCTTAACTGCTCAACAACATTTTTCAACCTTCCGGTCTCTCTTTTATATTGTAATAAAGTCGCAATATCCAAATTGTTATTTCCGATTTCTTTCAGCAAAAGTTCAACCTTTTCACTTTCTATTTTTAAATCACTATTGAAATTTTTACTTTCCAGTATTGCAACAGCCAGTTTATCTTTAGTAATCTTTAGATCTTTTATTAATAAATGTTTTTCCTCAATCAACTTGGTTTGTACACTTAAATTCTCTTCGTAGGATCGAAAACTAAAAACACCTAAGGCAGTAATAATAAATAACAGAATTACAAATAAAACCTTTACAACATATCCCTTTTCAACATTAATTTTCATACTCTCTTTTAAATAAATTACAAAACGAAAGAATACACTTATTTAAATAAATAATAAGCACAAACTTACATATTGACAAATGTAAAAGTTTTAACTTATAGAAAAAGTAATTTAAAGGTAAAAAACATCCTATCTATTAAAACCTATTTACAAACTTTCAAAACACAATTTTGTCAAAAAAGAGTACAAAAAAAGCCCGATTACCTATAGTAATCGGGCCATAATTTATTAATGAATTTCTTATCTTAAAGAAAAACTAGTTTTAGAAACTAACTCATCGTTATCGAAAACATTGATAAAGTAAGTTCCTTTTGCGAAATCTTTACCTTTTAAATCTTCCGAAACATTTACAGTTTTATTTTCATACTGTACAGTAGTTTTAAAGCTGTAAGTTAAAGTATTATCACCAAAACTTTCAGTCTTTTTATCACCTAAAACATTGTTTTTAGCATCGATAACTTGTACATAGTACGTTTTGTCTCCTGATTTTGCAATTTGATTTTCAGCAATCGTAAAGCTAATTTTCAAAATATCAGCACGGCTCGCTTTATCAGTTTCAATTTGTTTTCCAGAGCTTCTTAATTTGTAAGCTGCAGTTTTAGTATTTAAAATTGTTAATTTAGCACCTTTTTCAACTGTTTTAGCCAACTCTTCGTTTTGACCAACTAAAACTTCATTGAATTTTTTAGACTCTCCCAAAACAACAATTGTACTATCTCTCTGAACTGTCAAAACACCGTTTTGTTTTTTCAACTCATCGTTTTCAGCAACTAAAGTTTTCATTTTAGCCTGCATCCCTTGCACTTGATTTCTGTATTTAGTTACATCTCCTTTAGATTTATTTAAATCATCCATCAAAGCTACAACTTTATCTCTTTCCTGAATTAGCTCATCAGACATAGACGTATTCTCAGCAATTGCAGCATCGTAAGTTGCTTTTAATTCTTGCAAATCTTTCATAACAGATTCTTTCTCTGTTAGAGTCGTCGTAAGCTCTGTTTTAACTACATCTGAATCAGATGATAATTTAAAAATATACACTAAGCTACCAATTAGTAGGACTGCTAAAACTGCGATTACCGCTTTTAGACTTGAATTGTTTTTCTCTGGGTTTTCCATATTTAATAATTTTTCTTTAAAACAAATTTAAGAATTAATATAATCGTTATAACGTAGATTAGTAAATTATATTATTTTTGAACAATATTTTTTTTTATGGAAAAACTAATCCCTTTTACTATTAATGATTTAGCCAAGGTAACAAATCATAGAAGTGGTGAAATAAAATTTGGAGAAAAAATGATCATCATCCCAAAGGATGTTGACAAAATTGAATTCATCAAAGAGAGCGAAGCTAAATATGTACTTTTAGGAATTCCTGAAGACATTGGCGTGCGCGCTAATTACGGAAGACCCGGAGCTGCTTCTGCATGGGAAAGTGCCATAAAAAGTATTGCCAACATTCAACACAACAGATTTTCTAAAGGAAGTCAGATTATTGTTTTAGGACAGATTAATGTAGCAGAAGAAATGCGGGATGTTGAAAATCTTGATTTTAATGATATCGATGATCGCTCCAAATTAAGCCAGCTGGTCGAAAAAATAGATAAGGAAGTGTCTCACACTGTATTTAGCATTATTAAAGCCGGAAAAACACCAATAATCATTGGCGGAGGCCATAATAACGCCTACGGTAACATCAAAGGATCAGCATTAGCAAAAGGTAAACCTGTAAATGCCGTTAATTTTGATGCTCACTCTGATTTTAGAATTCTTGAAGGCCGTCATAGCGGTAATGGTTTTTCTTACGCTTACGAAGAAGGTTTCTTAAAAAAATACTTCATTTTTGGTTTACACGAAAATTATACTTCTAAAAGTGTTCTGGATATTATAAAAAAACTAGAAGACCGTGTTCGCTATAATACTTATGACAGTGTAAACATTCGCAAAGAGAAGGATTTTTACAGAGAAATGGTTGCTGCCTTAGAATTTATCAAAACTGATGCTTTTGGAATCGAAATTGACTTAGACGCCATTCCAAATATTGCCAGCAGCGCCATGACAATTAGTGGTTTTTCTATAGAAGAATTACGTCAGTTTGTATCGTTTTTCGGCCAGCACAGAAATGCAGCCTATCTACACATCTGTGAAGGTGCACCAGATTTAGACGGATCGCCAAACAATCATTTAATAGGTAAATTAATTGGCTATTTAATAACTGATTTTATAAAAGCCAACAACGAAAAAATTTAATATTCATCCAAATAACTCAGACGAAAATTAGTCCGTTAACCAAATAAACAGCGATTCCAGAAAACGATTAACTGAATAAACCTATCTTTGTACAGAATTTTAGTGACTAAAACTAAAATTCTTAATATTTAAGATATGTTATTCGAAGATTTATCACTTTCAAAAAGTATACAAAAAGCCGTATTTGAAGAAGGCTACCTAAACCCTACTCCTATTCAGGAACAATCTATTCCGATCGTTCTTTCAGGAAAAGACTTAATTGGCTGTGCACAAACAGGTACCGGAAAAACGGCAGCATTTGCAATTCCGATTATTCACCAATTACACAGAATTGTAGGTTCATCAAAAAAAGCGAAACAAATTCGCGCTCTTATCGTTACGCCAACACGAGAATTAGCTGTTCAAATTGGACAAAGCTTTGATACGTACGCAAAATATACCAATTTAACGCAATTGACAATTTTTGGTGGCGTATCACAAAACCCTCAAGTTGACACCTTAAAGCAAGGAGTCGACATTTTAGTAGCAACCCCGGGAAGACTATTAGATTTACAAAAACAAGGATTTCTTGATCTTGATCATTTACATACTTTAGTTCTTGACGAAGCAGATCAAATGCTAGACATGGGATTTATAAACGATGTAAAAAAGATTGTTAAGTTAACGCCTAAAAACAGACAGACCTTATTATTTTCTGCTACGATGCCAATCGCGATTCGTGAATTGGCCGAAATGTTTTTAAGAGATCCTGAAAAAGTAGAAGTTTCTCCTGTTTCTTCAACTGCTGAAAATGTAGAACAGCGTGTTTACTTTGTAGAAAAAACAGAAAAAAGAAATTTGCTTTATCATTTAATAAAAAATGAAAACCTGTCTAATGTCCTTGTGTTCTCAAGAACAAAACACGGAGCTGACAATGTTGTAAAAGCACTTCGCAAAAAAGATATTCCTGCTGAAGCTATTCACGGAGACAAATCCCAAAATGCAAGACAACGTGTTTTAGACGCTTTTAAAAACAAAGAAGTGGGTGTTTTGGTCGCTACAGATATTGCAGCAAGAGGAATTGATATTGATCAACTACCTTTTGTAATCAATTTTGATTTACCAAATATTCCGGAAACTTACGTACACCGAATTGGTAGAACAGGTCGTGCCGGAAATGGAGGAATTGCAATTTCATTTTGCAGCAAAGACGAACATCCGTATTGGAAAGACATTCAAAAACTAATTAAGGTTGACGTAAAAACTATTGCAGATCATCCTTATCAATGGCATGCAGGCAGCCCTGAAGCAACGGAAGAGAAACCTAAAAATTCAAACCGAAGTGGTGGCGCTCACAAATCAAGAAAATCAAATGCTTCTAAGCAAAACAAAAAACGTTGGTATTAACCAACGTTTTTTGTTTCACAGATTAGGTAATTCATAATTTTAAACAATTGCACAGGCTCAAAAGGCTTAATTATAATATCATTCATGCCAGAGGAGATTGCTTCATCCTTTATTTCATCCTTATCAAAAGCCGTTAAAGCGACTATTGGAGTATCTACTCCTAATTGACGAATTCTTTTTGTAGTCTCAAATCCATTCATTAATGGCATATTGATATCCATTAATATAAGGTCAAATTCAACATTATTAAGCAATTCCAAAGCTGCAAAACCGTCGTCTACAACTTCGCACACATAATTATTTTTCTCAATTATTTTCCTAGTAACCAATTGGTTAATAACGTTATCTTCTACAATTAAAATTTTATACACTTCGTCAGATGTTAAATCTACTTCAATTTCTTCAATAATTGTTTTGGTTTTAACAGGATCATGCTCAAAAGGAATTATAAAAGTAAAAACTGTTCCTTTACCAATATCACTTTCTAATTTAATCGTAGATCCAAAAAGCCCTAACAATCGCTTGACAATACTTAAACCTAGTCCTGTTCCCTGATAATCTTCATCTCTTCTGCCTACCTGAACAAATTTTTCAAAGATTTTACTTTGATCGTCAACGGCAATTCCCACACCATTATCCTTGACTTGAAACTCCAGAAAATAGGATTTTCCCTGAATGCTGTTTAAATTAATCACGATTTCTACTTCTCCATTTTTAGTGAATTTTAACGCATTACTTACTAAATTCATCAGAATTTGTGCAAGCCTCAGCTTATCACCAATTAAATATTCAGGAATATCAGGATCAATATAAACTTCAATTTTATTGTTATTGTTTTGAGATAAAAAAGAAAGCGAATTTTTGATCATTGCTATTTCATCCGAAATATTAAAAGTCATGTTCTCCAATACTACTTTATTTTCTTCAATCTTGTTAATCTGAAGAATATCGTTTACTAGTGTTAATAAATACCTTGCCGAAAACTTTAAGGAACTTAAATGTAAACTATTCGATAATTCTTTATGCTCTTCAAGCAACATATTGGTTATACCCACCACACCATACAGCGGTGTGCGCAATTCATGGCTTATGGTCGAAATAAATTGCGTTTTGATCAAAGAGGCTTGCTCTGCAATTTCTTTTGCTTTTAAGAGCTCTAAATTGTGTTTTTTCTTAAAACCAATATTCTTAATTAACGTAATAATCAACAATATCAAAACAAACGAAATCAGTATAAATAATATAACGATAATTCGTGATTTTTTCAGACTTTGATATTGCGATATCTTTTCACTTTCAATTTTGTCAATCTGCCTTTTGTATTCGTCGAGTTCAAGATTAAAACCTGCCAACGAAGCTTTTTTTAACTTTTCCTGATTGTATAATTCTGCTGTAATTTTATTAAATGCCAAAAGATTTTCATACGCCTCTTTATACCTTTTATTTTTAGTCAAAAACTTAGAATACTCTAAATGTGCATACGACAAATCCGATTGTTCATTACTATTTTTCCCTAACTCAATTGCTCGTAAAAAATACTTCGCAGCAATATCAATATCCGCCTGATATGATGAGTACATACCATTTAACATACTTACTACAATCTCTGTCGATTTATCACCGTAATTTTTTTTATTACCATTTACGAATTTCAAATAAGAATAACCTTCATCAAAATTTCCAAAATCAAAATAGGCCCATGCAATATTTACATTCGTAAAATATACTTGATTCAAATCATTAATTTTCAAACCGTAAGCAATAGATTTTTTGTAGTATTGAATTCCCTTTTTAATTTGTTTCTTTTCAAAACAATAAACATTTCCTAAATTGTTATACAAACTATACTTTATAGAATCATTGTCTGTTTTATTGGCATAGTACAAACTTTTATGATAGAAAAAAATGGCTTTATCAAATTCTGATAATTCATTAAAATTAACCGCAATAACTTTATAAGACTTCGCTATTAGCTGATCGTTTTTAAGTGTGGTAGCATACTTTAAAGCTACTCTTGATACAAGTAAAGACTTTTCGAAATTAGAAGTTTTGTATTCAGACCAGGCCTGCTTTATGAGTACATTAATTTTGGCATCTGAAATAGCTTCAGATTGCGCCAAAGCAGAGTTAGTCATACTAACCAGCAATAGGAGTAGAAATAAAAAAATCCGCATTTGGGGCATAAATCGGCTTTATTTCATCAAATATACGTTTAAAAATAAAAAAAGCTGTATTAAATACAGCTTTTTAGTTTATTAAATAAAAACTTATAAAAAATACAAGCTTTTATATTTCAAAAAAATTATTCTAAAGTAATCTCAGAAGGAGACTCAAGATCTTTTCCATTTTCCCATTGTCCAACTACAGAGGTTGCTAAAGCATTTCCTAAGACATTCGTAGCACTTCTAAACATATCACAAAAGTGATCAATTGGCAAAATCAAAGCAATTCCTTCGATCGGAATATCAAACATACCGCATGTTGCAGCAACTACTACCAGACTTGCTCTTGGTACACCCGCAATTCCTTTACTTGTAAGCATTAAAACCAACAACATTGCCATTTGTGTTCCCAAATCTAAGTGCACACCATAGAACTGAGCTATAAAAATACTTGCAAAAGTCATGTACATCATACTTCCGTCCAGGTTAAAAGAATATCCGAGCGGCAACATAAACGAAACAATCTTATCTTTTACACCAAATTTCTCTAATTCTTCTGTTAGTTTAGGAAAAACAGCCTCACTACTTGTAGTTCCAAAAGCAATTGCTAATGGTCCAACTATGCGTTTTAATAATTCAGTCATTCTTCCTTTAAGAAAAATATAACCTACTACAATTAAAACTACCCACAAAGTACTTATTCCCACTAAAAATGATCCAAAAAACTTGAAGTAGGTAATTACCAATTCCTGAGCATCACGTATAGCAAATACTCCGGCAATAGCACCAAAAACTCCAATTGGAGCGAAGTTCATCACATAGTTAACCATTTTTAAAACGATATGTGACATTTTATCTAAAGCATTTATAACTGGCTTTACAGAGCTTCCAAGGGATGCAGCAGCTAATCCAAAAAAGATAGAAAATATTACGATTTGTAAAATTTCATTTGTTGCCATTGCCTCAAAAATACTTTTAGGAACAATATGCTCTACAAAATTTTCAAAAGTCAAAGAAGCAGTTTTTCCTGTTACTTCGGATGCTGATGCCATATCAACATCATCCAATTTCAATCCTACTCCAGGCTCTAAAAGGTTTACATAAAACAAACCAATTAGTAATGATATAAAGGAAGCAGTAAAAAACCATCCAAGTGCCTTTCCTCCAATTCTACCAACAGTTTTTATATCTCCCAATTTAGCAATTCCAACGACTAAAGTTGTAAAAACCAATGGAGAAATAATCATTTGTACCAATCTAATAAAGATGGTAGCAAGCATTTTAATTTTATTACTAAAAGACACTGCCGCTTCTGGCGAAAGAGAATTATGCAATATAATTCCTAAAGTCGCTCCCAGCACCATAGCAATTAAAATTTGTCCCGTTAATCCTGAAAGAAATGATTTTTTTTTGGTTTCTGTTACTTGCATTAATTTATTTTTTATTTATAATTAAAATATAAGACCCTCACTGTCTTACCTTTTATTAATATGTTTTGTTGATCAGATAAAAATCAGCCAAAACAATCGCTGCCATTGCTTCAACAATTGGCACTGCGCGAGGTACAACACAAGGATCATGACGTCCTTTTCCTGTCATTGGGGTAATATTACCTTTATTATCTAAGGAATCTTGTGTCTGCATAATCGTTGCAACGGGTTTAAAAGCAACTCTAAAATAAATATCCATTCCGTTACTTATTCCTCCCTGAATTCCTCCCGAAAGATTTGTCTTTGTAGTTCCGTCACTATTGTATAAATCATTATGTTCACTTCCTTTCATTTCTGAACCTGAAAAACCGCTTCCGTACTCAAAACCTTTTACAGCATTGATTGAGAGCATTGCTTTTCCTAGTTCTGCGTGCAATTTATCAAACACAGGTTCGCCTAATCCTACCGGAACATTTTGAATCACGCATGAAACAACACCACCAACGGTATCACCTTGTTTGCGAATATCACGAATATATTCTTCCATAATTGCTGCCGATTTTTCATCCGGACAACGAACAGGATTACTTTCTATTTTTGAAAAATCTAAATCCTGATAAGGTGTATCTAAATGGATAGGACCTACAGATGAAACATAAGCATTAATTTTTATTTCGGGCAACATTTGTTTTGCAATAGCTCCTGCTACTACTCTACTTGCTGTTTCACGTGCAGAACTTCTTCCTCCTCCACGGTAATCACGAAAACCATACTTTTGATCGTATACATAATCCGCATGACTTGGTCTGTAATTGTCTTTTATATGCGAATAATCATCCGATTTTTGATTTGTGTTAGGTATGATAAAACCAATTGGAGTTCCTGTAGTTTTACCTTCAAATATCCCTGATAAAAACTGAACGCTGTCAGGTTCTTTTCTTTGTGTTACAATTGCCGACTGTCCTGGTTTTCTGCGAGACATTTCAACTTCAATCGCTTCTAAGTCAAGCTCTATTCCTGATGGACATCCATCTATTATACCGCCTAACGCTTCGCCGTGAGATTCTCCAAATGTTGTAACTTTATATAAGGTGCCGAAGCTATTTCCTGCCATTTTATTTAGTTTTGAGCAAATGTAAGTTTTATGAATTAAATTAAAAAATTTAAAATTGTTAATATTAAATAAAGATTAATCAGATTAAAAATCACAATTTATTAAAATTGTGTGTGATTTAATAACCTTTTAATAAAACATGTCCCTGATAAGTTTCTTTTATTTGTAAAACTTCAAATCAGGAAAAATTGAAAAAAAGAAATGTTGAACTGGTTATTATCTCAGATGTTCATTTGGGAACTTATGGTAGTCATGCCAAAGAACTAAACAACTATTTATCAAGTATAAAGCCCAAAACATTAGTTTTGAATGGTGACATTATAGATGCCTGGCAATTTAGAAAATCATACTTTCCTAAAAACCATTTAAGGGTTATTCAAAAAATAATCGGAATGGCTTCTAAAGGGACAAAAGTGTATTACATAACAGGTAATCACGATGAAATTTTGAGAAAATTCAGTGATATGAATATGGGGAATTTCGCTTTGGTTGACAAACTAATTTTAGAACTTGACGATAAAAAAGCATGGATTTTTCACGGAGACGTATTTGATGCTTCTGTTCAACATTCCAAATGGATTGCGAAATTAGGAGGTTTAGGATACGATTATCTTATTCTTTTGAACCGTTTTATCAATTGGATTTTATCTAAACTAGGTCGTGAACCTTATTCCTTTTCTAAAAAAATAAAAGCAAGTGTAAAAAAAGCAGTCAAATTCATATCTGATTTTGAAACCACCGCCACTGATCTTGCTATCGAAAAAAAATACGATTACGTTATTTGTGGTCATATTCACGAACCTAAAATAATTGAAAAAGAAAATAAATACGGATCTACCTTGTACTTAAATTCAGGGGACTGGATCGAAAATCTAACAGCCTTAGAATACCATAAAAAACGTTGGAAATTGTATTCTTATTCAGAGTCCAATTTTACAGAAGAAGAAAATCTTTTTGAAATGGAAGACATTTTAAGCAATCATTTAATCAACTCTATTATAAAACAAAAATAAGCTCCAAAACCACGTTTAGCACTTTAGAACAAAGGTTATCTTCAAAATTGTATAGATTCTGTTTTCATCTGAAATGTGAATTATGCAACAATTTTTTAAAATCCTGTACGTTAAGGAATAACATCAATTGTACTTTTGAAAAAAATTAATAACCATTTTTATGAAGAAAATTATTTTATCAGCTATTATGCTACTAGGATTAGCATTCACAGCTCAATCACAAGAAATTGCTAAAAATGCGCTTGGTTTGCGTTTAGGAGATAATAACGGATTTGGTGGTGAAATATCATACCAAAGAGGTTTATTTAAAAACAACAGACTTGAGTTCGATTTAGGATGGAGAGACAGTCGTGACGTTGATGCAATTAAAGGAGTTGCACTTTATCAATGGGTTTGGAATATTGATGGTGGTTTTAACTGGTACGCTGGTGTCGGTGGTGGTTTAGCTGCCTGGGATTACGACTATCGTTTTAACAACTCAGACTATAGAGATAGTGGAACTTATGTTTTTGCAGCAGGAGATATCGGTATTGAATACGGATTTGACAAAGTGCCAATTTTATTATCATTAGATGTAAGACCAGAAATTGGTTCAGGATATTACGACAATGATAACTTTGGATTCGATGTTGGTTTAGGAGTTAAATTTAAATTCTAAACAAAAAATAAAAAATAATTGTAAAAAGAAACCTGTCGTTGTAACGACAGGTTTTTTTTTTGCAGAAATGTAACTAAGACTTTTACTTAACTATGATTTCTTTCTTAGAATTTACTTTTACAACAGTATAAGGATAACTAATCATCTGCATCACCATTGCATCTTTGGCCGGACTAATTTCTTTTATAGTTATAATGATATTTTTATCCGTTTCTTCCACTTTTTCAACATCAATAGAATATCCACTAGTATTCTTTTCTCCCATGTTCAAAATAACAAAATTAGACTTACTACTATCACCTTCTTTAACTTTATCTGACAAAAGCGGATCATTTTGCAGCATCTTGATTTCATTTGGTTCCGTCAAAATTTCAAAAAACCTGATATTTCCTCCACCGCTGGATTGTGTAGTTAAAACTTCGTACAATACTGTTGAAGATTCTGTAGTTTTTTTTGCTCCGCAAGAAACTAAAGCAAAAACTGCTAAAACCGAAATTACTTTTTTCATTCTATATTTTTTAAAGGTTAAAACTTCTAATTTTTATAATCATCTATCGCTTTTTGATACAAAGCTTCGTATTTTGGTAATATGTTTTTAATGTCAAATTTTTTGGCAACTTCCAGCGCATTCGCTTTAAACTGATTCAAAACATCATCATCTTTTAAGATTTTAATCGCATTTGCAGCCATTTCATCTACATCACCTACATTACTTAAGTATCCTGAAATACCATCAAAATTAACTTCTGGCAAGCCACCTGAATTACTAGAGATAACCGGCACTCCACTTGACATTGCTTCTAACGCTGCCAAACCAAAACTCTCTGTCTCAGACGGAAGTAAAAACAAATCTGTCAAGCACAGAATTTTGTCAATTTCATTACTATTCCCAAAAAAGATTACTTTATCGTAAATTCCAAGTTCCATACAAAGCGCTTCTGCCTTTTCTTTTTCAGGACCATCGCCAACCATCATCAATTTGGCAGGCATTTCTTTCTGAATATTATAGAAAATTTTAATGATATCCGGAATTCGTTTTACTTTTCTAAAGTTACTAATATGCGTAACAATACGCTCATTTTCTTTTGCCATAACGTAACGATGACAAGGAGCCAATGGATCTTTTTTGACTTTATCCAGTTCAATAAAATTTGGAATAACTTTAATTTTATTCTTGATTTTAAATAATTTTAAAGTATCATCTTTTAAACTCTGCGAAACCGAAGTTACATAATCCGATTTATTGATACTAAAAGTTACCGCCGGCTTATAAAACGGATGATTCCCTACCAGAGTAATATCTGTTCCGTGAAGCGTCGTAATCATCGGAAGATTAATTCCTTCATCCTTCAGCATTTGCTTCGCCATATAGCCTGCATAAGCATGTGGAATAGCATAATGCACGTGCAATACTTCGATTTTATACAATTTTACCATATCAACCAATTTACTTGACAATGCCAATTCATAAGGCTGATAATGAAAAAGAGGATATTCAGGAACGTTTACTTCGTGATAATGAACATTAGGATTCAAAAGTGCCAGTCTCACCGGCTGACTATAGGTTATAAAGTGTATTTCGTGTCCGCGTCTGGCTAATTCAAGACCAAGTTCTGTAGCAACCACACCACTACCACCAAAAGTTGGATAACAAACTATTGCTATTTTCATGTATTAAATTTAATTCTACGAAAATACTCAAAAATAGTGTCTAATTGAAGTTTTAGAATGTTAGATTTTTGCAAATATTTATTTAGCTGCATTATTAGAATGTTAGATCTCTTAAAGTTTTTCAGAAGCAGAAAACTCCTTTTCACAAGAACCTCTTGTCCCGCTATCCGCTAAATCTTTTTCTATCCGCAGTGGCGGACAGAAAAAGGATATCGCTTCTATCGGGGCTAAATTAGAGTTTTCTATTTCAAAACAAAAAAGGCAAGAAATCAAAATTTCATGCCTTTTTATTTATTTTTTAAATTCTATACTCCTTAGAAAAATCGGCTATGCCAACTATCAGCAGCAGGAACCTCCCAAGACTCATTGTATTCTTCTATATTGTTAACCAAATTATTAAAAACAATCGTGTTTTCAGAAACTGATTTATCTTTGACCATTTTTTTGAAATCAATTAATGGTTTGTGCGCAATATGCTCTCCAAGCTTAAAGGTTACGTTCATTTTATCAAGTAAATCAACATTGTACTTTTTTTCAAGTCCCTGAATAAATTCAACAGAACTGTCAATAGAGCATCCTGTTGCTGCCTGAACTTCTTGATTTACAGCTAAAATTATAAATCGATTGTATTTTAACTCAAATGACGCTTCCAGACTTGTTCCGTGTGCAGCCCATTCTTCTACAAAAGCTTTAAGGTCTGTTTCAATTTCAGAAAATTCTTCCTCAGAAAACTTTCTGTTTGATTGATAAATCCAAATTCTGGATTCACCAGGTAAATTTTCAAAAGGTATATACATTTTTAATTTTAGATTTTAGATTGGTGATTTTAGATTTTTGAAGGCTTCAAGTTTTCGTTGGTTTCAGGTTTGCTCTGAGCCTCAGCATTCAGTCTTACTTTAAGCTAAAAAAACTCAAAACCTTAAAACTTAGCAACTCAGAACCTTAGTAACTTAAAAACCTACAGATCTTGTGCATTGGCTATTAATTCAGCAATGTCCATTACTTTAACTTGTCCTTCTTTTTCCTGATGTTTTATTCCATCAGTTAACATCGTATTACAAAACGGACAACCTGCTGCAATAATATCCGGTTTCACTTCAAGTGCATCTTCTGTACGCAATACGTTAACTTCTTTGTTTCCTGGTTCAGCATCCTTAAACATTTGTGCACCACCTGCTCCACAACAAAGTCCGTTTGCTTTAGAGCGCTTCATTTCGACTAATTCAACATCCAATTTCTGAATCAAATCTCTTGGTGCTTCGTAAACTTTATTTGCTCTTCCTAAGTAACAAGGATCATGAAAAGTAATTTTCTTTCCTTTAAACTGACCGCCTTCAACAGTAAGTCTTCCGTCATCAATTAATGACTTTAAAAACTCTGTATGATGAATAACCTCATACTGACCTCCTAATTCAGGATATTCATTTTTTAATGTATTAAAACAATGTGGACAAGCAGTTACAATTTTCTTTGCTTCGTATGCATTAAGAACCTCGATATTCATCATGGCCTGCATTTGAAACAAAAATTCGTTTCCAGCTCTTTTAGCAGGGTCACCAGTACAACCTTCTTCTGTCCCTAAAACCGCAAAAGAAACGTTAGTACGATTTAAGATACGTACAAATGCTTTTGTAATTTTTTTTGCTCTATCATCAAAACTTCCTGCGCAACCTACCCAAAACAAAACTTCTGGTTGTTTTCCTTCGGCTAGCATTTCTGCCATTGTTGGTACTACTAAACTTTCTGACATCTCTTTATTATTGTTTAATCGTTTATTTGGTGAATCGTCAATTTGGTAAATCGTTTAATCGTTAATCTGACGAACCGCTTATTTGGTGAATTGTTTAATCGCTAAATTAGGCGAACCGTTCATTTGTTGAATTGTTTAATCGTTAATTAGATACATATTTATAATTGCAAAAAAGCAAACAATAAGTAACAGTTCAACGTTTTATCGATTAAACAAATAAACAAATCCACGATTCAACAACAAAACTAGTTTTCGTTTTTCCAATTCAATCGGTCTTGCTGATTGTATTGCCAAGGCGCACTGTTATTTTCAATATTGGTCATCATTGCGTTCAATGACATTGGAGCAGCACTTTGTTCCATTACCAAATAACGTCTCATATCCATGATAATAGATAACGGACTAATATTTACAGGACATTCTTCTACACAAGCATTGCATGATGTACAAGCCCATAATTCTTCCGGAGTTATATAATCATTTAACAACGATTTGTTATCCGGAACAAAAACACCTTTATTAGCATCTATATTGTTTCCTACTTCTTGTAAACGGTCTCTTGTATCCATCATAATTTTACGAGGAGACAATTTTTTTCCTGTTTGATTTGCCGGACATGCAGAAGTACAACGACCACATTCTGTACAAGTGTAAGCATTTAAAAGCTGTACCCAGTTTAAATCCTGGACATCACTTGCACCAAATTTACTTGGAGCAGCATTTTCATCAACAGGTGCCGCTGCAAAAGGATCAGCATTTGGATCCATCATCAATTTTACCTCTTTGGTAACAGATGCCAGATTATCAAACTTTCCTTGTGGGTTTAAATTAGCAAAATATGTATTTGGAAAAGCCAAAAGAATATGTAAGTGTTTTGAGAAATATAAATAGTTCATAAACACTAAAATACCTGCAATATGCAACCACCAAAAAATTTCAGACAATAACATTACCAATTCATTCGACAATCCATTAAAAATTGGAGCAATAAACTGGCTCACAGGAAAACTTCCTGCTTTATGAAAATGTGAAAATCCACCGGGAACATTCTGTAAATGCAAATCAGACGCGTTCATTAATAAAAACAAAGTCATTAATACCATCTCAAAATATAAGATGTAATTCGCATCGCTTTTAGGAAATCCTGTCAAGTCTTTATTAATGAATCGCTTTAGTTTAATAACATTTCTTCTGATCCAAAAAACAGATACTGCTACTAAAACTAAAAGTGCTAATATTTCAAAAGAACCTATTAGTACATCATAAGCCGTTCCTAAAAAAGCAAATACCCTGTGTGTACCAAATAAACCATCAATGATAATTTCAAGTAATTCGATGTTAATAATTATAAAACCAAGGTAAACAACGATATGCAGCACTCCCGCTACAGGACGTTTTACCATTTTTGACTGCCCAAGAGCAATCATGGCCATATTTGACCAACGCGCTTTAGAATTATCTTTTCTATCTACGTCTACTCCTAAGTTAATGTTTCGGATGATCTTTTTTACACTCTTTGCAAAAAAACCAAAACCAACTATAAGAAGGATTGCGAATAAAATATTATCTAAATAGCTCATACTAATTATTTTTTCGTAGTTGAAGTTGAGTCTTTCGGTGCAACATATGGTTTATTTTTCTTTCCAAAAAGAGAAACATTTACATAACGTGTTGGATAAAGACGAACATCTTGTAACAATAATTCTAATTCTTTTGAAGTCTTAGACAAATTATTATACAAAGCATCATCGTTTAGCAATTTACCAGCTGTACCTTTTCCTGAGTTTAAATTCGACATAATACCATCAACTTTAGCTAAAGTCTGGTTTAGGTTTCGTACTGTTTTACCTAAATCAGCTTTATTTAAAGAATCCGATATTTTAGAAAAATTATTAGACATCTTATTAAAGTTAGTTACAACCCCATTAATTTGTCCTTTATTTGTATCTAAAATTGAATTTATACTTTTAGAAGCCTGATGAAATTGTTTCAGTGTATGATTTAAGTTTTCCAATGCACCTTTAAGATCATCCTGACCTTTTTTATCCAAAACATTGTTTACTCCTAATACCAAAACATCAACATCACCTAATAATTTATCAAGCTTTTGTTGAAGAGGCTGAATTTGAGTACCTAATCTATCTGTTAATCCTAATTGTACATCAGCTTCTAACGTCTGACCATCAACGGCTTCCTCTTTATCTGCAAAATTAGGCAGGATTGCAATTTGCTTTCCGGAAATTACTCCTGGAGAATACAAAGACGCTTTACTGGTTTTAGAAATTAAGAAATCAGTTTTTAACTGTAATTCTATTAATAATTTTCCTGTAGTTTCATTGATCGAAATTTTAGTTACTTTACCTATTACTAGTCCGTTTAAAGTAACCGGAGCTGAAGCTGCTAAACCTTCAACATTATCATATTCAACATATAACGTTTTATAATTTGTAAAAAGGTCTCTCCCTTTTAAAAAACTGTAGCCCCAAATAAATAATAGAATTGAAGCGATGACTAAAATAGCCGTTTTAATTTCTCTTGTTATTTTCAAAATTCTAAGTGTTTGTACAAAATTAATATAAATATTCGAACTTGTGGTCAATTATTTGATTGCGTCCTGAATACTTATCTTTTCCCCATCTTTAAAAGCAATCAAAAAAGCAGCGTTATACCCCTTACTTTTAGCCTCTTGCAAATATTTTTGCGCTACATTATAATCAGAAGTTTCCTCGTAGAAATACTTATATATATTGTTTTCAAATAGCACCGATACATTTTTTAATCCTTTAAAGTTTTTAGGATCTAATGCCGTATTCTTAACACTTGCTAAAAGCTGTACTTTAAAGAAAGTTCCTTTTGGACTGTTTTTAACTACTGCATTGGTTTTTGGTTTAGTTGGTGTCGATGTATCTTTTGCAGGTCTTACATCTGACATATCCGGAGTTCCAGAACCAAAATATTCTCTTTTATAACTAATAATTGCTTCGGCAATAGCTTTTGCAACATCATTTTGTCCTTCTTCAGAATTCAAAATATTTCCTTCTGTCGGATTTGAGATAAAACCGGTTTCTACCAAAACTCTTGGCATATAAGCTTTATGCAATACCATAAAAGGAGCTTGTTTTACACCTCCCTGACGCAATTTCTTACCTAACTTCTCAAAATTATGCTCAATATAAGTAGCAAGCGAAATACTGTTATCCAAATATTCTTCCTGCATTAACGTCATACCAATTAATGATTCAGGAGAGTTGGGATCAAAACCTTCATATTTTCGTTTATAATCTTTTTCCAAAGTAATAACCGAGTTTTCTTTCTTTGCTGCTTCAAGATTTGATGCTACTTTACTTAAACCCATAACATAAGTTTCTGTTCCGTCTGCAGCAGTATTTTTGTTTGCGTTACAATGTATAGAAACAAAAATATTAGAATTAGCTCTGTTTGCAATGTTAGCTCTCTCAACAAGATCTATAAAAACATCTGTCTTACGAGTATAAATTACATCAACATTTGGACTTGCTTCTAAAATTTTTCCAACTTTTAAAACAATAGCCAAAGCAATATTCTTTTCTATTCTACCGCTGTAAACTGCACCAAAATCATGATCACCATGTCCTGCATCAAGAGTTACTTTAAAAACATTAGTCTGACTATAGGAGCAAAAAAATGTTAGCATAAGAAAAAAACTAAATGTAAATTTAGTTTTGTTAAATATATTCATAAATATAAAAGTTAATTTTAATAAAATGCAACTACTATAATTTTTATAATTGATTATTTTTGCCAAAAAATTATATGTAAGTTTGACATGTCAAAAAACACGCCATACTTTTACAAAAATAGCATTTATACCTTTGCATACAAACTTATTTAATATCGTTTTAATATCATTTTTCCTAACCTTTGGTTGTGGTGAAATATATTCGCAGGAAATAAAATCAAAGAAAACTCCGTTAAAAACTGTAAAACAAACAGATAAACCTGAGATTATACCGGAAATTATACCTGCTGACACTGTAAAAGTTGATAGCGTTAAGCCAAAAAAAGCTTTTCTTGATGGAAAAGTAAAATATAAAGCGAAGGATTACGCTAAAATTGATCAGAAAAATAAAAAAATCACACTTTATAATGAAGGTGAATTATATTATAAAGATGTTGAACTTAAGTCAGGAATTATCGTTCTTGACTATGAAAAAGACGAAGTATATGCCGGAAGAATAAAAGATTCTACCGGAACTCTGACGCAATACCCTAATTTTAAACAGGGCGCAAGTGAAGTTCAACCCGATTCTATTCGATTTAATTTTAAAACTCAAAAAGCTTTAATTTACAATTCAAGAACAGAACAAGGAGAATTTAAAATAAAAGCTGCCGTTACCAAAAAAGAAAATGACTCTGTTTATTTTCTAAAAGGAGCACGATTCACTACTTCTAAAGATATTGACAATCCTGAATATTACTTTCAAACTAATAAAGTAAAATTTATTCCCGGAAAAAAAGTAATTACAGGTTTAACCAATATGGTTATTGCTGATGTACCAACACCTTTGGCGTTGCCTTTTGCTTATTTCCCAATGAGTCAGGAAAAAAGTGTATCAGGAATTATTCTTCCCAGCTATAACGACTCTAACACGCGTGGATTCTCTCTTCAAAACTTAGGATATTACTTTGCATTAAGCGATAATTATGACCTTACAGCTTTAGCAGATTATTATACTAATGGTAGTTATGCTATGCGTTTTGAATCTTCTTATGCAAAAAGATATAAGTATAGAGGAAACATAAACGTCCGATACGAAAACTTAATAAGCAGCGAAAGAGGTTATCCTGATTACTCAAGACAAAACATTTACAACATTCAATGGTCTCATGCCAAAGACACTAAATCGAATCCAAATTCGACTTTTTCTGCATCTGTAAACATGGGTAGTAGTAAATACTTCAAACAATCTATTAATCAGGCCAACGTAGGTTCTAATTTGAACAATACTTTGAGTTCATCTATCTCTTACAACAAAACCTTTAATACTGTTCCGCAAGCCAGAGTATCGCTAACAGCAACACACTCCCAAAATACGCAAACAGAACAAATTAACATGACCCTTCCATCGTTACAAGCAAGTATCGATCGTGTTTATCCTTTTGTTGGAAAAGATGGCGTTAAAAAAGGATTTATTAAAAACATCAATTTACAATATAACCTGAGCGGTAAAAACAGTTTTACAACAACTGACTCGTTATTCTTTAAACCACAAATGTTTAAAGATGCTCAAATTGGAATGCAGCACTCTATCCCGATTAGTACAAACTTCAAAGTTTTTAAATATTTTAGTGCAGGAGCATCTACCAACTTTCAGGAAACATGGGTTACCAAAACGGTAGAAAAAGAATATAATAATGATTTAAGCAGTGTTCAGACTACTACTATAAATGGTTTTGATGCTTTTAGAACCTATAATTTCAGCACCAATTTAGGAACAACAATTTACGGTACTTTTAATTTTGGTGCCGATAAAAAAATACAATCTATTCGTCACGTCATGCGACCTTCGATTACGTACGCATACACCCCTAGTTTTGAAAAATATTACGATAACTACTCAGTAGACGCTTCGGGTAGAATAATGACGCAATATACCCGTTTTGAGGGTGGTATTTACGGCGTACCAAGTAAAGAAAACTCCAACATTGTTGGCTTCTCTTTAAGCAATACATTTGAAGCTAAAGTAAGAGATCGCGACAGTACAAAAACGGAACCTAAAAAGATAATGCTTCTGAACAATTTAAATTTAAGCACAAGCTATAATTTTAATGCAAATGGTAAAGAAACTTTAGCTTGGCAACCTTTACTTATTAGTGGTGGTACTCAGTTTTTCGACAATAAAATGAATATGAACTTTGCTACTACCTTAGATCCGTATGCAATTGACAATTCCGGAACACGTATGAACATGTTTAACATTGACAATGGCGGAAGTTTATTCAGAATGACAAATGCTAACGTAACAATGAACTACTCAATCTCTAATAAGGGTACGAAAGAAAATAAAAACCAGCAAAGCGAGCGAAATGGTGGTCGAAATGATGATCTATTCGGTACCAATACCGACTTGAACGACACCAGAAACAGTCAGTTTAACAGTGAAGATGACGAGAGCGAAAATGTCATTACAGAGTTCTTTAATTCAAAGATTCCATGGGATATGACACTTGCTTACTCGCTAACCTATTCTAACCTTAATCGCGAAAGTAAAATATCAGGAAATTCTATTATGATTTCCGTAAACACCGATATTACTCCTAAATGGAAAGGTGGTGTTTCTACCGGTTATGACTTTGTACAAAAAGGAATTACTTTTACCCAATTTCGTTTTGAAAGAGATTTGTTAAGCTGGAGAATGGCTTTTAACTACACACCACTTGGCGTTAACTCAAACTGGAATTTCTTTATTGGAATTAAATCCGGTATGCTTAGTGACATTAAATGGAACAAAAGAAGTACTTCTAATCGATAAATAATCGTAAATTAGATTAAAATCTTTGCAGCTGTTAAGAGCATTATGTGTTTCTATCATACTTTCTTTAACAGCTGTAAATATCTATTTTAGCATTTTTAAAAAACAATTTATTATGAAAAAAATCATTTTTACCGATAAAGCTCCTGCTCCAATCGGACCTTACAATCAGGCTATATTATCAGGAAATACTCTTTATGCATCAGGACAAATTGCCATTAATCCAACTTCCGGAGAACTTGTTACTGAAAATATTAATGATGAAACACATCAGGTAATGCAAAATATTACTGCAATTTTAGAAGCCGCAGACATGACTTTTGAAAATGTTGTAAAGGCAACCATTTTTATTATGGATATGAATAACTTTGGCGCTATCAATACTGTTTACGGCTCCTACTTTGACGAAAAAACAGCTCCGGCGCGTGAAACTGTTCAAGTAGCCTGCTTGCCAAAAAATGTAAATGTAGAAATATCTGTAATTGCTGTACAATAAATAGTAAAATAGTATGCCGTTGGTTTATAAAAAACAATGGCATACTTATTAGACTTCATCTTTATAAAAACAATTATTCATTGTTTTTCTTTTCTTCTCCTTACCCAATATATTTCGCATAAAAAAACCGCTTCAACAATTGAAACGGTTCTTTGAATAAGTTTAAAAACTTGTGGTATATTTCTATAATTGCAATGCGATAGCATTTAATAACAACTGCGCTGAAGCTTCATTTGTTGCCAATGGAACGTTATGAACATCACAAACACGAATTAACATGTTTATATCTACTTCATGAGCATGACTTGCTAAAGGATCTTTAAAAAAGAATACCATCTGCGTTTCTCCAACTGCTACACGAGCAGCAATTTGAGCATCACCTCCCAATGGACCTGACAACATTCTTTTTACCTCAAAACCGGCTTCTATTGCCTTACTCCCAGTTGTGCCTGTTGCGATCAGTTTGATATTTTCTCTAATCAGAAGCTCTTTGTTTTTATTTAAAAACTGAAGCATGTCTGCCTTCTTTCCATCGTGAGCAATTATAGCTATTTCCATATATTTACTTATTGATTAGCAACATGGTATGCAATCAAACCATCAATTGGTCTTCTTAAAACATTTCCTAATTTAAGTTCGTATTTATCAAAAGTTTCTTGTAATTCATCTTTAAGGTAAAATGCAATTGAACCTACGAAATGAACTGGTACTTCCTGACAATTATCAAACTGCTTGATATAATTTTTAACAAAAGACTTCATTCCTTTGAATATAATCTTTCTACAAAATTCTGAATCTTTATGTTTAATTAAGAACTTTGCAAAAGTAGCTAAATACGCATTTGGATTTGGCTCTTTGTATAATTTATTCTTGATAAAATCAGCATCCAGGTTGTATTCTTTTTCAAATTCAACTGCTAGTTCTTTTGGCATTTTATTGAAGTAGTATTTTCTAATCAATTCTTTACCAAAAACATTTCCGCTGCAATCATCCATAGCAATATAACCCAGAGATTGCACTTTTTGATGCAATACTTTTCCATCAAAATAGCTGCAATTAGACCCTGTCCCTAAAATACTAACAATTGCTGATTCTCCTTTTGGAGTCGTAGCATATACCGCTGCATAAGTATCTTCATGAACTTCGACTATAGCATTGCTAAAGTATTCCTGAAAAATTTGAGAAAGTGCAGTCTGCATTCTTTCAGTTCCACATCCAGCTCCGTAAAAGAACAAATGTGTGGCATTTTTTTTATTTTGTAGAATATCAAAACGATCGTTTAATCTTGAAATGATTTCAGGACCGTCAAGAATTTCAGGATTTAATCCTAGTGTTTGTGTCGTGAATAATACTTTTCCATTATCATCAATTGCAATCCAATCGGCTTTAGTAGACCCACTATCAACTATTAATTTCATTTTATTTAGTTTTTGGATTAGTTTTTTCTAAAATTAATCCAAAAATAAACTTTTATAGACTAATTATAGACCAAACAAAATAAGAAAATCCCGTTACTTAACAGATAACGGGATTTTGCAAATTATATGCTATTATTTTAAACCTGCGATATGCACAGATAAATCAATCAATTTACTTGAGTATCCGTACTCATTATCATACCAAGATACTAATTTGAAGAAAGTTGAGTTTAAACCAATACCTGCAGTTGCATCAACAATTGAAGTTCTTTTATCAGAGATAAAATCTTGAGATACAACAGCATCTTCAGTATATCCTAAGATACCTTTCATTTCGTTTTCTGAAGCTTTTTTCAAAACAGCCATAATTTCTTCATAAGAAGTTTCTTTAGCTACTTTTACTGTTAAATCTACTACAGAAACGTCAGCAGTAGGAACACGGAAAGACATTCCCGTTAATTTTCCATTTAATGCTGGAATAACTTTTCCAACAGCTTTAGCAGCTCCGGTTGAAGATGGGATGATGTTGATGCTTGCAGCACGTCCACCTCTCCAGTCTTTTCTAGAAGGACCATCAGCTGTCATTTGAGTTGAAGTTGTAGCATGAACAGTAGTCATTAAACCTTCAACGATTTCGAAATTATCGTGAATAACTTTAGCTAAAGGAGCTAAACAGTTTGTAGTACAAGAAGCATTAGAAACTACTAAATCAGTAGCTTTTGCTGATTCGTGGTTTACTCCCATTACAAACATTGGAGCATCTGCAGACGGAGCAGAAATGATTACTTTTTTAGCACCACCTTTAATGTGCTCATTTGCAGTTTCGATTGTTGTAAAAATACCAGTACATTCTGCTACTACATCAACATCAACTTCGTTCCATTTTAAATCAGCTGGATTTCTTTCTGCAGTGATACGGATATTTCTTCCGTTTACATAAAGTTTTCCTTCTTTTACTTCAACAGTTCCATTAAAACGTCCGTGAACTGAATCATATTTTAATAAGTAAGCCAAGTGATCAACATCTAACAAATCGTTAATTGCAACTACTTCTACGTTATCTCTATTGAAAGTTTCTCTAAAAACGATTCTTCCGATACGTCCGAATCCGTTTATTCCTAATTTTACTTTTGACATTTTTCTTGATTTTTGCTTTTGTTTTTATTACACTATTTTAAAGTCTAATTTCCTCACAATAAACTTTTTTTCTTTTCTACACTTTATTTTATGTTGACATTATATCAGACACACGCAATAATTCTCTATCTATTTCAGATTTTCCTTTAATTGCTTGTTCCAGAGGAGTCAATGCCACTTTATCTGCTTGTAGTCCAACCATATAATTTGACTTACCTTCGATTAAAGATTCTACTGCTTTTACACCTAAACGGCTTGCCAGTACACGATCAAAACAAGATGGAGAACCACCACGCTGCATGTGACCTAATACTGATACCCTTACGTCGTACTCCGGTAAATTAGCTTCAACGTAATCTTTTAGTTCGAATACGTTTTTACCAATTTTATCTCCTTCAGCAATAACAACTATACTTGATGATTTTCCTGAAGCTTTACTTTTTTGAAGAGAATCTAATAATCTGTCTAAACCTAAATCTTCTTCAGGAATAAGAATTTCTTCTGCACCTGCTCCAATTCCGGCATTAAGTGCTATATGTCCTGCATCTCTACCCATAACCTCTACAAAGAATAGACGGTTGTGTGAACTTGCAGTATCTCTAATTTTATCTATACAATCTACAACAGTATTCAAGGCTGTATCATACCCTAAAGTATGGCTTGTACCAAAAATATCATTATCAATTGTACCTGGAATTCCCATTACCGGGAAACCAAATTCTGAATTAAAAATTAAACCTCCGGTAAAACTACCATCACCACCAATTACAACAAGAGCATCTACTCCTGCTTTTAAAAGGTTTTCATGTGCTTTTTTTCTACCTTCCGGGGTTCTAAACTCAACTGAACGCGCCGATTTAAGGATCGTTCCACCTTTGTTTACAATATTATTTACGCTTCGAGGTCCCATTTCTTTGAAATCTCCTTCGATCATTCCCTGATACCCTCTATAAATTCCTATACATTCTATATTGTGGTAAGCGCATGTTCGAACAACTGATCGTATTGCGGCATTCATTCCTGGTGAGTCTCCTCCTGAAGTAAGAACACCAACTTTTTTTATTGTTTTTGGCATTATTTAAGTATTAAAGTGTAAATCTAACAAACATTCACCACTTTTCAGGTTATGTTTGTACTAAATTAATAAAAAATGTTAAATTCAAACGTTTTCGTTAATAAGTTTTTATTCCTTAAAAAATTCATTTAAAATAATAAAACGTACTTTTTTTGATTAAATATTTAAAATTAACAATAGCTAAATGAAGTGTTATAAAATTGAATAAATTCCGGGATTTTTGAAAAACGTATATTTCTCTAAAATTAGCATAAAAAAAACCATTAAAAAAATGGTTTTATAAAGTTAACATTTATTCAACATTAAAACTAATAGTCATTATCAGGAATTAAACCCTGATTGTTTTGCTGTCTGGCTTTTTCCTGCTCTTCTTTCTCTGATTTTTTCTTATCATCCTTCTCTTCCTCTTTTTTACTCTTTTCTGCCGCTTTTTTATTCGTGAAATTTATAAAATCCGGATTTAGATAAGAATCCTGTACATCATTAGAAGAACTTTTAAGTGATCGTTCTATCTTATTATTTTTAAATATTTTATTCACAAGCTCGCTAAAAGTATCAAAATCTACCTCATACGAAATACCTACACCTTGTGTATATCCTATTCCCTGTCCTATATAATTAATATCATTCTCTTTGTTAAACAAACGAAGGTTCATGGTTCCGTCTTCGTTTACTCTATAAAGCGCTTCAATATCACCCACAACTCCGGCCTGAGTTACACCACCGACAGGAACTCCAACTTTACCATTGATTGTTATTCTTTCGTTTACCTGAGATGTAATATTAGCTACAAACTGACCATCTGCTTCTTGTCCAATTCTTCTATCTGCTGATATATAGTTCAAATTAATATTGAACTTATCATTATCAGACTTAATAATACCTCCCAGCAAACTTGCCGCTGTTTCAGCAAAAGTTCCTGATAAATCACCCTGACTAAAACCATCCTGACTCATAAATGAACCTGTTGACAATAAATACAATGCTTGAGTCTGACGAATATCTTTATCATCAAGCTTGTATTGAATCTCTGATTTCAGAACACTACTTACAGATGGAAACTGGATATCAAAATTAGGATCTGGACTTGTTAAATCTCCCCTCAATCCAATTACAACTTCTACTGGTACTTTTTTATTAAATGATGAATTGTTTAATAATACAGAAGGATTCGCAGAGGTTCGGTAAACGGCTTCAAGATTCAATTGTGCCTTCATCGGGTTTCCTTCCCAAATGATAGATCCTCCTTTTTTTACTGCAAATTTCTTATCTACAAGTCCTCCATACTTAAAGTTATACGTTCCTTCGTAAGCCTGGAAATCCCCCCACATATTAAATTTACCTAAAGTATTAATCTTAAACAACAATGATCCGTAACCTTTACCTTTCATACCATGGCCCGAGTTTCTATCCAAAATAACTTCAACTTCGGCATCAGGTGTAATATCAAAATCAAACTCTAATTCGAGTCCCTTGTAATCTATATTTTTCTCGGCTATACCATTTGCCAAATTGTATTTTTCTGTGGGTGTTACAAAATGTATCCAACTGCTTTCTCCAACATCCTGAGCGTTGTTAATAGGTATTTTGACTTGCGTACCTTTTTCTGATTTAGCATCTACTTTGATAAACAATCCGGATGTTGGTCCCTTAATGCTTGCTGTACCATTAATAAAGGCTGTACCAAAATAGGCCGCATCATCACTATCTTTGGTGTCAAGGGCTAATAATCGCTTAGAAGTTATCGTTAAGTCTAATTTCCAATCCGTAAAATTATTATGCTCAATACTTCCGTTCAGCAATCCTTTGGTTGTAAACTTAGTATCTGTTAACTGATTGTTTCTAAACAAGAATTTTTCATTCGTCAAATCAATAACCGTACGATCACTAAGTTCGTAATCTACATTAAGATAAGGAATTGTCATTCCGGCTTTTTCTACATAAAGACGACCGTTTATCTCTGGTTTTTTTAGATTCCCCACTACTGCAGCATTTCCGGAAACTGTACCTCGAATATTAGATAAAACATCACCTCCTATAGTTCCCAATGTAGCCAGGTTAAATCCTTCGAGTTTTAAATTCATATCTAAAACTGTTTCCTTGTTTTCTACAGCAAATGTTCCATTTGCTCTAAAAGATTCTGTAAAACCATTTTGTATCGATGAATTTACCGCAAACTTTCTAAAAGTTTCGTCTCCTGCAATATCAAAATTAAGCGTTCCTAAATCTATTTTATTCAGGTTAAGATGATCGATAACAATAGATGCCGTTGGCTGAAAAACATCTTTATTCTGCTTGTAATTTACACTTCCGTTTAAGTTACCATTAAAGACGAAAGAAGTATTTAACGGCGTTATTTTATTAATATCTACATCTTCAAAATTAAGAACGATATCTTTATAATCACTTCCTTTTAAAATACCATTTAAATCAATTTTCTGTTCTTCGTGAGATAAAACAATATTATCTATCGTGAAGTTTTTAAAGTTTTTATCGAAAATAATTTGATTGTCCTTACCGGCTTCTTCGTTTAAGTACCACAAATAGTCCTTAAACTTCATCTCCGATTTCTTGATACCCACAACATTGTTCTTATTTTTATCAATGGTATGGTACAAATCAAGGTTATAATAATCTTCTCCTTTTTCACCACCTTTAAATTCTGAACGGACAAATAAAGTATCTTTTGCAGTAACATTAATTAAATTAAAATCACGAATCTTATAATATGGTGTTTTTATACTATCAAGTTCAACATAAGCGTTATAAAGCGGATTTTTATTGTCTACACTAATTCGGATATTATCAAAAGTGTTTTTTGCAGCCGTAATTTTCTTTGATCTGAATCCAAATTTAAATTCCTGTAAATCAGAATCAATTTTTCCGCGTACTACAGTACTGGAATCAATGTTAATTTCAGGATATAACATTTCGACTACTTTATCATACACATTAAAGTTGAAGCGTAAAAACTGTCCTTTTTTTACTTTGTAAGGTTTGTAATTCGTATAAAGACTTCCAATAGAATTCATTACCAGTTTATCCAACTGAGCAAACTGAAACTTTCCGACAATCTTACCATTGACAACATCAGTTGAATTTATGGTAATGGTACGTAATTTATCAGCATCAAATTCAGAACTAACGGTCAACAAATCAAAAGCATAAGTAGATTTTGGATTTTGATAAACAGCATCTTTAATAAAAATATTTCCCTGCAGGTTTTCAATAGAGTTTCCGGTTAACTGAACAACAGCGTCACCTTTAAAATTCGAAATAGAATCTTTTAAGAATTTAAGTTTTCTTAAATCGGCGTTTTCTACATTGATATGGAAATCATAACGGCTTTCGCGTTTACTTAAATCCACCAAACCGTCAAATGTTAGTTTTAAATTTGGATCATTTATTGACAATTCTCCCTTATAATAGGGCAGTTTGAAATTACCATTTACTACAATATTATGGTAGGTGTATTTATTGTAGTCTAATTTTGAAATACCTCCTCTGACAATAGTGTTCAAATATTTTTCTGTAAAACCAACACCGTCTACATTTAAATTCAGACTAGTTCTACCGAGATCTTTTCTGCTTAATAAAGCTCCAACGTCAAAATTATCTAAAACAATATTTCCGGAATACGAAGCTTTATCAATGAAATCCATATTATCCATTTGGAGATCGACCTCACCATCTCCCAGATCAGTTATCATTTTAAAATTAGCATCCAAAGCGGTCGTTGATACTTTTGTTTTACCAATAATATTAAACTTACCTACTCTTTGAAGTTCTTTTGGAAGGCTTTTACCTAAAACACCAGGCAAAATAGCGACCATATTATCATAGCTGGAAATCAATCTGTCAAACTTTCCTTCCATAGAAAACTTTTGTTCTTCGCTTCCTAAAAGATTTTTAAAATTGATATTTCCTATAATTCTGGAACCATTTGTATCACTCAACCTAAGCGATCTTAGATTCAGATTATTAAGCGTTCCTTTTAGTTTTGTTTTAATTTTAAAGTGCTGGTTCTTACCCAATCCGTCGTAGAAATAACGAATATCATTTGATGCAATCGAAGCCGAATCCAGCACCACATCGAACTTTACCTTATCGGTAAAATCCAGAAAGTCTTCTACTTTATAATTTAAGATTGCTTTTCCGTAAAGCGATGATCTTTTGGTTTTAATTGCTAAATCTTCAAGTTTAATCTGCTTTTTAGTGTAGCTAAACTTTCCGGCCAGATTTGAAACATAAAGTCCTCTGTGATCTAAAAAAGAAAATCTATGTATTATTGTATTTACCTCAGGACCATATAATTTAAAATCACTGATATAGGCATTAAGATTTTTAAAATCCAGAAACTGTTGTGTCTTTTTATTTTCGTCTACTACCGAAAAAGCCCCTTTATCAATGTAAGCGTTTTTAGCGGTTAATAAGAAATGCTTATTCGTTTTTGAAGGCTTGTCAGAGTCAAATAAAGCAATAAATTTATTGATGTTATTTTCATCCTCGTTTTTATAGGTTCGCAAATTAAAAACAATACCCGTTAAACGGATGTCGCCAAAGATTAAATCACCGTCTAATAATCTTTTAATACTTAAAATATCCGTTGCAATAATGTCGGAATAAATTAAAGTCTTTTTATGGTGATCTAAAATCAATACCTTTTTTAGTTTTACTCCACCAAAAATATTAATCGCTACTTTATCTACCGTAATATCAGTTTTAAAATCTGTATTTAAAGTTTCCGTAATATATTTTGCGATTTTTGTCTGTACAATAGGCAATGACAGCGTAATAGCAATTGCTAACAAAAGTAAAATTAACCCAATTAGGGTTCTGGATATTATTTTTTTTACTTTTTTGATAGCTGCTTTAATTTTAGTTTAGTTTAAATTTAGTTTGAACAGACAAAGAACCGCTGTTTTTGATAAAAATTCTTTAATTTTGGCTCCTCCATACAAACAAAGAAAATTTAAAATTTTATTTGTCAAATATAATTCAAAATTCGTGCCTTTATATGCAAAATTCAGAGGTTTTTATTCTTGCCATCGAAAGTTCCTGCGATGATACTGCAGCCGCGGTTTTACATAACGACAAAGTACTCTCAAATGTTGTAGCCAATCAGTTAATTCACAATCAATATGGTGGTGTAGTTCCTGAATTAGCCTCCAGAGCACATCAACAAAATATTGTTCCCGTTATTGATGCAGCACTTCGCAAAGCAAATGTACAAAAAGATCAACTAACTGCTATTGCCTTTACGCAAGGTCCTGGCTTAATGGGATCATTATTAGTTGGCAGTTCCTTTAGTAAATCATTGGCATTGGCATTAAAAATTCCGTTAATTGCTGTAAATCACATGCATGCGCATATTCTGGCTCATTTTATAGACGAAGAAGGATTTGACAAACCTGAATTTCCTTTCTTAGCCCTTACGATTAGTGGCGGACACACGCAAATCGTTAAGGTAAACGGTTTTTTTGATATGGAAATTATTGGCGAAACAACCGATGACGCTGTGGGTGAAGCCTTTGACAAGAGTGCTAAAATCCTTGGACTTCCTTATCCCGGAGGGCCTTTGATAGACAAATACGCACAATTAGGAAATCCGAAAGCTTTTGCATTTACAAAACCAAAAGTACCTGGATTGGATTTTAGTTTTTCAGGATTAAAAACAGCTATTTTATATTTTATTCAGAAGAAAAAAGCAGAGAATCCAAATTTCATTGAAGAAAACCTAAATGATATTTGTGCTTCTATTCAATATACAATCATCGAAATTTTAATGGACAAATTAAAATTAGCGGTAAAAGAAACGGGGATCAATCAAATAGCAATTGGTGGCGGTGTTTCTGCCAATTCAGGAATTAGAACCCGATTAAAAGAAAGCGAAGGTAAATACGGATGGAAAACCTTTATCCCCAAATTTGAATACACCACAGATAATGCTGCAATGATTGGAATTGTAGGTTATCAAAAATATTTATCAAGCCGATTTGAAAACGCATCAGTAGTTTCTAAAGCAAGAATTCAATTTTAATTATGCAATTATTTTACAATCCCGATATTGACGAAACTACAGAAAGCTTTTCTTTTGACAAAGAAGAAAGCCGTCATATTATAAAAGTTTTACGAAAAAAAGATTCTGATATCCTGCACGTGACCAACGGATCCGGTCTTTTGTTTGAAACTGAAATTACACTGGCATCTGATAATAAATGTACGGTACAGATTCTGTCAATAACAAAAGCGGACAAACCTAAATTTCACCTGCATTTAGCTGTAGCACCAACCAAAATGAACGATCGTTTTGAATGGTTTCTGGAAAAAGCTACTGAAATTGGGATTCAGGAGATCACGCCAATTATATGCGATCGCTCAGAACGAAAAGTAATCAACAAAGAACGTTTTGAAAAGATCATCCTTTCTGCAATGAAACAATCTAACGAAACTTTTCTGCCAAAACTGAATGATGCTATTTCGTTTAAAGATTTTATTAAGCAGCAAAATGAAGGTTTACAATTGATTGCGCATTGCGAGGAAACCGATAAAAAAACATTAAAAGAGATTCTAAAACCAAATGAGAATGTTACGTTGTTAATTGGACCTGAAGGTGATTTTTCTGAAAAAGAAATTGCATTGGCTTTAGAGCATAATTACAAAGCTGTAACATTAGGAAATACACGCTTGCGTACAGAAACTGCTGCAATTGTAGCCTGCCACAGTGTTGTTTTTTTTAATGAAACACCGAATTGATAACAAAAAGCGTTTCGAGGATTATTACCCCATAATTTACAATTATTATGAAAAAAATACTTTTTTTATTTTTATTCGTTTCCGTTTCTTCATTTTCACAGGAAATTGCTTTGCTAAAATATAGTGGCGGTGGTGATTGGTATGCCAACCCGACCTCGTTACCCAACTTAATACGCTATTGCAATTCGACTATTAACACCCGAATCAAAGCAAAACCGTCTACTGTAGAACCAAGTAACCCTGATTTACTTTCGTATCCGTTTGTACACATGACCGGACATGGAAATGTTGTTTTTAGCGATGCTGATGTAAGAAATCTTAGAAATTACTTAAATGGTGGTGGCTTTTTGCATATTGATGATAACTACGGAATGGATCAGTATATTCGAAAAGAGATCAAAAAGATATTTCCGAATAACAATTTAGTCGAAATTCCGGCTAATCATCTTATTTTTCAAAAGCCATTTTCGTTCCCTAACGGATTACCAAAAATTCACGAGCATGATGGCACACGTGCTCAGGCTTTTGGGATTTTTATTGAAAACAAACTCGTTCTGTTGTATACCTATGAATGCGATTTGGGAGATGGCTGGGAAGATGCTGAAGTGCACAACGATCCGCTGGTTGCAAGAGACAAGGCCTTAAAGATGGGTGCAAACATTATCAACTATATTTTTACCAATTAAAATTTAAAAAGTGCAGCTTACTCACGAAGAAAATCAGTTTCAGCGAAAAACCTTTCCCATAACTGTGGTTTGCGATCATATCTATTTTCAGCAAAACATAGGTTCTATTTTTAGAATTAGTGAGGCATTTGGTGTAGAAAATATTATTTTTTTAGGAAAAGATATTCCGTTAACACCACGAAAAATCAATAAAACTTCGAGAAGTACCCATTTGCATGTCCCACATAGTGCTATAGAAAAAACAAGTGATGTTGCGGACTACCTGCTTCAAAATAATTTTGAAATTATTGCGTTAGAAATTACAAGCAACAGCAAACCTCTGAAAGAAGTTACAATTCCAGATGATCAAAAAATAGCGCTTTTAATAGGAAGCGAAATTGATGGTATTTCTGAAGAACTTCTCGAAATTTCACATCAGACTGTTCATATCAATATGTTTGGAAAAAACAGTAGTATGAATGTGGTACAAGCTGCTAGTATCGCTTTATACGAATTAACATCT
>Ga0247817_10000238_pt1 | contig 34428 bp, 36 predicted proteins | sample UWRJL212509R1_FD_178010 | JGI IMG/M metagenome (GOLD analysis project Ga0247817, IMG submission 178010) | Plant litter microbial communities from Arlington Agricultural Research Station in Wisconsin, United States - UWRJ-L212-509R-1 | ecosystem: Environmental > Terrestrial > Plant litter >...
TCGGCAGGGAGCTCCACGATCGAGAAGTCGGGGCGGATGTCGATGTGGCCGAAGTCTTCGCGGCTGAGCCCACCCTCGTTGGCGAGTGCGCCGACGATCTGGCGCGGCTCGACGCGGTGACGCTTGCCGACCTCGATGCGGTACGCGGTGAGCTTGCGGTTGGCGTCACGCGGGCGACGCTCCGGGCGGTCGGGGCGGTCGTCCTTAAACGAGCGGCCCTCGCGCGGTGAGCGCTCCTCGCGGGCATCCCGCACCTGGCGGGCGAAGCGGGGGTCGTCCGGGGAGAGCAGGAGCGGCTCGCCACCCTGCGCGACGATGCCGAGCGCCGCTGCGACATCCGATTCGACGACGTCGTGGTGCTCGACGTAGTGACGAACGATGTCGCGGAAGTCGCTGAGCTTGGCGTCGTCGGCGAGAGCCGCGGTGATGGCGTCGTCGAAGCGGGTGAGGCGCGTGACGTTGACGTCTTCGACGCTCGGCATGCGCATCTCCACCATCGGCTGGCGGGTGGCGCGCTCGATCTGGTCGAGCAGGCGACGCTCACGCGGCGTGACGAAGCTGATCGCGGCGCCGCTGCGGCCGGCGCGACCGGTGCGTCCGATGCGGTGCACGTACGACTCCGTGTCGATGGGAATGTCGTAGTTCACCACGTGCGAGATGCGGTCGACGTCGAGACCGCGCGCAGCGACATCCGTTGCGACAAGGATGTCGAGCTTGCCGTTCTTCAACTGCTCGACTGTGCGTTCGCGCTGGGCCTGGGGCACATCGCCGGAGATCGCGCTGGCGGAGTAGCCGCGGGCACGGAGCTTCTCGGCGAGGGTCTCGGTCTCGTTCTTGGTGCGGACGAAGACGATCATCCCCTCGAAGTTCTCGACCTCGAGAATGCGGGTGAGCGCGTCGATCTTCTGCGGGTAGGAGACGATGAGGTAGCGCTGCGTGGTGTTCGTCGAGGTCGTCGTCTTGCTCTTGACGGTGATCTCTTCGGGGTTCTTGAGGTACTTGCCCGAGATGCGGCGGATCTGCGCGGGCATCGTCGCGGAGAACAGGGCGATCTGCTTCTCGTCAGGGGTGTCGGCCAGGATCGTCTCGACGTCTTCTGCGAAACCCATCTTGAGCATCTCGTCGGCCTCGTCGAGCACGAGGAACTTCAGCTCAGTGAGGTCGAGGGTTCCCTTGTCGAGATGGTCCATGATGCGACCGGGGGTGCCGACGACAACGTGCACGCCGCGGCGGAGTGCGGAGAGCTGGATGCCGTAGCCCTGTCCGCCGTAGACGGGCAGCACGTGTACGCCCTTGAGGTGTGCGGAGTAGCGCTCGAACGCCTCGCAGACCTGCAGCGCGAGCTCGCGGGTCGGGGCGAGAACGAGGGCCTGCGGGCTCTTCTGCGAGAGGTCGAGCTGCGACAGGATCGGGAGTGCGAAGGCGGCGGTCTTGCCGGTTCCGGTCTGGGCGACTCCGAGCACATCGCGCCCGCTCAGCAGCGGCGGAATGGTCGCGGCCTGAATGGCGGACGGCGTCTCGTAGCCGACATCCTTGAGTGCCTTGAGCACGGCGTCGTCCAGGCCGAGCTCGGAAAAAGTGATGGTGGGGGTGGTGTCTTCGGACGTCATGGTTCCACGGTAGTCCCGTACGGCTGTTAAGCCTGCGCCACCCACCGTCCGTTTCTGCTCTCGATCGTGATCGGGTGGTCAAACGCGTGACTCACAGCGGTGGTCGTGAGTACATCGGTGGCGACACCCGCGGCAGTGACTCGACCGTTTCGGAGCAGCATCGCGTGTGTCGTGGAGCGCGGGAGCTCCTCCAGATGGTGCGTCACGAGGATGGTGGCCAGCGCAGGCTCGGCGGTGCGGAGTTCGTCGATGGTCGCGAGCAGATTCTCGCGTGCGGCGACATCCAGTCCGGTGGATGGCTCGTCGAGAAGCAGCAACCGAGGGCTCGACATCAGGGCGCGGGCGATGAGGGTGCGGCCGCGCTCGCCTTGCGACAGGGTCATCCAGTTCTCCTGGGTCTTGGCGCTCAGGCCGAGGAGCTCGGTGAGGTACGCCGCCCGACCGAGTTCGGCGGCTGACGGCTCCCAGCGCGGAACGAGCTCGATCGAACCTGTCGCACCGGTGAGCACGACCTCGGCGATCGTGAGTGGTGAGCCGAGTGGATGCCGCGGATTGACGTGCCCGATCGATGCACGCAGTTCGCGCACGTCGACGCGTCCGAGCTGGTGGCCGAGCACGTGCACGGTTCCGGTCGTTGGATGCGTCGTCGCTCCGCACAGTCCGAGCAACGTGCTCTTGCCCGCGCCATTCGCACCGAGCAGTGCCCAGTGCTCGCCTTCGTGCACCGTGAGGCTGACGTCATCCAGCAATAGCTTGCCCTGTCGCACGAGGGACACGGATTCAATACGGAGGATTTCTTGACTCACTCGGTAGACGCTATCGCGCGCTGTGCGAACGCCCGAATCCGCGTCACCCGCACGTGCTACCGTTCGGAATATGGCAGGTCGCGCGGAAGGCAGAAGGTAGCTTTCGTGGCACTCTTCAAGCGCACCAAGCGCGTGAACCTCGGCAAGTTCGTGGCTCCGGAGCCGGTCGAGCCGGCGCCCATTGAGCGCGTTGTCGAAGAAGGCCTGCTCATCGCCATGACAGCGCTGCGGATGCAGGTCAAGAACAGCATGATCGTCGACGCGATCCGCAACGACAACTCCTATGACCCCGAGGCACTCGCGAGTGTTGCCCGCGCCGAGCTCGAGTCGATGGCGGAGCAGAACGTCACCCTCGCCCGCGATCAGCTCACCGCTCGCAACATCTCCATCTATCGCGGCCTCGCCGACGCCCTGCGCGACTTGGCCGCCGATGATCAGCGCATCTCCGAGGTGGTCGAGCAGTCCCGCGAGGAAGCCTGGCGCGAAGTGAGCGGCGCTGTTGCCACCACTCTTGCGGCCCGTGCAGTCGACCCTCGCGATCCGGCCTACGAAGAGGAGAAGGATGCCCGCATCCACGATCTCCTCACCGTCGACCTCGCCCGCCTCGAGCTGGAGTCGCTGCCCGAGTACTGACCGAATCTGCTCACAGCAGAATCGCTGTGCTCACACGGCGGCGGCTGCTTAGGGTGAACCATGGCTGAGATCATTCCCATCGCACCCCGTCGTCGCACCGAGCCCGAGCGCTTGTGGCGCGACGCCCTCGGGAGGGAACTACGTGACCTCCGCGCTGCCCGCCGCCAGACGCTCGTCGAGACCGCGGAGCTCGCGGGCATCTCGCCGCAGTACCTCTCCGAGATCGAGCGCGGGCTCAAGGAGCCGTCGAGCGAGATGATTTCCGCGGTGGCCGGCGCGCTCGACTCGAGCCTCGTCGACCTCACGTCGAGCGTCTCAGAGCAGTTGCGTCGCACCGCGCCCGATCGCTCAGCGCACCTGCTCCTGGCTGCCTAGGCGGTCCGACTCGAGGTCGCTGCGATCGAGCTGCTCAGCACCACGTCGGCGAGACCGTAGGCGACGGCATCCGGCGCGGTGAACAGCCGGTCGCGGTCGGTGTCAGCGCGGAGCGTCTCGACGCTCTGCCGGGTGTGGAGCGACAGCACGTCTTCGATCTCGGCGCGCACCCGCACTACCTCGTCGGCCTGCAGGATCAGGTCGGGGATCGTGCCGCGACCCTGCGCAGCGGGCTGGTGGAGAACGACGCGCGTGTGGGGGAGAACCGCCCGGCGGCCAGGAGCACCCGCGGCGAGCAGCACGGCTCCCGCAGCGATCGCCTGCCCGACGCACGTTGTCGCGACCGGCGCCTGAATGAACTGCATCGTGTCATACACCGCGAGCATCGCGGTGAGGTCGCCGCCCTCGCAATTGATGTAGAGATTGATCTCCTGCGCCGAGCTCTCGGCCTCGAGGTGCAGGAGCTGTGCGATCAAAGCATTCGCCACCCCCGCGTCGATTCCCGTGCCGAGGTACACGATGCGTTCGGCGAGCAGGTGCGAGTAGACATCCATGATCCTTTCGCCGCGTGGATGCTGCGCGATGACGTTCGGGATCGTGTAGCCGCTCACGAGCCGACCCCCAGTCCAACGCGGGTTCTCCGGGTGGGAACCACCTCGTCGAACCTCTCGACGATTCCGTCGATGAAGCCGTAGTCAAGCGCCTCGGCCGCGGTGTACCAGCGGTCGTGCAGCGAGTCGTCGAAGATGCGCTGCACGGGCTGCCCGGTGTCCTCAGCGATGATGCCGAGCACCGTGTCCCGCATGTGGCGCAGATCGTTCGCCTGCACCTCGACCTCGATTGCGGATCCGCCGATGCCCGCGGAACCCTGGTGCATCAGGATGCGCGCGTGGGGGAGAGCGAACCGCTTGCCCTTCGTGCCCGAGGAGAGCAGGAACTGTCCTGCGCTGCACGCGAGTCCGATCGCGACAGTTGAGACGTCGCACGGCACGAGCCGCATGACGTCGCGGATCGCGAGCATCGACGGCACGGAGCCGCCGGGCGAGTGAATCCAGAGAGTGATGTCGGCGGAGGCATCCTCGGCCGCGAGAGCGAGTAGTTGGGAGGCGAGCAGCATCCCGTTGTCATCGGTGAGGGCGCCGTCGAGCACGAGGATTCGCTGGTGCGCGAGTTCCTGGCGTACCCGCTCAGTGAACATGCGTGGGGCTTCGTCGTTGGTCATGTTCCGAGCATCGCGCGACGGCTGGCAGTTCGCGGCATATAGCTGCTGGCAGCGGATCTGCTCTGGGCAGGGAGGCGCGGCGCGAGTACCGTGTGGCCATGGCCAGCGAAGCGACGACGATCCAGGCGGGCGACCGCGAGGTGCGTATCTCGAGCCCGAGCCGGGTGCTGTTTCCGGAGGCGGGGATCACCAAGCTTGAGCTCGCGCAGTACGTCATCGACGTGAGCGAGGCGTTCCTCGCGGCGAACGGCAATCGTCCGGTGTCGCTGCAGCGGTTCTCGGCGGGCATCGACGGGGAGCAGTTCTTCTCCAAGAATCCGCCCAAGGGCACACCCGAGTACGTGCGGGCCGTCGAGGTCACCTACCCGAGCGGCAGAAAGCATCCACAGCTCGTACTGGATGAAGCGGCCGGCATCGCCTGGGCCGTGCAGATGAACACCGTGGTCTTTCACCCGTGGGCTTCACTCGCCGATGACGTGGACAACCCGAACCAGCTGCGCATCGACTTGGATCCGCAGCCCGGCACGGCGTTCGCGGAAGCGGTGCCGGTCGCCCTCGCGCTCAGGGACGTGCTCGCGGAGGCCGGACTCGAGGGGTTCGTCAAGACGAGTGGAAACCGTGGCATCCACGTGTTCGCGCCGATCGAACCGACGCACGAGTTTCTCGAGGTGCGCCACGCGGTGATCGCCGCAGCGCGCGAACTCGAGCGCAGGCTGCCGGACACCGTCACCACGAACTGGTGGAAGGAGGAGCGCGGCGAGAAGATGTTCGTCGACTACAACCAGGCCAACCGCGACCGCACGATGGCCGGTGCCTACAGCCCGCGCGCGCTCACGACCGCGACTGTGTCGACGCCGGTGACCTGGGAAGAGCTGCCCAGCGTGAGCCATGGCGACTTCACGATTCGTACGGTGCCGCAGCGACTGGCGACCGTGGGCGACCCGTGGGCTGCGATGCATGACACGGCTGGCACGATCGACGTGCTGCTCGGCTGGTGGGAGCGGGATCTGTCGAACGGGCTCGGCGAGCTGCCGTTTCCGCCGGACTTTCCGAAGATGCCGGGGGAGCCGCCGCGCGTGCAGCCGAGCCGGGCGCGCAAAGACATCTAGTCGAGCACGTCGCTGAGGTCGTAGTCGGCCGGGATCTCGAGCTGGTCATAGGTGCAGGATTCCGCCGCGCGGTCGGGGCGCCAGCGCTCAAACTGCACGGTGTGCCGAAACCTGTCGCCCTCCATCTGGTCGTACCGCACCTCGAGCACGCGCTCGGGACGCAGGGCGACGAACGAGGTGTCTTTGCCTGAGCTGAAACGGGAGCGCTCGGTTGCGCCGATCGTGGCAACGCCGTCAGTGCGGCTCACGAGCGGCTCCAGCTCGTCGATCAACTCGAGGCGTCGCGCATTGCTGAAAGCCGAGACTCCGCCGACATTCTTCAGCACGCCGTCGTCGTAGAGACCCACCAGAAGCGAACCGACGCCCGCCCCGCTCTTGTGGATGCGATAGCCGAGGGCCACGACATCCGCCGTGCGGTGGTGCTTGATCTTGAGCATGAGGCGCTTGCCGGGGGCGTAGGCGGCGGCGAGAGGCTTGGCGACGACGCCATCGAGTCCGGCTCCCTCGAACTCCTCGAGCCAGCGCCGCGCGAGCTCGACGTCGGTCGTGACGCGTGTGCGATGCAGGGGAGGTGCGAGGTCGAGCTTCTCGAGGGCAGCGCGCCGCTCGCTGAATGGCAGGCTCGGGTCATCCACCAGATCAAATGCGACAAATGACGCGGGCGTTTCGACCGAGAGTTTCGCGATGCGGCTCTCAGCGGGATGGATGCGCTGCGACAACGCCTCCCAATCGAGTCGGCTCCCGGTGCGCAGCACGATCTCGCCGTCGAGAACGCACGGAACCTTCAGCTGTTTCTTGAGCGCCTCGACGAGCTCGGGAAAATACCGCGTGAGCGGCTTCGACCCGCGGCTGCCGATCTCGACATCAGTTCCGTCGAACGTGATGATGGCGCGAAAGCCGTCCCACTTCGGTTCGTAGAGGAGTCCGCCGTCCACTGAGTCGGGTGAGGGCACTGCGCTGACGGCTTTGGCGAGCATCGGTTCCATGGCGGGACGCTAGCGCTCCTCGCTCGAAGCGCTCTCAGGTTGCCTCTCTAGCGTGAGCGCGTGCAGACCTTTCTCCCGTACCCGGACTTCGTCGAGAGTGCCCGGGTGCTGGATCAGGCGAGGCTCGGCAAGCAGCGCGTCGAGGCCCTGCAGGTGCTCCGCGCCGTCACCATACCCACCTATGGATGGCGCAACCACCCGGCCGCGAAGATGTGGCGGGGCCACGTGCCATCCCTCGCCGAATACGCGCTCGCGATGACCGACGAGTGGATAGCACAGGGGCACCCGGACACCGTGCGCGAGCAGCTTCTGGAGTTCGTCGGGTCACCCGTCATTGCGCCGCCCTGGCTCGGCGACGAGGCATTTCACCGCAGCCACCAGTCGAACCTGATCCGCAAGGACCCTGAGTTCTACACGCCGCTGTTTCCGGGAGTGCCCGATGACCTGCCTTACGTGTGGCCTAGTTCCAGCGGTGTTCCCACGCCGTGACCGGCGCGAGCGCGTCGAGCAGTTCGCTGCCGCGCTGCGTGAGTCGGTAGCGCACCTGCACGGGAGTGGTGGGGAGCACTTCGCGCTCGATGAGCTGGGCTGTCTCAAGCTCGCGCAGGCGCTGGGCGAGCAGACGGTCGGACAACCCGGTGACCATCTCGGTGATCTCGCTGAAACGCGTCGCACCGCGGGAGAGCGCGAGCATGATGCCCGAGTTCCACCGCTTGCCGACGAGTTCGATTGCCCACTGGAATCGCCGGCAGGCATCGTCGTCGATGTGGGTGAGAACGCTGTCATGAATAGTCACTTACTTAGTGTAAGTCACTAACAGTGTGTTTGTCAGGTTGCGCGAACAGGACAAGGATTGAGACATGCCTGATTACCGCCACGCCCTGCAGTTCGGAACCTTCATCACCCCGTCGAATGCCGCCCCCGACGCCGTCGTCGCACGCGCCGTGCTGAGCGAAGAGCTCGGCTTCGACCTCGTCACCTTTCAGGACCACCCGTATCAAGCTTCGTTCCTCGACACCTGGACGCTGTTGAGCTATGTCGCGGCACGTACGTCGACGATCCACCTCTCGGGCAACGTGCTCAACCTCGCGATGCGCCCGCCGGCCGTGCTCGCGCGGTCGGCCGCATCCCTCGACCTGCTGAGCAACGGCCGCTTCGACCTCGGCCTCGGGGCGGGCGGCTTCTGGGACGCCATCGAGTCGATGGGGGCACGCCGCCTCACTCCGGGCCAGGGCGTGACGGCGCTGAGCGAGGCGATCGACGTGATCCGCGGCATTTGGGATGCCGACGACCGTCGTCCGCTGCGCATCGACGGCGAGTTCTACCAGGTGAAGGGCGCCAAGCGGGGACCCGCACCGGCTCACGACATCCCGATCTGGCTCGGCGCACTCAAGCCGCGCATGCTGCGCCTCACCGGTGCGAAAGCAGACGGGTGGCTGCCCTCACTCGCCTACATGCAGCCCGGCGACCTCGAAGCCGGCCATGCCGCGATCGACGCTGCAGCCGAGGAAGCCGGTCGTGACCCGCGAGAGATCCGCCGCCTGCTCAACGTCGGCGGCCAGTTCGGCGCGCGCAATGGCGGCATGCTCAACGGCCCGGCCGAGCAGTGGGTCGAGCAGCTCCTGCCGCTCGTGCTCGAGAACGGCACCGGAACCTTCATCCTCGCGAGCGACGACCCCTCGGTCATGCAGCAATTCGCGTCAGAGGTGGCTCCGGCCCTTCGTGAGGCAGTCGCGAAGGAGCGCGGGGCGGGTGAGGTCGTGCGTTCAGCGGCAGCGATCGCGCTGCGCCGGGAGGGCATCGACTACGACAGCATCCCGGCCTCGCTGCGTGAGACTGCCGTCGAGCCGGGCGACTTCGGGTTCTCGCGGGTCAAGGCCAACTACATGCGGGGCGGCAACCCCGGCGTCGTGCTGCGCCCGCGCAACGCAACAGAGGTCGCCGAAGCTCTCGCGTTTGCGGGCGCGCACCCCTCGCATCCACTCGGCATTCGCAGCGGCGGCCACGGAATCAGCGGCCGCTCGACCAACGACGGCGGCATCGTCATCGACCTCAAGGCTTTCGACGAGATCGAGATCGTCGGTGAGAAGCGGGTGCGGGTCGGTGCAGGCGCGAAATGGATGGATGTCGCGGCTGTTCTTGAACCGCGAGGCTGGGCGCTGTCTTCGGGTGACTACGGGGGAGTGGGAGTTGGCGGGCTCGCCACGGCCGGAGGCATCGGCTGGCTCGCCCGCGAGCACGGCCTCACGATCGACCACGTGCGCTCGGTCGACGTGGTGCTCGCCGACGGCTCGCTCGTGACGGCGTCAGATTCGCAGAACACCGAACTGTTCTGGGCGATGCGGGGCGCCGGCGGCAACTTCGGCGTTGCTCTCGCGTTCGAGTTCGAGGTGGACGAGGTCGGCCAGGTCGGCTTCGCCCAGCTCACCTTCGACGCGTCGGACACGGAGGACTTTCTCGTTGCCTGGGGCGCAGCCGTCGAGGCATCGCCGCGCGACCTCACGAGCTTCCTGTACGTCGGTGGCAGCCGCCCCGGCCAGCCGCAGTACGCGCAGGTCATGGCCGTCGTCGACTCAGACGACCCCGACACGATCATCGAACGCCTGCAGCCCTTCGCCCAGATCGCGCCGCTCGTCGACCAGTCGGTTGAACTCAAGCCGTACGCCGCAGTCATGGCGAACGCCCAGGGCGGGCCGCACCAGGGCAGCGGCGAGCCGGTGTCCCGTTCGGGGCTGGTGGAGCACATCACCCCCGCGTTCGCCTCGGCCGCAGCCGCCCTCATCGCCGGCGGGTCGAGCCACTTCTTCTCGGTGCGGGCCTGCGGTGGTGCAGTCAACGACGTCGAGGTGGATGCCACGGCCTACGCCCACCGCACGGCCAACTTCTCGCTGGCCGTTCTCGGGTCGAGCGCAGAGCGGTTGGACGCGGCCTGGGCTCCGCTCAAGGAGCACTCGATCGGCTCCTACCTGAGCTTTGAGACCGGGATCTCGGCCGAAGACGTCGAGCACGCTTTTCCCCCGGCGACCCTGGAGCGGCTGCGGGCGCTCAAGGCTGCGTTGGATCCGGCGAACCTGTTCCGGGACAACTTCAACGTGGTGGCCGAGGCCGTCTGACAGCGCCGCCAAGCGTCGCCCGGTTGCGAAGTGGCGACGGGCGGTTCGCGTCCCCGTCCCGTCCCGTCCCCGTCCCCGTCGCCGTCCCCGTGCCTGTCCCTGTCCCTGTTCCCGTCCCAAATGCAGGATCAACTGGCACGTCGCCGCCGTCATCCCTGATGTTTCCGCGGGGCGAGGGTCAAGGCGTCCTGCATTTGGTACGGCGGCACCCCGCGCACCGCACCCCGCGCACCGCACCGCGCGCCCACCCCGTATCGTGGGAAACCGCGACAGTCGCGACATCCACGCTGGGAGTGTGCGCTTGTGATCGCGAGATTTGCCGAACTGGACTACCAGGAGACGCCGATGGGCGCGATCAGCCTGCGGCGCAGGTTTGACCCGACGCTCGAGATCGACGTGTTCGAGGTGAAGCTCGGCGAGGAGTTCCTCATGTCGAGCTCCTTCACCGTCGCAGAGATCGCACTCGCGACGCTCGGGCTCGCAGCGACCGACAGGGAGAACATCACCGTCATGAACGGCGGACTCGGTCTCGGCTACACGGCTCACGCCGCTCTCACCGACCCGCGAGTGAGCGCGCTCACCGTCGTCGAAGCGCTCGGAGCCGTTGTCGGCTGGCACGAGGCCGAGCTGCTCCCGGTCTCTGCGGCGCTCGTCGGCGACCCGCGCACGAAGCTCGTGACCGACGACTTCTTCGCCCTCATGCGGCGCGAACCGGTCGAGACCTACGACGTGCTGCTGCTCGACATCGATCACACACCGCACTACCTGCTCAATGACTCTCACCGCGACTTCTACAGCGTGGAGGGACTCGCGCGGATGAAACTTCACCTCACTCCCGGCGGAATCTTTGCTCTCTGGTCGGACGAAGCGCCGGAGCCCGCATTCGAGCAACTGCTGGCCCAGGTGTTCAACACGACCGAGGGACACATCGTTGAGTTCGACAACGCGCTCACTGGCGGCACGTCGGTGAACGGGGTGTACGTGGCTAGGGACTCCACAGACCGCTCATAGGAGAGCCATAGGCAAGACAGCTTGGGTAGAGGAATACCAACCCAAGGAGCACCCATGGACACCCTCGCCGTCATCGCGATCGACGTCGTCGCCATCGCCGTTCTGACGTTCGGCATGTACTTCCGTCGTCACCGACGCCGTGACCTCGTCGTCGCCTACCTCGTCGTCAACGTCGGGGTTCTCGCGGTCACCGAGGTGCTCGCGACCAGCACGGTCGGCGTGGGCCTCGGCCTCGGACTCTTCGGCGTGCTGTCGATCATCCGCCTGCGTTCCTCGGAGATCGCGCAGCACGAGGTCGCGTACTACTTTGCATCCCTCGCGCTCGGCCTCATCGCCGGTATGACCACGACGGTCTCGGTGCTGCCGCTCGCGCTGATGGGGCTCATCCTCGTCGTCATGTTCGTCGGTGACTCGCCCAACCTGCTCAAGCGCTACCGCCACCAGGTGGTCGTCGTCGACCGGGCCATTGCCGACGAGACGGCGCTCATTGCGCACCTCGAGGGCCTGCTCGGAGCGCGCGTGCACGGCGTGACGGTCACGCAATTGGACCTCGTGGATGACACGACGACCGTCGACGTCAAGTACCAGCTCGCCGACCGCACGTCGGTGCCCACGCTCGAAACGGTCGTGGCGCGATGAGCCGCGTCGACGAGTTGGAGCCGATCAGTCTCGCGGAGCTCACCGAACGCGCCTCCTTGCTCACGCGGGTCGACCGCAAGTACCTGGTTCCGTTGGCTGACGTGGACGCCGTGCTCGACGACCTCGGTGACGGCGCCCGCGTGCTCGAGATCGACGGCGTGCGTGCTTCGGAGTACCAGTCGGTGTACTTCGACAACGACGGGCTCGACAGCTACCTCGCCGCGGCCCGCCGGCGTCGCCGCAGGTTCAAGGTGCGCACGCGCAGCTACCTGGATTCCGCCCAGTGCTACCTCGAGGTGAAGACGCGCGGCGGGCGCAGCCTCACGGTGAAGGAGCGGGTGGAGCATCCATTCGCAGAAAACGATTCGCTCGCGAGCGATGGCGGCTACGTAGACTTCGCGCTCACCGAGGCGGGAATCGAGACGGTGGAGGCGGTCGAACTGCACCCGACGCTCGAGACGCGCTACCACCGCGCGACCCTCTACATCGCCGAGGACGACAGCCGCGCGACGATCGATACGGCGCTGTCGTGGTCGGTTCCGGGCGGGCGGTCGATAGCGACGCCCGGCCTCGTGGTCGTCGAGACCAAGTCGGGCGCGACCCCGTCACCCGTCGACCGGGTGTTGTGGGCGCACGGCCACCGCCCCGCGAACATCTCCAAGTACGGAACAGGGATGGCGGCCATGCGCCCCGACCTGCCGTCGAACAAGTGGCGGCGGGTGCTCACCCAGCACCTGCTGCCCGCCATCTCACCCTCAGCTTCTTCAGTTAGGAACGCATCATGACCCGCACGAAATGCCGCAACCTGCTCATCGCCCTCCCGCTCGCCGCGACGCTCGGGATCCTCGCCGGGTGTGCCGCGGTGACGACCGCCACCTCGTCGTCGTCATCGATCTCGGTCGCGGCAGACGTCACCGCCGCAGAGGTGCTCGCCGACAACGAGGCAGCCTTCGCCGGCGAGACCGAGTACGACGCGGCATCCGCGACGAGCATCGACCTCGGCGACACCGACGGCGACACCCTCACGATCACCGAGGCGGGCACCTATGTGCTCTCCGGAACGCTCGCTGGCCGGGTCGTCGTCGATGCGGAGGGTGCGGATGTCACGCTCGTGCTCGACGGCGTCGACATCACGAGTTCGACGACCGCCGCTCTGGCTGCGACCGCGGTGGAGAACCTCTCGGTGATCCTCGCGGAGGGTTCGACCAACACACTCGCCGACACCGCGAGCTACGCCGATGATGCCGAGGTCAACGCCGCGCTCTACAGCGCGGGCGACCTGCAGATCAGCGGCGACGGCGCACTCACGGTGACCGGCAACGGCAACGACGGCATCGCCTCGAAAGACGGCCTGACGATCTCGGGCGGCGAGATCACTGTGGACGCGGTGGATGACGGCATCCGCGGCAAAGACTCGCTCGTCGTCACCGGGGGCGCCCTCGACGTGACCGCGGGCGGGGACGGCCTCTCGAGCGACAACGAGGACGACGCCGACCGCGGCTACATCGCGATCTCCGACGGCACCCTCGCGGTGACGAGCGGCGGCGACGCGCTCTCAGCACAGACCGACCTCGTTATCACCGGCGGCACGCTCGAGCTCGCGGCAGGCGGCGGCAGCACTGCGTCCCTCGCAGACGGGGACTCGGCCAAGGCGCTCAAGGGTCTCACCTACGTCGTCGTCGAGGGCGGCACCGTTACGGCAGACGCCGCGGATGACGCGGTGCACTCGAACGGCGCCGTGCACCTCGCCGGGGGCGACCTGTCGCTCGCGAGCGGAGACGACGCAGTGCACGCCGATACCGCCCTGCTCATCGACGGCGGAACCGTGGATGTCACGGCCTCCTACGAAGGCCTCGAGAGCACGGTCATCACCGTGGCAGGCGGTGACGTCTCGATCGTCGCGAGTGACGACGGGGTCAACGGCTCCGACGGCTCCGGCGAGTCGATGGGATCCGTCGCGGGCGTGAGCGTCACGATCTCTGGGGGAACCCTCGTGGTCGACGCCCAGGGCGACGGACTCGACTCCAACGGCGACCTCACCATCACCGGTGGCGAGACGACTGTCAACGGTCCGACCGACAGCGGCAACGGCGCGCTCGATGCCAACGGCACTTTCACCGTGTCCGGCGGGGTGCTGGCCGCGGCTGGGAGCTCGGGCATGGCGGTATCGCCCTCCGCCGACTCGTCGCAGGTCAGCGCGTCTGCGACGTTCGACACTCAGCCGGCGGGTTCGGTCGTCACGGTCGTGGACTCCGATGGCGCTGAGGTCGGCTCGTTCACGTCGAGCAAGGAGTTCTCGTCGCTCGTGTACTCGTCAGCGGACATCCAGTCGGGCGTCGAGTACTCGTTCGCGGTCGACGGCGCGGTGGTTGCAACAGCGACCGGCGGCGAGGCCCTCGCGGGCGGAATGGGCGGCCCCGGCGGCGGGCAGGGCGGCGGCCCTGGAGATCGGTAGACCCGTCCCGGTGGTCGAGCGAAGTCGAGACCAGATCGAGCTCGTCGAGATCTGGGCTGCGCTCGATCTGGTCTCGACAAGCTCGACCACCGGGGGTTGACTGGTCGGCAAGCAAAGGAGCTCCCATGCAAGCGATCACCCCGTGCCTCTGGTTCAACATGAACGCGGAGGAGGCTGTCGACTTCTACCTCGCTACCTTCCCGAACTCGCGCATCCTCAACTCGGCACGCTACGGCGAGGGCGCACCGGTGCCGGCCGGCACGATCCTCACCATCGACTTCGAGCTTGACGGCCTTCGCCTGCAGGCGCTCAACGGCGGTCCGAATTTTCCGTTCACCGAGGCGATCTCGCTGACCATCCAGGTGGATGGCCAGGCCGAGGTCGACCGCCTCTGGGAGGCCATCACGACCAACGGTGGCGTTGAGAGCCAGTGCGGTTGGGCGAAGGACAGGTTCGGGCTGTCGTGGCAGATAGTACCGACTCGACTGATCGAGCTGCTCTCGGATCCTGACGCGGCGAAAGCCAGCCGGGTCATGGGTGCCATGCTGCAGATGCGCAAGATCGTCATCGCCGACCTCGAGGCCGCGGCGGCCTGAGCAACCGATAGTCTGCTGAGCGATATGTCACAGCAGACCCTCAACCTCGGCCGCACCCGCGTCGCGACTGCCGCACTGTTCTTCACGAACGGCGCGATCTTCGCCAACATTCTCCCGCGGTACCCCGAGATCATGGCCGATCTCCAGCTCTCCAACGCCGCCTTCGGCATCGCCGTCGCAGCCTTTCCGCTCGGCGCTCTCCTCGCCGGCCTCACCGCCGGAGCGCTCGTGCGGCGGTTCCGGTCATCGCGCGTGGCCGTCGTCGCGACGTTCCTGACCGCTGTCGGCATCTTTGTCGCGGCCGTTGGCCCAGCCTGGGTCGCCCTCGCCGCCGGCATGTTCCTCGCCGGCGCAATGGACTCGATCACCGACGTCGCCCAGAACTCGCACGGGCTGCGGGTGCAGCGCCTGATGAAGCGCTCGATCATCAACTCGTTCCACGCGATCTGGAGCGTCGGTGCAGTTATCGGCGGGGTGCTCGGTGCCGCCGCTGCCCAGTTCGCGGTACCGATCGGCATCCACCTCGCTGTTTCTGGCGCTGTCTTCACGCTCGTCGCTGTTGTTGCCTACCGGTTCCTGCTGCCCGGTGCCGAACCGGCCGAGGTCGTCCCTGTCGTCGTTGACACCGAGGGGATGTCGCGTGCCGCCGGTTCCTTCGTCAAGTACGGGGCCCTCGCAGCCCTGGTCGTCATCGCCGCGGCCGGAGCGCTCGTCGAGGACGCCGGAAGCTCCTGGGCGGCCATCTACCTCTCCGGCCCGCTCGGCGCGTCGGCGTTCGTCGCCGGGCTCGGGTTCATCGCGTTGCAGGGAATGCAGTTCGTCGGTCGCATCTTCGGCGACAGCCTCGTCGACCGCTTCGGCCAGCGTGCTGTCGCGCGGGCCGGCGGCGCGATCGTGTTCGTCGGCATGGGCACTGCCCTCGCGTTTCCCGGTGTCGTCGGAACGGTCGTGGGTTTCGGCCTCGCCGGGCTCGGGGTCGCGACGCTCATCCCGGCGGCAATGCACGCCGCCGACGAACTGCCCGGGTTTCGCGCGGGCACAGGGCTCACGATCGTGGCCTGGCTGCTCCGCGTCGGCTTTCTCGTGAGCCCGCCCATTGTCGGGGCAATCGCTGACGCGTCCGAGCTCCGTTACGGGCTGCTCGTCGTGCCGGTGGCAGGAATACTCGTCGTACTGTTCGCCCCCGTGCTGGCTAAGCGCGGTTCCTGAGCACCTGCTCCTCGACCTCGGGGTCGAGACCGAGCCGCGGCCGGTCCGGTCGCTGTGGTGCGTCGCCCCCGAGTGATTCAAGCCAGGCCCAGGTATCACCCACGGTCTCTGCGACCGGACGGATGCGAAGCCCGGCCTCAACCGCACGCGACACGTCGCCGCGGTGCAAGGTGTCGTAGAGCTCCCCGGCCGGGAGCCACACCGGCAACTGGCTCCACGGTTCGATGCCCGCCGCGAGAACCTCGACGTCGCTGCGCCAGTCCAGTACGGCGTTAGACCCGGTCTCCACGATGCACGCGTTCAGCAGATCTCCCATCGTGACCAGCCCGACGGGGGAGACGATGTTGTAGGCGCCGCCGAGGCCCTGCGCCGCGGCATCCAGCCCGAACGCTGCGAGGTCGCGCGCGTCGACGTACTGGATGCCCGCGTCTGGTCTGCCCGGCGCGAGCACTGTGCCGCCGCGCGCGATACGGCCGAGCCACCAGGGCAGCCGGCCGATGTTCTCGTGCGGCCCGAGAATCAAACCTGCGCGCAGCAGCAGCGCCCGGTCACCGAAGGATTCGATCGCCGCGAGCTCGCCGCCGCGCTTGGCCTCGGCATACTCCGCCTCGGTCAGATCGGGCGAGGAGTCGACGAGTGCCGCCGACTCGTCGGCGTCGGCCGGAGTCGGGTACGAGTACACCGACCGGCTCGAGACGTAGACGTAGCGATCGGCGCGCTCGACGAGAAAGCGCGCCGCGTCGCGCACCGCGACGGGAGCCCACGACCAGGTGTCGACGACCACGTCCCACTGGCCGTCGCGGAGCTCCTCGAGTCCGTCAGCCTCCCAGCGGTTGCCGCGCAGGGATTCGACGGCCTCGTCGCCACCGTGTGTCTGCCTGTTGAGGGTCGTGACGTGCCATCCACGCGCGAGTGCGTCGTCGACGAACGCCCGGCCCACGAATTCTGATCCTCCGAGAACGAGTAGTCGCATGACTCCATCCTGCTGCTCTAGCGTGGTGAGTGCCATGCCCGCCACTCGTTCTCACAGCCAGTTCGCGCAGCGCTTCCACGCTGCCCGCGACGCGGCACGACCCGAGGACGACCCGGACCGCGAGGGCGAGTTCCACCAAGCGCACTGGGTGCGGTTCCACTCCCTGCCGCGGTCGAAGCGTTACGCGGACAGCGACGCCGAGGACCGCACCATCGTTCGCCGTACCCTCGCGGTACTCGACGCCCTCAACGTCGACGCGGAGGAGCTCTGGGTGGTGTGCAACTCCTGGTCGTCGCGGCGGGTCACCCCCGCGCAGCTCGATCCGATCACGCGGCGCGCGCTCGTCGACGCCCAGTGGGTGGGCAGCCATGAGAACCTCGAGCCGACCGACCAGCTCGTGGAGTGGGTGAGCGTGCTCGCGGCCAACGACGCCCGCCTCGGCGACGTGATCCTGGCCGCGGCCGAAGACCGCAACCCCGCCTCCTTCGCGCCGCCCGACTTCGCCTGGCTGCTGCGGCAGTACGACGGCGGATGCGACGTGTGGGTGCAGAGCGCGGCACAGCGTGACGCACTCGCCGAGACCTTCACGTCGTGGCTCTCGCCGGAATACCTGCAGACGAAAGAACTGGGACGACTGTGAAGCACGAACTCCGCGGCTCGATCGAGAGCTACACGCACGAGTGGGCCGAGCCCGTGTACGAGGCGTGGGATGCGACCTGGCCCGGCATCCCGCCCTTCGAGTCCAACCCCTGGCTCTACCCGCACGGCTGGCTGCGAGTACGCCTGCTGCCGCGTTCAGCGGACCACGGGCCATCCTCTGGCGCGCAGGAGCAGCAGGTTCTCGTGCGCACGCGGGCCGTGCTCGCCTATCTCCTCGGCGACGACGAGGAGTTCACCTTCGTCGCCCGCTCGACCACCTGGTGGACCTCGAAAACTCCGCCCCGTCGCGCGGACCCCCTGGCCGGGCCGCTGCGCCGCACACTGCCGAACCCGAGACTCGCGCGCGACGAACAGAACCTCCAGTACGCCGAGCCGCGCACCACCTGGGACCACTTCTGGCACACCACCCTCACCCTCGAGACGCTGACCGACGACATCGTGCTCGCGCTGTCGCAGTCGTGGCCCGCCGTGCTCGCGGCGACCGACCTGCGCTGGCACGTCGTCGTCGACGACGAGCAGCTCGACGTCGTCTTCGCGTCCACCGAGGCACGGGACGACTTCGAGCGCGAGTTCGCGAAATGGCTCTCGAGTCGTCGCGAGTGGGTCTGGCCGCGCCCGTAACATCCGGCAATCGTCGGCGGGCTGCTCTAGCGTTGAACCCGCCATGCCGATCACCACACGCCTTGCCCTGCCCGCCGACTACGACCGCGTCGCGGAGGTGACCCGCGCAGCGTTTCTCGCTGGTCCCTACGGGCACATCCACGCCAACCCCGACCGCCAGCAATTCGAGATGGATGTCGCGGCCCGCGCCGCATGGGGCGCCGTCATCGTGGCGACCGACGGTGAGTCGATCGTCGGTGCGACGAGCCTGCTCCGCGCCGGGACCCCGAAGGCGCGCCTCGCGGTCGATGGGGAGGCTGAGATCCGCCTGCTCGCCGTCGACCCCGCCGCGCAGGGTGGGGGAATCGGGGACGCCCTCGTCGTGGCATCCATCAACCTGTCGCGTGAGTGGGGTGTGAGCCGGGTCGTGCTCGACACCGGCAGCCTCAACGATCGTGCGCAGCGGCTGTATCTGCGCAACGGTTTTCAGCGCACCCGCACCGCCGTCGAGGACACCGCGGAGGTCACGTCGTTCACCTACGCCTACGACCTCGACGACGAGACCGGGCCGCTCGTGCGTCTCGCACGCCCGAGCGAGTACGCGGCGGTCGGTGCTCTCACCGTCGCCGCCTACCAAGCGGACTACGCCCTCCCGGCGAGCTATCTCGCGTCACTCGCGCAGACCGAAGAGCGAGGGCGCACGCACGAGCTCTGGGTGGTCGAGGACCGCGCGACCGGCACCCTCGAGGCGACAGTGGCGACGCCGCGGCCGGGAGAGTTCATCTCCGACCTCGGGCAGCCGGGGGAGCTGGACTTCAGGCTGCTCGCCGTCGCTCCCGCCGCCCGCGGCCGGGGATTCGGCGCACTGCTCACCCACCACGTGATCGGGCTGGCGCGGGAGCGCGGGCTCCACCGCGTCGTCATGAACAGCGGCGACATGATGCTCGGGGCGCACCGGCTCTACGAGAAGCTCGGGTTCTCGCGCATCCCGGAGCGCGATCTGAGCTTCACCGAGAACGGCAACACCATCGTGATCTTTACGTTCGGTCTCGACCTCTAGCCCGACCTGTCTGCCTTTCCGACATACTTAACTAACGCTCGACAAACACCTGCTCGAAAGGCCCCTCACCATGGACACCTCCCAGGTTCCCTCAGACATCTGGATTGTCGGAGGCATCATTGCCCTCGTCGTCATCCTGATCATCACGTTCTTCGTTCTCATCGGTGGCATCAAGGTCGCCAAGCCCGACGAGGCGATCATCGTCACTTCGCGCCAGCGCATCGTCAAGCCCGGCTCGGAGGCTGGCGAGAACGCCGGCCAGCGCGTCGTGTTCGGCTCACGCGTATTCGTCAAGCCGATCGTTGAGGCGCACTTCAAGCTGAGCCTCCGCAGCCGTCAGCTCAACGTGCAGGCAACAGCCCAGACCCGCGACGCGATCACCATCAAGGTCAACGCCGTCGCCGTCGTCAAGGTCGGTGGCTCCGAGTCGATGGTGCGCGCTGCTGCCCAGCGATTCCTCAACCAGCAGGACCAGATCGAGACGTCGACCGAAGAGGTTCTGAGCGGTTCCGTCCGCTCGATCGTCGGTCAGCTCACCGTGACCGAGATCATCACCAACCGCTCGGCTCTTCAGGGTCAGGTGCTCGAGGCCGTGCGTGACTCCCTCGACGTGCAGGGACTCCAGATCGACACGCTCCAGATCAAGGAGATCGACGACGACAACGGCTACATCCGCGACCTCGGTCGTGGTGAGGCTGCCCGCGTCAAGCAGGTCGCAGAGATCGCCGAGTCCGTCTCACGCCAGGCATCGGAGGAGGCCCGCATCGCCGCGGATCAGGCCGTCGCCGAGTCGCAGCGTGCACTCGACCTCCGCAACGCGGAGATCCAGAAGGAGACCGACAAGGCACGTGCAGAAGCAGATGCTTCCCGCCCGCTCGCCGAGGCGATCGCCCAGCAGGAAGTCGTCGCGCAGCAGGAGATCACGGCAGGAAAGCGCGTTGGACTCCGCAAGCAGGAGCTCGACGCCGAGATCCGCGCTGTCGCCGACGCTGAGGCCTACGCCGTTCAGAAGAATGCCGAGGCATCCGCCGGTGCTGCAGTCGCAGCCGCAAACGCCGACCGTGACGCCCGTCGTTCGTCGGCCGAGGCTATCGAGGCCGAGGGTCTCGCAGAGCGCAACCGTCGTCGCAGCGCTGCAGAGGCAGTCGAGGCCGAAGGTATCGCCGAGAAGAACCGTCGTATCGCCGCGGCCGACGCACTTCGTGCCGAAGGTGAGGCAGAGGCCGAGGCCATCCGCGCCCGCGGTAACGCAGAGGCAGAGTCCGCTCTCGCCCGTGCAGAAGCACTCAACGAGCGCTCGCAGGACCTCCTGCGCCAGCAGATCATCACGGCCCTGCCCGAGATCATCCGCGCGGCTTCCGAGCCGCTGTCTGCGATCTCGAACCTCACGATCCTGTCGAGCGACGGAACGAGCGGAACGGATGCCGTCGGCCAGTCGGTTGCCGGCCAGCTCGCGACATCCACGCAGATCATCAAGGACCTCGTGGGCATCGACATCTCCGAGATCGTCACGGGTCGTGCCGCCGGACAGGCCGCAGGCGAGGCGATCAACCCGCCGCGTCGCGCCAAGGAGCCCAAGGCACCTGCAGCCGAGTAGCACCTCACTGAAGAAACGCCCGCGGAGCACTCCGCGGGCGTTTTCTCATAGCGCGACGCCGTGCTCCGCGCGCCACTCGTCGAGTCGTGAGTAGTCGGGGAGTTCCTGCAGTGCCCAGGTGTTGCCGTCAGGGTCACTGAAGTAGACGAAGCGGCCCCACGCGAGATCGTCGACGCCCTGCGCCTCAACACCGACGCTGGTGAGGTGGGCGAGCGCGTCATCCGCGTTCGGTACGACCATCTGGATGCCGATCTGCGTGCCCGGCACCATGTCCGTCACGCCCTGGCCGAGGCAGATCGAGCACGCCGAGCCGGGAGGCGTGAGCTGCACGAACCGCAGCGTCTCATCTACGCGCTGGTCGTGGTCGGCGACAAAGCCGATTCGCACGTAGAACTCCTTCGCGCGGTCTATGTCGGTGACGGGTACTGCAATGAGTTCGATCTTCCAGTCCATGGTGTGTTCCTTTCGTTGCATCCACTCTCGCAAGCAATCAGGTCGCTTTCTGTCCTGATTGCGAGCACACTGGAAAAATGGCCGAAACCACAGCACGCATCCTCGCGCTGCTCAACCTGCTGCAGACCCACCGGCAGTGGAGCGGCCCCGACCTCGCGATGCGACTCGAGATCACCGAGCGCACGCTTCGGCGCGACATCGAGCGAGTGCGCGAGCTCGGCTACCGGGTCGAGGCCGAGCGCGGTCCGGCCGGCGGTTACCGGCTCGAGGCGGGCGCTGCTCTCCCGCCCCTCCTGCTGACCGACGAAGAGGCTGTCGCGATGGCCATTGGACTCCGGATGTCTGCGGGCCAGGGCCTCGACGACGGCGAGCACGTGAGCCTGAGCGCTCTCGCCAAGCTCGAGCAGGTGCTCCCCGCCCCGCTGCGCGCCCGGGTGAGCGCGCTCGCGTCGGTCGTGGAGGTGACGCCGGGAGGCGCCGACCCGGTCGCGGCCGACCAGCTCGGCCTCCTCGCCCTCGCCTGCCGCGACCGCGAGCGCATCAGGTTCTCGTACCTGTCGGGCAGCGACGAGTCGAGCGAGCGCGTCGTCGAGCCGCACTCGCTCGTCACCTCCAACCGGCGGTGGTTTCTCGTCTGCTGGGATCGCGGCCGCGACGACTGGCGCACTTTTCGCGTCGACCGGATGTACCGTCTCTTTCCGACCCGCGTGCACTTCGATCCGCGGCCGCTCCCGGCGTCGAGCGCGGCGGAGTTCGTGCGCTCCACGTTCGCCGGATTCCGCCAGACCCACACGGCCGCCGTCGTGCTCACGCTGCCCCTCGCCGAGATGCGCGCGAGGTTCGGGCGTTATGGCGACGCCGCCGTTGCGGTGGACGAGCAGCACACCCGCTGGCCGATCCAGGGTGACTCCCTCGAGACGATGTTCGCTTCGATCGCCTGGATTCCCGAAGACGTCGAGTACCGCCTCGAGGGCAGCGGGGAGTTCCTGGAGTTCGCGCGCGAGGCGAGTGCGCGCTTGGCGCGGGCGGTCTAGCCCAGGTCGTCGAAACCGGCGGGCTCGTCGCGCCCGCGCAGTCTCTCCAGCTCGCGACGGTCGCGCTTGGTGGGGCGGCCGGCACCGCGGTCGCGCACGGCCGTGACGGGCCGCTCCTCGCGCGGCGGTGGAGGGGGAGTGAGGTCTTCGTAGAGGGTCACGGCGACGGCGGCTCCGACGCGCTTGACGAGGAGCGCACGCACGATGACGATGCGCTCGACCCCCTCGAGGCGGATGCGAACCTCGTCACCCGGCTTCACGGATTGCGCGGCCTTGGCCCGCTCACCGTTGACCCGCACGTGTCCGGCCTTGCACGCGGCTGTGGCCGCCGACCTCGTCTTCGACACGCGGATGGCCCAGAGCCACGCGTCGACGCGAACACTGGTTGGGGCATCCATTCTTCGACTCTACGGCTCGGGAAGGTACTCGGTGACGGCCATCAACCCCGACAAGCCTGCGGCGATGAGACAGAAGCCCCCGATCACGCTCGCCGACACCACGAAGATGGCGAGGGGCATGCGTCCACCACCCGTGTACGGGCGAATCGCGAGCCATCGGGCCGTCAGGTACGCGAGCGGGGTGAGCACGATCCACAGCGGCGATGCTGGCGCCACAAGACCGGACTTCGCGAGTGCTGCCCGATCGACGAACGCGAGAACGGGTAGAGAGATGGCGGCGAGTGCCATCGCGACTGTGCCGACAGCGCCGAACAGCGACAGCGCAACGACGCTGAAGAAGATCCACAATGGCGAGGTCGCGATCCAGTTCACCGCCGCGGTCGATTCGCGCACGTGGATGACGCGCACCTTCTCTTCTGCGACGACCTCCGGCATCGGAACGTACGGCTCGTCGGTGCTCACGCGCTCATCCTACGAGGCGCCGTCAAGCTCCGGAACTCCCGCAAACGGTGGACGCAGCCCGGGCGGCGTGCCATTGTGGACACCGTACACAAAGCGAAGGAGCTCCCATGTTCAGCCACGGTTTCAGCGGATTCAGCGTCGACGACGTCGAGAAGGCCCGCGAGTTCTACTCCGGAGTGCTCGGCCTCGACGCCGAGGTGCGGGCAATGGGGATCCTCACGATCACGTTGCCCGGTGGCACCGAGGTCATCGCCTACCCCAAGGGGGAGGGCCACACTCCCGCAACCTTCACGATCCTCAACCTCGGCGTCGACGACATCGACACGGCGGTCGACGAGCTCGTTGCCAAAGGCGTTGAGTTCGAGCGCTACGAGGGAATGACCGACGACAAGGGCGTCGCGCGCGGCAAAGCCTCAGGCGACGGACCGGATATCGCCTGGTTCACCGACCCGGCGGGCAACATCCTCAGCGTGCTGAGCGACTGAGCCGTGCGGCGGCGACCGTCGCTGCCTGGCGTGGCCCGGCTGTGCCGGCGCTGCCTGGCGCTGCCTGGCGCTGCCTGGCGCCGCCTGGCGCCGCCCGGCGTGGCCAGGTCGCGTCGCGGAACCCGATCCTGCTCGCGGAACCCCAACCGCCGGGCTCCCCGAGCGCGCCCGGGTTCCGCGAGCGGCCCAAGCGCTGCGTCTAACGGCCAGCGCCCAGCGCGCCGCGGCCAACACCCAACGGCCAGCGCCCAGCGCGCCGCACAGCCCAGTGCGGCTCCGCGAGCTCGCCCGACGCCGACTAGGACTTCGCGGTAGTGGGAGCAGCAGCCGCAGCCGCGGCTCGCTCCGCGCGCTTGCGCTCCTGGCGGGCGGCCTCGACGGCAGCTGCCTCCTCGGGCGTTGGCGCGGTGCCGCCGAGGTGTGCGGGCTGCCAGTCCTGTCCGGTACCGTCGACCGGGTAGCTCGCCTGCAGCCCATCGACGAGGCCCTGGAGGATGTCGTGGAGCCGCACGGTGACCGCCGCCGCGTCATCCGCCTCGCCTACAACGATGGGGGCGCCGAACGCGAACGACACGGGCAGCCCGAACTTCTTGGCGAACGACGACTTCGCGGTCTTCGTGATCAGACGGTGGCCGCCCCAGACCGCGAGCGGGATGATCGGAACGCCGGCCTCCGCCGCCATGCGCACCGCACCGGTCTTGAGCTCGCGCACCGTGTAGGAAGCGTTGACCCCGCCCTCGGGGAACACACCGAGCATCTCGCCGTCGCGGAGAGCATCGACGGCGTTGCGGTAGGCCTCGGCCCCCGCCGTCATGTCGACGGAGATGTGGCGCATGCCGCGCATGAGTGCGCCGACGACAGGCTTGTCGAACGCGGCCTTCGTCGCCATGAAGCGCACGTGGCGGCGGTTACGGCGCCAGACCGTCCACTCGGCGAGCACGAAGTCCATGTATCCGAAGTGGGTGATCGCGAGAACCGCGCCACCCTTGTCAGGCACGTGCTCGATGCCGCTCACCGTCGGCTTGACCCGCAGCAGCTTCATCAGCGGAAGGCCCACGCCGAGAGCCGCACCATAAATTGGGTCACCCCGTCGTTTGCTCATGGGCCAAGCCTAGAGGCGGTTTCCCTCACTGCGCTGTGAAGCAGTCCCTATGCTGTGAAGCATGACTGCGACGGATGCCACAGCCCCCACCATCAGCCATAATCCCGTCGCTCTCGTGCCGGCCGGCCTGGTTTCGGCGTCGGCGGTGCTCTTGTTCTGGCTCGAGCTCAAGCCCGCCGGCTACATCGTGCTCGCCCTCGGAGTCGGCGTCGGGTTCATCGTCTCGCGGCCCCTCGGGCGCGACCTCCTGCTCATGGCCCTCGGCCTCGGCATCATCTCGACAATCTCGGTCGCCGCCGATATCAGCTACCTCAACATCCTCATCATGGGAACGGTTCTCGCCCTCGCCGTCATCGTGCCGTACGTCGGCTCGCGTTACGTCTTCAAAGATCACGTCGTGCGCTTTCCGATCCGCACCGGCCAGAAGTGGACGCGCCTCGAGAAGTTCTACCTCGTCGCCGTCGTGGGGCTCGGCTACCTGATTCTGCCGCTGTACTTCATCGGCACTGGCGCCTACCTCAACTGGCCGGCGGTGCACGCGCCCGACGAACTCGCGCGCCTCTTCGTCGGTGTCAACGCGGTCGGCATCTGGGACGAGCTGTTCTTCATCTGCACGTGTTTCGCGCTGTTGCGCCGGCACTTTCCGATGTGGCAGGCGAACCTGCTGCAGGCGGTGATCTTCGTGTCATTCCTGTGGGAGCTCGGCTACAAGGGCTGGGGACCCCTCATGACGTTCCCGTTCGCGCTCCTGCAAGCCTGGACGTTCACCAAGACCAAGTCGCTCACCTACGTCGTGTGTGTGCACCTGATCTTCGACCTGGTCGTCTACCTGGTGCTCGTGCACGCGCACAACCCGGAGTGGCTGCGGATCTTCCTGTTCCGGGTCGACTAGCGGGCACTGAGGCTCTCGAAGTGCACTGACGTTCTCGAAGTGCGGTCACTGAGGTGCGGTCACTGAGGTTCTCGAAGTGCGCTGAGGTTCTCGAAGTGTCGACCATTGCGCTTCGAGAGCCTCAGCGACCGGCGCTCAGCGACCGGCGCTCAGCGACCGAGCCTCAGCGACCGGCGCTCAGCGACTGAGCCTCAGCGACCGGGGCTCAGCGAGCGCGACTCAGCAAGCGCTAGGAGACGAGCGCCTCTTCTTCGGCCAGCGCGGCCTTCCACGCGACGAGGCCGCGCACGGTGTCGTCAGGGTCTTCGGCGAGGCGCTCCATGACGTCGCCGGGCACAAAATAGTTGAGCGCGAGAAATCCGCGCACGGTCGCCGACTCGTCGTCGGCGAGGGAGCGCAGGATGTCGCACGACACGTTCTCGTTGCGTGCGATCCACGAGCGCACACCCTCGTCGCTGTCGCGCGCGAGCTTCTCGAAGAGGTCTTCGGGAGCGTGGTAGCTCGCCGCAACGCTCTCGCGGATCTTCGGGTTCGGGTTCTCGGCAAGAGTGCGAAGCCTGGCGATCTTGCTGTCGGTCACCGGGGGAGCGGGGTGCTGCGCTGCAACCTCCTCCGGCGTGAGCATGACGGGAGCGTGGTCACGCATCGCCTGGCGCTGCGCGGGGGTGTTGAACCTGATGCACGACATGCCCTCAGGCTAACCCGACCGATCAGGCTGTAGCCCGATCGGTGACGGCGTGCCTTGGGAACCACGGCACGATCGGAGAGGTCCGCGCCTGGTATCCGGCGTACTCGGGATACCGCGACCGTGTGATGCTCTCCGTGAAGATCGTCGAGCCGATGAAGAGGCCGGTGAGCAGTGCCGCGCCGAGCACCGTCCACTGCAGCAGCGACCCCGCGGCAACGGCGCCGAACAGAAAGAACGTCCACCACTGCGCCTGCTCGAAGAAGAAGTTGGGGTGGCGGCTGTAGCGCCACAGACCGGTCTGCAGAAAGCGCGTGGTCTCGTTCTTCGCGAAGCGGTGAAAGTTCCACTGCTGCTGGTCAGCGATCGTCTCGCCGACCAGAAATGCGACGAACAGCGCGGCGACCGCGGCATCCACTATCGAGAACGGGGTCTGGTTCTCGTAGGCGGTCCAGGCCGGGAGCGCGATGAGCACGAGGATCGCGTTCTGGTAGAGCACGATGAAGAAGAGGTTGAAGATCTCGAACTGCCACGGCTTCATGCGCCCGCGCAGAATCGCCCAGCGGTAGTCCTCGGTGCCGGTGTAGCCGCCCTTGCGAGCGAAGTTGAAGGTGAGGCGCGCGCCCCACAGCGTCGCGAGCACGGCCATGACCGTGAGCCGTGTGTCCTGCAGGCCGGTGGATGCCGCGAAGATCCACACGTACGCGACGGGAACTATCGACCACAGCCGGTCGACCCACGAGTGCTCGTGCGTCACGAGCGAGGTAATCCAGCAGAACGCGCAGACGGCAGCTGCGAGCAACAGAACAACGACAACGGGGCTCATGCCAGCACCCTAGCGCTCCTCGGGCCTGTCGTTAGAATCTCAGCGTGAGCACACCCGAAGTCACCTCGAAGATCTTCACCGTGCCCAACATCCTGAGCTTCGTGCGGCTCGCCTTTGTGCCAGTCTTTCTGCTGCTCATCCTCAACGGTCACGACCTATGGGCGCTCATCGTTCTCGCGTTCTCGACCTTCACCGACTACCTCGACGGTCTCATCGCGCGCGGTTTCAATCAGATCTCTCGACTCGGTCAACTGCTCGACCCTGCGGCCGACCGCTTGTTCGTCTTCGCTGCGGTGATCGGACTGTGCATTCGCGGGGTCATTCCCTGGTGGTTCGTCGTCGTCCTCGTGGCCCGTGACGTTATGCTCCTGGTCATCGGAGTGATCCTGGCCAACGTCGGCTACGGACCCCTACCGGTGCACCACCTCGGCAAAGTCGCGACGTTCTGCCTGTTCTACGCGCTCCCCGTGCTCATGCTCGGGCTGGCCTTCCCGGTAGCCGCGGTCGTCACGGTTCCGGTGGGTTGGGCCTTCGCGATCTGGGGAGCTTTCCTGTATTGGTGGGCCGGTGCAATTTATTTGCGCCAGGCGGTGCGAACAATCAGGAATTCACGGGTTGGCGAGAGCCGCCTATCCGATACGCTGGACAGCTAGCAGGAGAGGGAGGTTCACCATGGTTGATTCCGGGAATCTGGATCAGGCCGACGAGAACCGGCCCAATGAGACGAGTGCGGTGCCCACGATCGGTCGCGGCCAGGAGAACGACACAACGCTGACTTTCGGCGACGAGTTCGGAGCGCAGCTCGCTGCCCTCGAGGGCGGAGTCTCCACCGAGGAGCAGGAGGCCATCACGGCCCTGCCGTCTGGCTCAGCGCTGCTCATCGTGCGCCGCGGACCCAACGCCGGAGCACGCTTTCTGCTCGACGCCGACGTGACCACGGTGGGCCGTCATCCCGATGCAGACATCTTTCTCGACGACGTCACGGTCTCGCGCCGCCACGCGGAGTTCCTCCGTGAGGGCACGGGCTTCCAGGTGAAAGACCTGGGCTCGCTCAACGGCACTTACCTCGACGGTGAGCGCGTTGACATCTCCTCGCTCGGTGACCGTGCAGAGGTGCAGGTCGGCAAGTTCCGTCTCACGTTCTATGCGTCCCGCGTCGACCTCGTCCCGCCGGCCGGCGCGTAGTGCCCCGCACCGCAGCCCAGGCAAAGACCCCTGGCGCTCCCGCGCTGCTCAGTATCGGCCAGGTACTCGCCAAGCTCAGCCCTGAGTTCGCCGACCTCACACCGTCGAAGCTCCGTTTTCTCGAAGAGCGCCAGCTCATCGCGCCGTCGCGCACCGAGTCGGGCTACCGCAAGTTCTCGGCAACCGACATGGACCGCCTGCGTTTCGTGCTCACGATGCAGCGCGACCACTACCTCCCGCTCAAGGTCATCCGCGGTTACCTTGACGAGTTGGATGCCGGTCGCACGCCCGATCTGCCCGGCACTGTCTCCGCGCCCTCGATCCTGGCCAGTGAGCGCAAGTTCTCCCGAGACGAACTCGTCAAGGAGGCCGGTGCGAGTGCCATGCTCCTCGGCGACGCGGTCTCTGCGTCGCTCATCGTTCCCGCCGACGTGTTCGGCGAGGATGCCCTAACGATGCTCAAGTCGCTCGTCGAACTGCAGCGCAGCGGAATCGAGCCGCGCCACCTGCGCGGCTTTCGCGCCGCCGCAGAGCGCGAGCTCGGACTCATCGAGAACGCCCTCATGCCGGTTTCGCGGCGCAAGGATGCGGCCTCACGGGCGCGTGCAATGGAGATGGCCCGCGAAATCGCGGACCAGCTCGAGATCGTGCGGAGCAGCCTCATCCGCACGGCGCTCGGTCGCCTCGATTCGTAGCGCGGGTCGCCGCTTTTCGTAGTACGGTCGAAGAAGAGCGCGACACGCCGACGCATTATTGCGTGAATGAGCGGCGACGCCTCGGGGCATCGATAACGTGGGGTTGTAAACGTTAAGCGTCAACCAGACGATGAAGGTTAGGGAAGTGCCATGAGTGAACTCAGCCGTAGCGAGGAATCCCGCTACGACCTCGGCCTCCTCTTCACCGACGGAATGCCCGACCTCGACGACGCAGCCGGATACCGCGGCGCAGTCGCAGCCCGCGCTGCAGGCATCAGCTACCGCCAGCTCGACTACTGGGCACGCACCGAGCTCGTCGAACCCACCGTTCGCGGAGCGGCCGGTTCTGGTTCGCAGCGCCTCTACGGTTTTCGCGACATCCTCGTTCTCAAGCTCGTCAAGCGCCTGCTGGACACCGGAATCTCGCTGCAGCAGATCCGCATCGCGGTGAACCAGTTGCGCGAGGCCGGAATCAGCGACCTCGCCCAGACCACCCTCATGAGCGACGGTGCAAGCGTTTACCTGTGCACCTCGAACGACGAGGTCATCGACCTCGTGAGCCGTGGCCAGGGTGTCTTCGGCATCGCTGTCGGCAAGGTGCTGCGCGAGGTGGAGAACTCGCTCGTCGAGCTCGACTCCGTTGCAGCAGAAGACCCGGCCGACGAGCTCGCCCAGCGTCGCAACAATCGCGCAGCGTCCTAGTCTCGACGCCGCGACATCCACTGTGCATCTACGGGCACGGCCGTGGTCTGAGTTCGCCCAGATGAGCGGAGTCGCCCGGATCTCGATACGGCCCTAGCGGGCCGACTCGATCAGCGGGGCTCAGTCGGACTACGCGAGGGTCGCGTATTCGCCCATCTTTGCCGTGCGCATGACACGGTCGAGGAGCTGGTCGAAGTTGTGCGCCATCTCCTGTGCGCTCTCGCCCGGCCAGACGTGGAGCGGCTTGGCTGCGCCCTGGGCCTGCTGGAGCGACGTGCGCTCGGGAAGCTGCGGGGAGAGCACGAGCGGACCGAACATGTCGCGCAGCTCCTTGATGCGGAACTGGTGCTCGAGCGACTGCACGCGCGCGCGGTTGACGATGATGCCGAGCGGCTGCAGCCGGGGGGAGAGGCCGCGGCGGATCTCCTCGATGGCGCGCAGCGCGCGGTCGGCAGCGGCAACGGAGAACAGCCCGGGCTCGGTCACGACCGTCACGCGGTCGGACGCCGCCCATGCGGTGCGGGTGAGGGCGTTGAGCGAGGGTGCGCAGTCGATGAGGACGAGGTCGTAGTCCTTCTCGACGTTGGCGAGGGCCTCCTCGAGCTTCCAGATATCGCGGATGCTCGGGTGCGGGCCGTCGAAGTTGATGGCACTCGGCGAGCCGATGAGAACGTCGATCTTGCCGGGACGACCGCGGGTCCAGCCGGAGGGAGCGATCGCGGCGCGCACGATCTTCTCCTTGGGGGAGGCGAGCACGTCGGCGATGTTCATGTGACCGGCCGGATTGATGTCCATGCCCGTCGAGACGTCGGATTGCGGATCCAGATCGACCACGAGAGTGCGCAGGCCCTTGGCGAAAGCTGCTGAGGCCAGCCCGAGCGTCACAGTGGTCTTACCCACGCCCCCCTTGAGGGAGCTCACGCTCAGTACATGCACGATGACAGACGATACCCGCCCAAGCTGTCAGACACCTAAACAGGGCACGTCGTGTCGTGCATCCGCGCGACTTAATGACCCTCCGTCCTCCCATAGAGTTGAGGGGTCGGAGGGACTGCATGTTTAAGAAGATTCTGGTTGCCAACCGTGGCGAGATCGCCATCCGTGCGTTTCGCGCTGCTTTCGAGCTCGGTGCGAAGACTGTTGCCGTGTTCCCGTACGAGGACCGCAACTCCGCGCACCGCCTCAAGGCCGACGAGGCCTACCAGATCGGCGAGAAGGGCCATCCGGTCCGCGCCTACCTCGACGTCTCCGAGATCATCCGCGTAGCGCAGGAGAGTGGCGCCGACGCCATCTACCCCGGCTACGGGTTCCTCTCTGAGAACCCCGACCTCGCCCAGGCCGCGGCTGCGGCAGGCATCACCTTCATCGGCCCTCCCACGCGAGTGCTCGAGATGGCCGGCAACAAGGTCACCGCCAAGGAGCACGCGATTGCCGCGGGCGTTCCGGTGCTCAAGTCGACCCCGGCATCCAAGAACCTCGACGAGCTGCTCGCCGGCGCTGACGAGATCGGATTCCCGATCTTCGCGAAGGCTGTCGCCGGCGGTGGCGGACGCGGCATGCGCCGGGTCGAGAAGAAGGAAGACCTCAAGCCTGCCCTCGAAGAGGCCATGCGCGAGGCCGACAGCGCGTTCGGCGACCCGACGATGTTTCTCGAGCAGGCCGTCGTGCGCCCCCGCCACATCGAGGTGCAGATCCTCGCCGACTCGCAGGGCGAGACCGTGCACCTGTTCGAGCGTGACTGCTCCGTGCAACGCCGCCACCAGAAAGTCGTGGAGATCGCTCCCGCCCCCAACCTCGACGAGGACATTCGCCAGGCGATGTACCGCGACGCCATCGCGTTCGCGAAGTCGATCCAGTACGAGAACGCCGGAACCGTTGAGTTCCTCCTCGACACGGCGGGGGAGCGCAAGGGCAAGCACTTCTTCATCGAGATGAACCCGCGCATCCAGGTCGAGCACACGGTGACCGAAGAGGTCACCGACGTCGACCTCGTCCAGTCGCAGATGCGCATCGCCGCGGGCGAGAGCCTCGAGCAGCTGCACCTGCAGCAGAAGGACCTCCACTTGCGTGGCGCGGCCCTCCAGTGCCGCATCACGACGGAGGACCCGTCCGCCGGATTCCGCCCCGACACCGGCAAGATCACCACCTACCGCTCACCGGGCGGTGCGGGAATCCGCCTCGACGGTGGAACCATCAACGCGGGTGCCCAGATCTCGCCCCACTTCGACTCGATGCTCGTGAAGATGACCGCGCGTGGCCGCGACTTCCCGGCCGCCGTGACCCGTGCTCGGCGCGGACTGGCCGAGTTCCGCCTGCGCGGTGTGTCGACCAACATCCCGTTCCTCCAGTCGGTTCTCGATGACCCCGAGTTCATCGCCGGCGACCTGAGCACCTCGTTCATCGAGGAGCGCCCGTGGCTCGTCACCGGCCACCCCTCGAAGGACCGCGGCACCAAGGTGCTCAACTGGCTCGCCGAGGTAACCGTCAACCAGCCGAACGGCTCGGGAGCCGGACTCATCGACCCCGCGATCAAGCTGCCCGTCGTCGACCTGACGGTCGAGGCACCCGACGGATCCCGCCAGAAGCTGCAGGAGCTTGGGCCGGTCGGCTTCGCGAGCGCGCTGCGCGCCCAGACGGCTCTTGCCGTGACCGACACGACGTTCCGTGACGCCCACCAGTCGCTCCTCGCGACCCGCGTGCGCACACGCGACCTCGTCGCCGTGCTCCCGCACGTCGCGCGCCTCACGCCCCAGCTGCTGAGCGTGGAAGCATGGGGCGGTGCGACGTACGACGTCGCCCTCCGCTTCCTCGGAGAAGACCCGTGGGAGCGCCTCGCCACGATGCGCGAAGCCCTGCCGAACGTCAACATCCAGATGCTGCTGCGCGGCCGCAACACCGTCGGCTACACGCCGTACCCGACGGCCGTGACCGACGCGTTCGTGCGCGAGGCAGCCTCCACCGGTGTCGACATCTTCCGTATCTTCGACGCGCTCAACGACGTCTCCCAGATGCGCCCCGCGATCGAGTCGGTTCTCGCGACCAACACGACGATCGCCGAAGTAGCGGTCTGCTACACCGGCGACCTCCTCAACCCCGACGAGAAGCTCTACACGCTCGACTACTACCTGCGCCTCGCGGAGCAGATCGTTGACGCGGGCGCCCACGTGCTCGCCATCAAGGACATGGCCGGGCTCCTTCGTGCCGGCGCCGCCGAGAAGCTCGTGACCGCGCTGCGTGAGCGGTTCGACCTCCCCGTCCACGTGCACACGCACGACACGGCGGGTGGCCAGCTCGCAACACTGCTCGCCGCAGCCCGGGCCGGTGCAGACGCGGTGGATGTCGCATCCGCCCCGATGGCAGGCACAACGAGCCAGCCCTCAGCCTCCGCACTCGTCGCAGCCCTCGCCCACACCGAGCGCGACACGGGTCTCTCGCTGCAGGCCGTCTCCGACCTCGAGCCGTACTGGGAGGCCGTGCGCCACGTGTACAAGCCATTCGAGTCGGGCCTACCGGGGCCGACGGGACGCGTCTACAAGCACGAGATCCCCGGCGGACAGCTGTCGAACCTGCGCCAGCAGGCCATCGCCCTCGGCCTCGCCGACAACTTCGAGAAGGTCGAAGACCTCTACGCCGCGGCATCCACGATCCTGGGTCGCCCGCCGAAGGTCACGCCCTCGTCGAAGGTCGTCGGTGACCTCGCTCTCGCGCTTGCCGCTGTCGACGCCGACCCGGCTGACTTCGAGGCGAACCCGCAGAAGTACGACATCCCCGACTCGGTCATCGGCTTCATGGCCGGCGAGCTGGGCGAACTGCCCGGTGGATGGCCCGAGCCCTTCCGCACCAAGGTGCTCGAGGGCCGCACGGTCAAGATCGGTGTCGCCGAGGTCAGCGCCGAAGACCAGGCAGCACTCGACGGGGAGCCCGCTGAGCGCCGCGCGGCACTCAACCGCCTCCTGTTCGCCGCACCGACGAAGATCTACGAGAACGTGCGCGAAACCTACGGAGACCTCTCCGTCGTCGACACGAACGACTACCTCTACGGCCTCCAGCAGGGCCAGGAGCACGTCATCAACATCAGCAAGGGCGTGAGCCTCTACGTCGGCCTCGAAGCCATCGGCGACGCGGACGACAAGGGCATGCGCACAGTCATGACCACCCTCAACGGCCAGTTGCGACCGGTGTTCGTGCGCGACACGAGCATCGACGTCGAGTCGAAGGCGGCAGAGAAGGCGGATGCCTCCAAGCCCGGCCACGTCGGCGCACCCTTCTCGGGCGTGGTCACCCTGCAGGTCGAAGAGGGTGCGACAGTCGCTGCGGGGCAGAGCGTTGCATCCATCGAGGCCATGAAGATGGAGGCGGCGATCACCGCCCCCGTCGCAGGCACGGTCAAGCGACTCGCGATCCCGAAGACCCAGCAGGTCGACGCCGGCGATCTTCTCGTGGAGATCGAACCGTCCTGATCAATGCTGACAGTTGACCGCCCGAAGGCCGGAAGGCCCGACAGGCGGTAAACTGGTGCGTCTGCTTTACCGATAGGGAGTTCCGTCGTGGCAATAAGACGCAAGAAAGACGACAGCGTCGTCCAGCTACTCGAAGAGACCACCGAGGTTCCCGGAGAACGCACGAGCGAGCTCATCGGCGGGTCCGGTGCCGAGCTGGCCTCTGCCGTACCCGAGACGATGACCATCACCATCGACCTCCCGGCGACTGTGCACGCGACGCCCGAGCACGAGGCTGCTGTCGCGATCGACCAGTTCGCGATCAACCCGGTCACCGACCTGTCGACGATGTCGATCTCGGTGATCCCCTCCGACCACGTGCAGGTTCCTGCCGCAGCCCCCGAGCCGGAGAGCGT
>Ga0247817_10000239_pt1 | contig 34355 bp, 25 predicted proteins | sample UWRJL212509R1_FD_178010 | JGI IMG/M metagenome (GOLD analysis project Ga0247817, IMG submission 178010) | Plant litter microbial communities from Arlington Agricultural Research Station in Wisconsin, United States - UWRJ-L212-509R-1 | ecosystem: Environmental > Terrestrial > Plant litter >...
GGTTTAGTTGGAGATATTTTAGATTATATATATGGTAAGTAACAATCAAAATTATGAATATAAAAGTAATGAAGTTCTCAAAAACAAGTTGTCAACCTTGTAGAGTTTTATCTCAAAATTTAGAAGGAATACAAGATATAGAGAATATTGATCTTGATAAAAATAGAGAAATAGCACATAAGTACAATGTTAGAAAAATTCCTTTATTAATTTTTTTTTAAAAATGATAAAGAAGTACATAGACAAACTGGGGTTATTACAAAAAAAGAATACATTTCTTTAATACAAGAAATTAATGATTCAAAAGAAATTTAATTAAAATTTATAAATATGAAAAACCAATTTTTTTACACAGTTACTATTGAAGATAAAAAGTATACTGCTTCCTTAAACATTAATAAAGTAATTAGATCATTATCTACAGAATCTGGGTCTCTTATTGTTATTTTAGATGATTTTAATGAAAGAGTAACACAACAACCAGATATTGATACTAAAACTAATAAAGTAAAAGGTATTAAGAATGTACGTGAAACTGTACAATCAGAAATTGAATTAAACCCAGAAGATGCACAAAGATTTATGAACTTAACAAATATTGGAGAATAATGGAAAAAGTATTAATGTCTTATTCAGATGCTGAAAAACTATGTAAAATAGGAGAATGTATAGCTCTTCCTGAGTGGGAAGGCTTTTGGTTCACAAATATTAAAACAGAAAAACTTTTAGTCCTTACTAAAGAAGGACTAATTTTAGACACTCCTATTGAAGAATTTAAACTTCGTAATGATTGGAAAGTTGTAGATCCTACAGAAAAACAAACACTAATATTAGAAAATTATTTTAGTACAATTTAAAAAAAAAATAAAAAACAATGACAAAATTATTAGGAAATAGAATTTACTTAGAAATGCCTAAGAAGGATGAAAGTAAACTTATTGTAGATGAAAATACAAAAGAAGCATTGGAAAAAGAAATGCTAAAAAAAATGTCAAAGTTAAAAGTACACAGTATTGGAACAGCAAATATGGATATCAAAGTAGGAGATATTGTTCTTGTAGATCCTGCTGCTTTGCAAAAAGCTCCAATGATTCCTCTTTCAGAGGAAGAAAGTGTATTACTAGTAAGTCCTTTTGATGTTATAATGATATGGTAAATAAATTTAAAATTATGAAAAAACTAATTAGAGATTACGACGGAATTTAATTTATTATTTATTTTAATAAAACCCCCTTAATTGGGGGTTTAAATTTTAAAAAATATGGAAAAAGAAGAATACAAATTTATTTCTTGTAAAACAATTACTTACGGAAGAGTAGATATGCTTGAAGAAGCAATAGAAAGCTTTTTAAAGCAAGATTATCCTAAAGATAGATGTGAATTAATTATAGTTAATGATTATCCTTTACAGACCCTAATTTATGATCATCCAAATATTAAAATATATAATTTAAAAGAAACTTTTAAGACTATTGGAGAAAAAGAAAATTATGCAATAGAAAGATGTTCTGGAGAATTGATAGCTGTTTGGGATGATGATGATGTAGCTATGCCAAATCATTTAAAAAACATAAACAAACAGTGGAAAGAAAACACTAATATTATTCATTGGGCAACAGGTGTATTCTATAATGAACCTAAAATTACTTCCATACAAGGAATAGGTAATTCTGGTATTGTTTATAGTAAGAAAGTATGGGAAAAAATAGGTAAAAGTCCCATAGAGAATGCTGGAGGAGATATGACACTCGTGAATAAAATTCACTCTTTAGGAAAACAATATGTTGTTGATGCTGTTCTTCCTAAAGAAGAAGCTTCATGGTTTTATATGTGGGGTGGAAGAGGATATCATCAATCAGGACAAGGAACTGATACTCCAGATAGACCAAATATTATACAGAGACATTCAGATTACATAGAGTCATTAAGATTAAAAAAACTAATACCTACTGGTGATATTAATTTAAATCCACATTGGAACAAAGATTATAAACAAATGCTTCAAACATATGTCAATTCCAGCAATAATAGTAAATAGAAACTTATTATCAACATTAATAAGTACAATAGATTTTCTTTCAAAAGAATCTAGAGTAGAGATTATAATTTATGATCAGGATTCTACCTATCCACCATTATTAGAGTATTACAAAACTTGTCCTTATAAAATAATAAAATCTAAAAACTTAGGACCTCACAGTGTGTGGGGAAATCTAAAAGAATATTTACAGGATTATTTTATAATAACAGATTCTGATTGTACATATGATGGTATACCTGAAGATTGGTTAGATACATTATTTATAACAGTAAATAATACAAATGAAAAAGCAGGATTTTCTTTAAATCTAGATTTTCCTATTTCTACATTAAAGGAAGATGTTTGTACTTGGGAGGCTAAATTTTGGAAATTTAAAAATGAATATGGATGGATAGCAGATATAGATACAACATTTGCATTATATCCTCCTAAGTCACCTTTTAAGTACACAGCTACAAGACTTGATAAGCCTTATTGTGCTATTCATGTACCCTGGACATTAAATAAAGATAAACTATCAGAAGAGTGGTTTTATTACATTAATCATGTAAGTGGTATTAGTACTTGGGGAAATAAGTTAAAATAAAAAAATCCCTCTAGAAATAGAGGGATTAAATTATTTTGATAATTTTTTAGGTTTCATAGGAATCTTCTTTGATGGGTCAGATTCTCTCATAAAGTTAGGCTTTTTTGGATTAGGTGCTTTAACTTTAGGTGCTTTTTTAGGTGACCCTGATTTTTTAGCTTTACCTGATTCCATTATTTCTTATTTTTAAGTTTACTATTAGCTTTATAAGCAACAGCAACAGAATCTCTCTTTGCTTTATCTGCTTTTGCTTTCAACACTCCTGGATGAGTCTTAGCAGATCCAGTATGGATACTTCCTAAAGATCCTCCTGTTTGTAGTTTTTTAACTTTTCCACCTTTTTTTAAATCTGCTAAAGAATTATTTGCTGTTTTACCAATATTTTCTCTAGAGTTTAAAAAATCTTTATTTAAATTTCTTCTAGTCATAGTATAAGAGCTATCTCTTTGTTGAGCAGATTTAATTTGTTCAGCAGCTCTGGTTCCTTTAGGTGCAGTACTTATTACTTTTCCAGAACCATCTGTTCTAACTACATTTTTACCTACAACACTAATCTTTTTTTCATAAGGAGTTGTTTTTAGTGGAGATGTAGCTCTTGCATAACCACTACTGTTTCCACTTGTAGTAGTTCCAGTTTGTGCTTTTTTAATAACACTAGCTTTTTTATTAGTTATTTTTAACATAATTATTTCTTTTTAGATATTTTACGAAGTGTATGGGCAAGAGCTTTTCTCTTTGGAGTGCAGGTTGATTTTGTTTCAGGAGTACAATATCCTTTATGTTTAGGATTAATAGCTTTTTGAATCCAATTACCTTTTTTTGCTTTTTTGTCAGTTGCCATAATTATTTATTGTTTTCAATTAAACACTTAGGGCACATTTTCTCTTCATTTTTCTCTATAAGATGTATTGGGCAAAGGTCCATGATTATTTTTTCTTAGACATTTTTCCTCCACAACTCATACCATTTTTAGCAGATCCCATATTACTAACTTTTGGCATAGATTTTCTTTCCTTTGTAGTAAAAGGAGCTCTCATATTTTTATTTTCAGTAGCATCTTTAATGTTTTTCTTAACAGAAGCTCCTTTTTGTGCTTTTTTCATATTGCTTATTTTTAAATTTAATCTTTAGCTAAAGACATTTTTTCCTCAGAAACTTCTTTTACCGCTCCTGATTCTACTGCTCTAGATAGTACATTATCTATAGCTTCATTAGTTTTTAGCATTAAATGAAACCTAGCAGCTTCTTCTGAAGCTAAGTAAGCTCTAACAGTGTTTAAAATTAATCCAAATTCTTGTCCTGTTAATGTAAATACATCTTCTGGAGTCCATTTGTACTGTTTATTTGCATCATACTGTGTCATAATATATTATATTTGTTGATTTATGTCCCAAATTTAAAATAAATATAGGACAATCACAAATATATTCTAAACATTATAGTTCCAGTTGATTTTATACTTTTAGAAAGTTCCAATCTAATACTAAATAAATTATGAAATTTTAAAATTTCTTCTAATAACAAATTATTATATTTAGGTAAGCTAGGTGCTAATCTAAAATCATAAGAAGAATTTGTTTTTGTTATCTGGAGACTCGATAATTCATCAACTGAATCTATAACTCCAGTTAAATGAGAAAAATAAACTTCTTCATTGTCTGATAATATTTTAGGAAAAAACTTTCTACTTATTTCCATTTAAGATAATGTTAATCTATATTTAATTTTAGCAGCATCTCCACTTAAAGATTGTGCTATATTTTCAATATCTGGCATATTATTATTTTTTCCAAATTCTTCTAACTTTTTAGAGAATATAATAAGATCACAAACAATCATATTAGGCATTCCAATAGAATAATCTTTGATATCATCTATTCTACATGCTTTTGTTCTAACCCCTGTATAGCCCATTATTTTTTCTACAATCTCATCTTTAGTTTTAAAGATAGTTTTGTATAAATCTCCAAGAGCTAAATGTTCTGCAAGACTAGTAGTTTGCCAGTGTAACTCATGAATTTGTAATTCATAATAATTAAGCTTGGCTTTTATACTATCCAAAGAGAGGGAAGGAACTTGTGCTCCTTCCATCATTTGTTTTGGAAATATAGATTCCATTAGTTTGTTGTAGTGGTTGTTGTAGTTGGTGAAGCAGTAGTAGTTGTAGTAGAGGTTTGATTACAACACTCATATGCTAAAATTTCTTGCCATCTTCCAACTTTAGGCTTACTCTTGCGAAGTATTAAACTTCCTGCAACAACTCTTCCTTGTCCATCAAATCGAACAAAAGCTCTTAAGTCTCTTTTTAGTGAACTCATAGTAATTAATAATTAAGGTTATATTTTTCTGATAATTTTTTTAATTCATTTGCATAGTACCAAGTACAATGTTTTTTTGCTTGTTCATCATTAACAACAACATTTAAATGATGATCTTTTGTTGGATCTTGTCCTGTATGATATTTTCCTTTATAAAAACAGTAGTGTCCATTTTGTTGTATAGCAGATATTCCTGCATTGTGAAAAATTGTTGTAGTTTCTAATTTAGAAATAGGATCTGTTGCCCAAGTAAAATCTAATTCTTTAACCACTTTAGTTTGTTGTTGTCTAGCCCATAAATTCCATAATACTGCCCACATATCAGCACACCAACTTTGAAAGCCTGTAGATTCATCTTTAAAGAATTTTCTATTAACTTTTTGAAGGTAAGTTCTAATTATAATAGAATCATTCATAACTTTACTCCAAAAATAATGATCTACATTCTTTAGTAAGTATTGTGCTCCTCCTGAATTAAGATTGTTTTCTTCACAAACTTCTCTATTTATTCCGATTATACTAGTTAATTCTCCTAGTATATCTCTGGATTTATATTCTTCTAATTTTTCTGGTAAAACTTGTTTAATCTTACTGTCAAAATAAGAAGCATTAATATAACTATTTGTGTCTGATAAATAACATACTTCATCTTCTAAAAATTTATCAACATCAAAATTTTTAGTAAATAAAATATCTGAATCACAATAAAATATTGCTTTACTAGATAATTCTGGATTGGCTTTAAAATGTTTCCATAAAACATATGGTCTTAATACAGGAATATATATCCCTAATAAATCTGTTAAATTATCTACATCTTTATAAAAATGAAATTCTGCTTCTGGATATAAATCCATTACTTGTTTCCATTTAGTATTAACTTCTCTATTTTTAGGCGTAAAAATTAAAGAAATAGCTTTGTCAGACTGTCCTATATTTTTAAGACTCTCTAGCCACATATGTACTTGCCAAGTATAATAAGTATCATCGGGGCAACATTGAATAAATTTTAAATCTCTCATTATGTAGTTGGTTTTATGAGTTTATTATGGTGTTGTAGTTGTGGTGGTTGTTGTTGAGTATGTGTTTCCTTGTGAAACCACCTTAATTAATATTTCTAACTGTTTAGAAATATTCCACAGTAAATTAGCTTCTACTGATTGACATAATTGTTTTGCAGGGATTGCCATATTTTTATTTTTTTTTATTTATTACAAAAATATAATATTTAATTAGTAATAAATAGGATTAATAATAATTTAAAATAATATTTTTACTTATTTAAGATTAAATTGGAGTAAAAAATAATCTAGATTCTGCTTTTCTTCTTCTTACTAATCCTGCAAGTGGTTTTTTACTTCCTTGTCCAGTTATATAATGATTTTCAATCCAATTTTGGATATCACTCTTAGATGCTTTTTTATTGATCAAATTATATAATGTAGAAGAACCTCCTGTATTATATACATAAGAAATTAAAGCATCAAATTGATTTTGATTTAGAGGAACTTTAACTTTTTGCATTATGATGTATTCTCTAATCTCTAGATCAGCTATTAACTGTATTATTGCCTGTTCAGGAGTTTTAATTTTGCTTAATTTATAAGCAAGAGCTTTATTTTCTGCACCCTTAACAAAATTACCTTTGCTATCTCTAATAGCATGACCATAACCTTCTGTCCATATCCCTACAGGATCCATTTTAGGTTGTAATCCAGGTAACTTTAAATCTCCATCATGAAGAGATTCAAATTCTTTTATAAGTTCTATACCAATACGACTTGTTTTCATATTTATTCTTCTATTTGATTTGGAGATTTATATAAAAATTTAGCTGAATATGTTGTCAAGCTCATTAAAGCTGCAATCAAAGCAGCTTCTATTCCTAGAAGCATAGCTACATCAGAATAAGACTTTCCTAATTCCCAACTATGGATAACATAAGAAATGTTTCTTATTAAGTCTGTTGAAAAAGCTAATGCTAATACTCTTCTAATAGATACTTTTTCATCATTTCCAAGCCACACTGGCTCACAATATTTAAATATTTTTATTATCATTTTCCTAATTTTATTTTCCAATAAGCTTGAACTCCTACTGTATAAGTACCATCTATAGCTACTCCTCCATATACATTATATATTTGATCATTTTTTGTTTTGAGTAATAAACCAATATTAGCAGCTTTTACATCTAGAGATTTACTTGTTCCAGATAAACCTACACCATAATAAAGTTGATTCTTTTTAGGAGCTGGTTCAGTTATAGTTTTTGTTATTTTAGGAAAGTTAAAATCATATTTAGCTTTTCTACTTGTAATACTATTTTTATTTATAGTGTCTTCTATAATCATAGATCCTGTTAAACCATCCTGATCAATATTAATTGTATCACTATATGACTTCTTATTAGTATGTTCTTGAACTAATTTATTATATTGTGTAACTAACTTATCATAAGAGGGATCAGGAACATATTGTATTTCAGTCTCTCCTGGAATAGTTGTGATTATTGGAGGTAATCTAACTATTTCTCCTTTAACAGGAACTAGTACTGTATCAATAATTACAGTAGGTTTAGTTAATTCAATATTTCTATCACAGTTTTGAAGCATAATAATAGTTATTAACATTGCTATAACTACAAATCCAAAATTATCTTTAATAAATTTACCTAATTTTATTATAAAAGTTTTCATAATACTAAATTTTAGTAAAAGATTTATACATAGTTAATAAAAATTGAAATAGAAGACCTATTGCTACAATTATTCCAAATGTCCATAAAATTTTATTCTTAAATTCCTCTTGTTTTTTTATTTTTGCATCTTGTTCTTTTAACTGTACTTTAAGCTCTTTTATTTCTTCTTTTAGTACTTCAATATCCTTTACAAATCCACCAGATTTTGTTAAAGCGTTTCCTAAAATTGCATCTACCACTTGAGTTAATTTAGTATCTATAGAGGTCATTTTTTCCTCTAGATCGAATAATCTTTGATCCATACTTTTCAATTCTTTTTTTACCTGTTGTTCAAAAAGGTGTTCCATAATATTAAATGTGGATTACACTAATTTATAATATGCTGTTATTATAAATAACAAACAACAAATATAATTATTTATATGAATGTTTTAACCTTCAAAGAATAACAGTTAAACATAATATAGCATAACATAAAATAATATTTAAATATTGAAGGAAATAAAAAAGCTCCCTTATTTGGGAGCTTTTATTTTATTTTTTAAAGACTTGAAGAAGTTGTGCTTTTGTAAGAATTGGTAAACTTTCATGACTTTTTATGAAAATTTCTAATGTAGTAGCATCAGATAACTCTACATCAATAGGTTTCTTCTGATGAATTTTTAATGCCCAATCCCAGTACTTAATTGGATCTCCTTTAGTTCCCTGAACTAAAAGATTTGCAATTATTTTTCCTGCTTCTCCTCCTTGAATATCATTACCATCAAGGTCTTTTAAGTTAAAATTAAAATCTAGTTTCATATGTAATTGGTTTTTTAAATTTAAAAAGTAAAGATAATAAATTATTTTACAATCTTTATAAAATTTTACTTTTTTATAAAAAAAATTATTGAGTTACTAAAAGTTGTGGATATGGATTCGGTTCAGAATCTAAAATTACTGTTGGTATTTTATTTTTAAAATTCACTAACATTTTACTTAATGTTGGGTTCGATAGTAATCTACTATTTATAAATACAGAAAAATCTTTTCCAAAACCATCACTAGGGTCTCTAACATTTAAGATGTTACCTCTAATTGTTGAATTTACTACCATTGATGAGTTAGGTTGGTATATTTCAGGGTCATTATATAATACATTATCTAAAAAATTGCAACCTTCTACGTATGTAATATACATTCTCATAGAAGCTTTAGTAACAGGATTGTTATAAAAATCACAATTATACATAGATAAATCTCCACCTCTAATAATATGTTCGCCATAAGTATTAGTAAAATCACTATTAGCCACTATAGAATAATTATGACTACCTATACTCATTGATGTTTCATTACCATCAAATTTACAATTAAGCCACATGTTCATGTTGTTAGCTCGCATTGCGTGAGAAGATACAGCTATACCACAATTAATGTATTGATTATTGTAAAAAACCACTTTGTCTACGTATCCTGATATATCAACATTATCTGTAATAGGTTTAGGCTCTTGATAAAACCCAGTTTCGCAGTTCACAAAACTAACACTATCCCAAAAACAATTGTCAGTACCTCCCATTTTGTATAAGTGAATACCAACTTCTTGGTCTCTATAAATAACAAATTTTTTGTTTATAAAAGAACTACCTACATAATTCTCTTCAAAGAACTGACCTTTACTTCCTCCTTGTAATGTTAGATAAGCTAGGTAGTAAGTAGTTCCAAAAGTAGTAACGTAGTTTCTCATTGTTATTAAAGGAAAATCATCTGTTAAACCTACTATAACTGTTTTACCTGTACCTGCTCCAATTATTCCTTCATCATTACTATGTACAATTAAAGAAGAACTTATATAAAAAATACCTTCAGGTAATTCAGCAACTCCGTTGGTATCAATTAAATTTTGAATATAAGCTCTGCTATCTGGTTTCCCTATTCTTTCAGTTCTCCAATTTGCACCCAATGGGTCTGGCAAGATTTCCCAAGTTGGTCTAATCCAAGGAGTATATTGTGTACCTAAAATACTATTACTTAATTTTGTAGAAATAGTCTCGTCAGTTATCAAGGTATTAGTAACTACATTATTATATAAAATATCTTCCTCATTAATAGTTCCATTGTAATGAGCTTTCAATTTAAAACCCGTTACTGTTCCAGTATTTCTTATAAAATCCTTAGAACTACCAACATCAATAACATCTGTATTTGATGAAACTTTACTATCGATTAAACTACCAAGAACATTATGTAGTAAAAATAAATTATCGGCTTGAATATCAAATGCTCCTGTAGGAGTATCTGAATAGCCACCACCTCCTAAATCTGCCAATTTTACATCACCCATATTAGTAGCATAAAACATTGATTTATTATCAACACTTTGACCTTCAGAATTCCACATTTCAGCATCAATACCAACAAAGTTTACAGAACTTATAGTATCAAGAACTATAGTATCTCCGGGAGGAGTTAAGAAATTTGACCATAAATGTACATTGCCATAACTAGGAGTTACATTGTTTCCTTTAATTGAAAAAGATGGATGTCCTCCTGATTGTATTTTTATGAATTTATTATTTCTGTAATACCCAGTTTCACTAAAATCAAACTTAATATTACTACTATAAATATTCATAAAAGTGCAATTTTCAATTTTAGCACCATTAGCTATTAAGCCTGCATTTTTAATATTTTTAATTATAGAATGTGTAATGGGTAAACCTGATTGAAAAGTGATATTATTATCTAAAACTAATAAATCTATTAATTTCACATTAGTACTTCCAGCTTGTATTGTAATTCCTGTAACTATAGATAATGTTGGATGCCCATATAATTTTTGGTTATTTTTTATAACAATAGGTACTCCAGAATAATCACCTCTTTCTAACCTTATAGAACCATGAGTATCTAAAGCTTCCTGTATGGAAGCTTTTTCACTTATTGGTAATAAATAAGCATTAAAATATTGAATCTCTTCTAATTGGTTATTTACACCTGAAGGAATAGAATTATTTATACCTCTTTTCTTAAGTTGTTGACAAATTATATTTCTCATATTAAACTTGTTTAGAAAAAATACCTGGATTCCCTGTTATTTTATACAAAGCTGTATCCTCTAAATCAGTATCAGCAATTGCAGCAGCGTGATCTGCATATATATTAAGGGATGCTTTTACTTTTCCAAACCCTGTTGAGAAACTACCCGATGTAAAAATTCCTCCATCTATATTTGCAGTCCCATTACTTCCTAAAGTAATACCATTAGCTATAATAGATCCATTTTCTTCAATTCTAAATCTTCTTTCACCAGTTTTTTGAAACATTTCCAACATTCCATCGTCATTTATTCTGTATTGAACAGCATAAATTGCAAAAGCTTGACCAGTTTCATCAGTTGTAAATGGGTCTAAAGTTGTGAAATTAGTAGAATCCGTTATTGTATCAATATAGCCTACTTCACCATTTGATTTAACAATTTTAGCACCAATCATTTCATCTGTTAATTCTGTATCTACACCAGTAACTACATTACCTACATTTGATATTGTACCAACATTTGTTGCTATAGCTTTGTGGTAAAGAATTGTTCCTTGTTTTTCTGCAAATTCAGAAGTATCAATATTTCCTCCTTGCTTATCTCCATAGTACCATTTTAATCCATTGGAATCATGTATAAAATATACAGGAATCATTTCTCCATTTCCAGTAATTACTAAAGATTTAGTTCCATTTAAAGTTGCAACCTCAGTACCCGAAAAGTATAAGTTTACTAGCCCAGTATCACCATTAGAAGTTCCAGTAATAGTTAAATCTAAATTTCCAGTTAAATTAATATTAAAATTTGGTTCTTCAGGATTATAAACAACAGACATTGTAGCTGAATAAGCTTCTGTATAAAATGCTGTATCTACTGCTTCAGGAATATCATCAGTAGTTGCAAGAGTATAAATGTCTTCTGTTTTATCAAATGGAAATCTAAAATTAAGTCCTCCTGTAAATACACCATCTTTAAAAAATAATGTAACACTAGGGTCTTCTTCTACAATACTTCCATATCCTATGCTATAAGCATTATAAGCTATTTCATCTATTACATTAGCAATCACAAAAGGTAAATCTGCTCTAGGGTTTATATTTAATACTTCCTGCAAACCTTGTCTATTGGCTTCAAACCATCTTTTATTTACAGCATCTAAATCTTCAATAGGGTCTTGAACAGGTAATGTACCACCACTTGTATATATTGGAATACTTGTTCCAGTTGCATCATTGTCTGTATCTAATTCAATAAAAGCAAATAACGCACTACCATCAGGTTGAAAAGCTGTACCAACATAAACACCATTACTAAAAGTAGGAGGAGTTGGTAAATCAGACAATTGTTTCCATCCTAAAGTAACAGCTTCAGGATTACCACTCGAATCATATCCTAAAACTTGTCTTTCTGTTCCACTTGGAACAGTTTCTCCTGCGTTTGCTAAAACAAACGCTGTTGTAGCAATCTGCGTTGTATTTGTTCCTGCTGGTGCTGTTGGTGCTAATGGTGTTCCTGTAAGTTCTGCGTTTAATATGGGTGCGCTAGGGGTAATATTTGAAGCATCTATTTTTAATTTCTCGACTCCTGAAATTGAAAACTTAGCGTAAGCACCTCCAAAGGTATCATAATTGATAAAATCACCGTCACCTCCAATCTCTGCAAAAACAACATCGTTTTTTCTAAGTTGAAACACTGACCCATCTAACCCATTCAAAGACAAAAACCTATAATTTAAATAGCTTGAAGGTGTTACCGTTCCTATACCTACACTGCCTCCTATATCGTAAATGCTTGGTAAATTTCTTCTACCTCCTATTGCGTCCCATGCGTAAGAAGCTCCGCTTTTTGCAGCTTGTAATGTAATGGATTCATAAGGATAAAGCGTAAAACTTGGAGCGCCTAAAAAAGGATTTGAAACAGTTACATTTCCTGCGTTAGAAGCATTGCTTAGGGTAATTATTTTACCATCTCTTACGCTGTTAGGATTTGGCAAAGTAGTAGTTCCTCCTGTTAATCTTAGTACATTGTCAGTAATTGATACCGTATGAGGATTCGAAATATTAGTGTATTTTTTAGCTTCGTCAACAGTGGTAGTAGATAAATTAGCAACACCTAAATGATTTATATACTTATTGTCTTCCATTAAATTAACCCTGTGGAAGTCTCCATTTTCTACCCTTATAGCATCAATATTAAAAGGGGCTTCATGACCATCTACGTAAAGATACGTGTTGACTCCATCGGTGTAAGGGGCGGTGAAACCTGCTGCGTTAACTGTTAAAGTTTCGCTCTTTATTTTTACAGGATTTTTAGCATCTGATAAATCTATGAAATCTAAATAAGAAGGGCTAACCGCTATTCTCAAGCTTGGGATATAAGCCTTATTACCTATGATTTCAATCTGTTCTGGATTTTCACTAACTGTTATGGAGCTAGACAATACAGGTGTTGATAAGTTACTATAATCAATGGATAGTAAGGATTCTGTTGTCCAATCAGTAACTAGTAATTGAGTTTTATTAAACCATGCGCAAGTTCCGTGTCCTGCCCCTCCGAAAGAAGCTGAACTAGCAACGTTTAAATCATCGGTACTTAATATTTTTATAATATTATCACCATTACCACAAACCGCTAACAATCCATCATTATTATACGACAATGCCAAAGGAGACAAACCTACAGCAACCTCTCCAACTTTATAATAGGAAAAAGTAGATAGAGTATTGTCAGGCATTGTTATTTTATACTTCTCCACCGTGTTAGCCCCACCGCAAGCAACGAACAAGTAAGATCCTATTAATTCAAACATTTTTGGCTGAAATCCTACAGGTATTTCGCCTATTTTTAAAAATGATTCAGGGTTTTGTATATCCCAGACCTCTACCGTACTCGAACCGAAACAAGCAACAAATAAATTCCTACCGCTAACTAGAACGTGCCTTGGATTTGCTCCTGTTGTAAAATCATAAATCTTAGTCGGGGACATAGGGTTCTCCAGCGAAAAAACACCTACTTTATTGTTATTGTATTCTGTCACATACAACATCCCATTGCTTACACACATACGGGCATTTAAAGCCCCACCAACAATAGGAGTGGTAGACTTAGTGTTTATGACTTTTTGTACTGCATAATTACTTACTGCTTGTGTAGTGGGATATAAAGTATTATTTACTGTTGTGAAATCTACTGCTTTATTAGAAGTATTCTCTTTGCCTGTATTTAAGCTATTCAACGCATCAGTAGCAGTAACTCCTGTAACTTCTGAATCATTTACAAACTCAGAAACATTAATATTGTCAGCTAAATGTGTTGAATTAATAGAGTTTAATTTTACATCTGCTGATATTGTATTCGCAGCATCATTATATGTTAAATCTATTGTATCAGAATCTATAAGGATGTTACCCACCGCATCTTGAGCTTGTTCATTTGTGTATTGTGTAATTTCTGTCCAGTCAGCATTTTTCCTACCGTATATTTTATCATCTTCTGGAGCCTCAGGAATTCCTCCTCCACCTGTTGGTACTATTATATTACCAAACGTATCTGCATAACTACCATTTACTGATATAGGTAACGTTCTTTGTTCTTCTCCTGTTTTTAATACTGGAAAATTTAAAACTAATTGATCTTCTGTTAAAGGATTTACAATTTGAATTTCTCCAGAAGTATAAAATGTAGAAAGGGAAGATGTTATACAATCAATACCTCTCCAATCAATATTTGTTTGGTTAGTAAAAGAATCACCAAATAATGTAAATCCTTTATTTGTAGCAGAATTTCCAGTATTTAACACACTTTGTAAATCTTGTAATTCTTCTTCAATTACAGTCCAGTTTCCATTTTGTCTTCCGTAAACTAAACCATCTGCAGGAGCATCGGATATTCCTCCTCCAGAACTAGCTAAAACATTGTCAAGTTTCTCTAAGATTACAAGTAATCTATCATTTGTATTTATTCCAGTATATGGTAAATCTTCTCCTTCATAATATACACATTTTGAAGGGAGTATTACGGGACATGGTTTTTCTGAGCAAAAAGGATTCATAATTTTTTTGGTATTATTGTGATATAATCACAAAGTTATATATTAATTTTTTATAAAAACTAGTGAATAGTATAAATATCAGATAATATAGCTATTACTGTCTTCTTGATTCTGCACTAACTTTTATTCCCCACTCTTTTGCTAATTCAGGATCTATATATGGAAGAATTTCTGTTTGAAATTGAGAAAGCCCTGGAATTAAATTAAATATTGCCTTTTGAGGATAAGCTTTATCAGGTTCATCTCCATACTCTTTTCCTAGTTGAATAAAAATTCTTTCAGCTTTTGTAAGTAAATTTAATGATGGAAGAATGGATCCTTTAGTCATACCTTCAAAAGAAAGTGGGTTATAATAAAAAGTTATCTCATCAGCTATTTTATTAGTCATTTTAGCCCAGAATTTATATCTGTTTTTTTCTAAAGGAGTTGCATCTTCTGGTGGTTTTGCAGCAGCTGCAGCAAACATTGTAGCAGTCATAATTAATAAAAGTTTTAACTCTTTCATTTCATTGGTTAATTCTTTTCTAATAAGATCATAAAACTCTTCTTGTGTTATTTCTAACTCTTGTCCAGTTTTTCTGTAGTGTTCAACTCTTTTTTCTTCTAACATTTGATCCAATATACGAAGACCTTCTTCTGTTCCAGTTATAATATCTCTCATTTTCATAATGTTTCTTATACCTAAATGAGACCATGTTTTAAAAAACACTCTAACTCTACCATATTCCCAGTCTCCAATCTCAACATTTTTATTAATGTCAGATGTACGTTCTAATACCATTTTAGGTATCCATGTTTTAAACATCATAAAAGATGTTAATATTGTGTCTCTTTGGAAACCAGCTTTATTATCTAAACTCATTTTTCCATTTAACTTTGTATTAAAGGATACAATTTTAGTTCTGAATTTAGCTAACTCATCTAAACTTACTCCAGGTATAATCACACTATCATTCTCAATTGTAGATATTTTAGACAGGGATGACGACTCTTTTAAATCACTAACTCTTTGTTCAAATGTTTTTTCTAGATTAATCCTTTCTTGATGGGATAGTTTATATTTGTTATTTCTATCTTGTGTTTTTAAGTATTGTCTGATGTTAACAATTTTACCGTCAATAACCATTGAATTATTAATAATACTTAAAGCATTAGCCAACTCCAGTTTTTTCTCTCCATAAGAGTTAGTTGACATCATAACATCACTAAAAGACCAAGTTGAAAGAAAGTTAGTTAATCCTTGTTTTTTAGATATCTTTCTTCTTTCTTCAGTAACAACATCATCATTTAATGCTACTACAGTATGTAGTAATCCTTTTTCTATTAATGATAAATTATTAGTGGTAACTTTTATGTTATTTGGAGTAAAATCATTCCAGAATGTATATAATCCACCAGCATTTATATATGATTGAAAGTTTCCACCTGCCCAGTTAGCAATGCCTATTAAAGGTTTTAAACCTACTGCTAAAGCTCTAGTTAAAGTGTCAGCATTTTTAAATGCTTTTTTAACATTAACTGTTGCCTTCTGCTTGTCTTCTTCACTTTTATTTAATTTGTCTGTAATTGTTGAGATACCAACATTTCCTAAAGAACCTAAATCTTGTCCTAATTTGTATAAAGAATCATCAATTATTGTTTCTAATATTTTAGAGTTTTCATTTTCTTTTTCTTCTAAAGGAACTCCAGACTCATCAATTATAATATTACCATTTGAATCAACTTTTAAAGACCCTTTAGCTTTTTCTACAGCTAATAAAACTTGTAAGGTGTCTTCTATATTTAAAGATTTTTCATATTCAAGTAAAGCTTTAATCCACATTGAACCAACTTTATTTAAATCAGTTGATAGTTGATTAACTGATTTATTTGTTCTAGTAAAATACTTAGGAATAGTTTTTTTAACTTTTCCTGTTTCAGGATCAATTTTTGAAAAACTTTGTTCTTCGTCTATATCAACAGAATATAATTCTTTAAATGAATTCCAAGCTTCTCCAAGAACATCAGAGGATTGTGATAATTTTTCTATAGTTGTAGCTTCTATTAAAGGAAAAAAAGAATTTGTTTTTGTTGTTAAATAACCTAAATCTTTTCCTTTTTTATTTAAAGCAGAAAAGAAATTCCACATATTTAATGCTGCTTCACTAGTAGCCATATTTTTATACTCCTGAGAATAATGTTCTTCTTCTTTTAATGATTTCATAAATAAATCATTAAATTCATAATTATCATAACCATTAAAAGAATCTCTATTAATATCAATAGAATTTCTCATTGTTCTTTTTCTAAACTCCCTGATTTCAGCATCTTCCATATCATTTTCTGAGTATATAATATTATCATATACTTTCAAATTTGCTTCAATCTGTTCTTTTGCAAGTTCATTAAACTTACTTAAATTCATATTCTTTAAAAAGAACTGTTTATTTTTATCTTTTTTAGCTTCCTTAATCTCTTCTAAAAATTTAGGGTCTAGTTTTTTTATTAATTCCAATCCAGAAGGAGTAATTTTAGCAATCATATCAAAAGCTTTTTTACCTTTAGCTTTTGCTTGTTCTTCTAGAGGAATTAAAAGCTTACCAAAAGATTCTATTTGTTTACTAGTTTCTATATTTACTTTAGAACTAGCATTCATTATTAAATTTGAAGCTAATTTTATAATTTTTGCTGAGAGTCTAGTTCCTTCTGCCCAGGTTTTAACAAAATTTCCTATTTGTATTTCAGGATTAATAATTGATTCTTTATTTTCTTCTGTTACAACATCTTGTTTTACAGCTAATTCTATAGTGTATTGTCTAAATAAATCAATAATCTTATCTTCCATTCTTAAAGTAGACTTAGTTATATTCTCTAGTTTAGAGAATATAATTTTTTGTTCTTTATCTAAACCATCTTTTGGATATTGAGATAAAAAAACATTGTCCATAGAAGCGAACTTAGAGGCACTGTTTAGATAATCTCTAAGCTCATGTAATCCTTTTTTTAATTCAGCATCATTAAGATTGGATATATCTAATTTTTCAAACGTGTCTATTGTTCTTTTTGCATTTTCTAAAAAACTTTCAGCAACATTAATTAAAGGTGCAAAGTTTAATTTTACATGTAAATTACGAATAGCAGCACTAAGCTGTCCCAACTCCTCATTTTTAGAGGATCTTGGTTGTCCTTGTGCTAATGGTTTGCTATATAGTTTTTCAAAATGAACATTAAGAGACTTAATAAGTTTATCTACTTCAGTATTACCTGTACTTTCAGCCATAGTTGGAACAGGTAATAAATACATATTAGTTTCTTTTAAAGAATCTAATTTACCTATTTCTAGACTAGCAGGAAATAAAGGAGATTTTGCATCATTTGGAATAAGATTGTTATAATTTACTATAAAAGGAATCATTCTGGTTTTACCTATTTGATTTCTACTTGCACCATAATTGTAATCAATTTGAGTATATTCTCCCATTTGAGATTTCCATTCATCTTGTTTATACCAAGGAATATCTGTAGTTTTATCTTTATTAATTGAAGTAAATTTCCAATCCAAAGTATCTATTTTAATATCTTCTGTTCCATCTTCCTTGGTAACAGGATATAAAGCTTTAAAATCTACTGTAGAAGCAACATATCCTTTAACTTTTGTATTAACTACTTTCTTTTCTACAAGAAATCTTGTTCCCTCTGGATAAGAATTAACTAATTCTTGTGCAAATTTTCCTAATTGAATTTGTAATGGTGCATTAAGTTTAGAAGATATAGGTTGTGTTCCAAATTTTTCTAGTTTATAACCATTTTTGTCTATAAGATTAACTGTAATATAGTTTTCCAAGTAAGCATGCCCCTCAGATCCCCACTCTTTTTTCTGATCATCTTCTGCTTTTTGTGTTTCAGATCTTTCAAAGGATTTATTAAATTTCTCTTTTACTTTTTCAGTAACAGATTTTAATACTTTTGTTCCATCAAACTTATAATGTCGCTTATCTTCTACACTATCTGGAAATAATTCAAGTCTTCTATCATGGTCCAAGTATTCATCATATATTTTATCAATCTTTGCTTTTACTTCCTCATTAAGTTGAAAGAAAATGTCTTTTGATTTAATATCTTCTACAGTTCCTTCTACATCTCCTGAAATAATTTTATTTGCTACTGTTTTAAATATATCAATATTAGATTTTCCATATACTCCTCTAATATAATCAAGAATAGTATCCCACCATCTTTGAATCATACTTCTAGTTTCTTCATTCATTAACTCAGGAAACTCTGTAGAGCCTTCAGATTGATTAATAATTACTTCAGAGATAAGTTTATCTACAGCTTCTTTTTTAATCTTTCTAATGTTAGGTTTTCCATCTGAAATTTGATATGCTTCCTTTCCTTTATACTTGTTAAAGGTTTCTTTATAGATTTTAAATCTATCTATTTTAGAAATAAGTTCTGTTATAAGTCTGGGATTTGTTTGTTCTAGTATAGCAGTAGCCATATGGACAATTTCTTCTGTAAGAACTGTATTTTCCATTCCTTGAGAAATAGCAATTGTTCCCCTAATAAGATCAGCAACACCATTTACTCCTTTTAAATCTATTTCAGGATTAGAATTAGCATATTTCTCCAAGGATTGAAAATCAATTCCCATCTTCTTAGCAGACTCCTTAAGAACATTTAAAGTTTCATCAGTAACAACAGAAGATATATCCACTAGTTTAGGAAATTTATCTAAACCATTAATTTCTTGCCACAAAGAAACTTTTGCAGCAAGAATTTTTGGATTTATATTTGATTGTTCAGCTAATTCTATAAACTCTTGAGAATTTTTATTAATACAATGTGCCATTAGTTACATTCTTTTATTTTATTTTTTTCTTCTTCAGATAACTTATCCCATTCTTCTTGGGAAATATCTTGAGGTTTTTCATCTATTTGTTGAACAGGATTAATTTGTAATGATATAGAAGGAGTAGTTCCAAGTAAAATACTTGATATTACATCATCTTCTACTTCTCTCTCAAATTTATCATAATCATTATCAATTACAGAAGATCTTGGTGAATCATAAAGCTCTTTTGCTCTAAAAGAATCTCCCCATGCATTAATTGCTTTGTATACATGTTTAACATACTCAGTTCCAGTTTTTTTATTAACTTGAATTTCTGTTAAAGGTTTTCTTTCTCCTTTATCATTTACAAAATATACTTTTTGTAAAAGCACTTTATGTATATAAGAACGATCTCCTGCTTTTTGTTTAACAATTCTCTCAGAGTATCTAATAGGATCTTCATAACTATATGTCATAAAGTCTGCTCTTCCTGCTGAAGTGAAAGGACTTAAACTAATAACCATTGGAATCTGTTTAGAGTTCATTGCATCCTTAAGCTTTTTGTTTGTAAAAGCTTGATTTGGATCATACATAGAAACTGTTCCTTCCATATTGTTTTGTCCAATTCTCATATTATTTCCTTGAAAAGGAACTAAGTCAAAATTATTCCAGTTATTTCTTTCCATAACATGTAAGTTATGGAAGTCAGCTAAGTTAGGCATATTTTGTAAACTGGACAATGTTTCATTATATATTTCTTTAAAGTCTTCATAAGGAAGAAGATTAGTAAATGCAATAGGAGAACTTGTCAGTCCAGACTGTAATACAGCTAGATTTACTAGTTTACTATAAAGATCTTTTCCTTCAGCACCTAATCCTTTTTTTAATTCATTAAACCCATATATAACTAAATTTTGATCATATACTTTGTTATCTCTACCAGCAATATAAAGATTATTAACTTTTCCTTCTTTAATACCTGTTTCTATTTTAATAGAATTAAGTATTAAGTTATTAAACAAAGGATGATTAGGTTTTGGGCTAATTCCTTTTTGATTATTACCCAATATTGAATCTCTAAAATCAATTATTTGTTGAGCAGCACTTATTTTTGTATCACTTCCAAGTAAAAGACTAGAGACTTTGGAGTTTATATCTGTATTAGTTTGTACAGCCCAGTCAAATAAATCTGCTACAGCTTTTTGACTCACTTTAATAAACTCTCTATCTCCTAATTTAGTATGAGGTCTCAACACATCTTGCATAACTTGTCTAACTCTGTCTTTATCAGATAAAAGTATTTCTGCAAAAGCATCTCTTACATTATACATAGTATCTTTAAGAGGTCCTACAAATGAATTATCAAGTAACTCATCTACAGAAGATATAATTGTTTTTCTAGCAGTTTCTAATTGTAACTGTTTCTTAAATAGTAAATAAGGATCATTGATAGTAGCTGTATCAAAATTAGAACCTTGTGTTACTAAAAACAAATGTTCAGCCATTTTAGCATATTTTAAAAACTCTTTCAACATGTATTGTTGTTGAGCCATTTGTACAGGAGTCATTTTACCTCTCAACTCTTGTTGGTTGTATTTAACCATCTTAATAAGTTCAGAATTATCTGGAATTCCTTCTACACTAATTTTACTTCCTCCATCATAAACACTTAACATATCTTCAAGAATTCTATCATTAAATAACCAGGTATAACCTCTGTTTTCAATGGTACGTAAATAATCTTTAATAATAGGTTGGTTTATAAAGTAAGCAATTGTATCAATTGGTACTCCAATTTTAGTTAAATACAACCATGTACCTGCTACATTAGGTGTAGCACCAAGTTCCATAATCCAAGGACCTTTAGAGATATCTACATATCCATCAATAAACATTCCTATTGTATCAGAAATATATTTTCCAGATTTATCTTTTATCATAGATAAAGTTGGTTTTTTAAATCCTCCTATATTAAGAGTATTATATTCTTTAAAATTCACATTAGGATTCGTAGCAAATAAAGTAGAATTTCTTTTTCCTCCTAATATTTCTTTATCTGTATCATTAACTTCTGATAACTTATCAGTATCAATAATCATAGGACTACGTTGATTCTGAGCATTATTAGTTTGAGATGTTGCAGCAATACCAATTGCATACTTTCCAGATACGAAAGCTTGTCTCAAACCAGACATAAATGTTCTACTTAACATATTTCCTACAGCACTATAATCAATCTCTTTTTTACCAGATAACTCATTTATTGTAGCAGCAAGATCTTTTAACTCATCTGCAGAGTTAGGTTTAATAAGATTTTCAAAATTTAAAGGATTAGAAATTAAGTTTTCTAATGATTGTATGTATGCATTTTCTAAAGACTGTTTATACCAGATATTAGATTGTTCTTCTGCTAGAATCTCTGTTAAATCTGAATCAGACAATTCTTCTAATCTTTTTTGTTTATCTTCAATAGTTTTAATTAATTTAACTTGAATTTCATAAGCATCTAATTGATTATCTTCTACAGCTTCTGGAAACCAGTCTGCAATTAAAGGTAGCCATTTTTCAGCAGTTTGTTGATCAGCATTTCCTGTAATAATACTTTCAAACAATTCTTTTAAATCTTTAGAAGAGTTAATTGATTTTACTTGTTTCTGCACAGATACTGAATTCTTATCTAAAAATAGTTGCTTAAACTTATCTCTAGCTTGTTGACCATAACCAAAAAATGGAACAATTCTTAGTTTACCATTACCATCAATAAGAGTATTTTTTAAGTAAATTGATAATTTATCAATATCAAAATCCGAACCTACTTTCTTAACTAAAGCTGAAGGCACAACAACATTATCTCCAAATTCTTTAGGGAGAAATTGTTTGATTCTAAAAGCATCAATTGAGTTTTGTTTTTGTGTAGGAATACGATATGCTACTCCAGATAAAATTTCTTGTCCTTCTTTTGTCTTATTTAAATAGTTTAATAATTCTTCATCTGTCATGTTAGATTTAAACCATCTTCCAACCATAATTTCACAGATACGTTTTCCATCTTCATCTTTATAAAAATCTAAAACATCTGATTCATATCTGTATTTAATATTTCCTTTTTTGTCTTTAAATTCAACTCCTTTAGATCTTGTTTCTTCTAATAAAGCTGAAGAAACTTGTACTTTCATACCTCCAGATATTTTAGGACGTACAACATTTTTATCAGCAATAGAATATAATATATTTCTAATTTGTTGATATGCAGGAGTTGCTTCTAATACAACATGACCATTTTTAAAACCATCTAGAGCGTCTAAAATATTATCATTAACTTCTCTTTTAGTTATTTCTTCTTTTAATGTACTTATAAGTTTATCTCTGTCAGACACAACAAAACCTACTTGCCCTTTTTTATTTATAGATTTTGATAAACCAAGTTTATTTAAAAGATCTCTGTATCCTTGTTCTGTTTTTTCAATTAATAACAATTCATTATTTTTTATCTCTTTATATAAAGGAGATAGTTTTTCTTTTTCATTTTCTGATACAATAGAGTTCCAGTAAATAAATCTTTCATTAAAATCTGTTATGACATTTCCATCTTTATCTATAAGATTATAGTCAATAGGAACACCTGCCTCCATGAAATCCATAGTAGCAAGTTTAGTAATTTGTGAACCTTGCGTAACCAAAGGAGTATCTTTAGATGGAACTTCTGTTTGAAGCCCCATAATAGAAAATGGTATATTGTTTACTTCTGCAAATGAAGAAGTATTAAAGCTACCATCAGGATTATATAAAGGAGAAGTTAATCCAGCACCTACTTTTCTACCTGTTGAGTAAACTGCATAATCAACATCTTCTTCCTGCATTTTATTATATAATTTAATAGCATTAGAATTAGGATTTAATTCATGTAAGATTCTAAAAGATAAAGGCATTAATGCAAATTTATCCATAACAATATCATTATAGTTTTCTCCATCATCTTTACTTCCTGATACAATAGGTTTACTAGTAGTATATAAACTTTTAACTGCTGGATTATTTCCAACATATTTATTACCTACTTTTTTAATATCAAATTGTTTTTCTCTTTCAGATAATTCAATTCCTTTTACAACTTTTTCATAAGCTATATCATATCTATATTGTTCTTCTTTAGCATCATTCCATTGTCCTGTTCTAATTAAAAATACACGGTGAGCTTGTAAAGTTGTTAACCCTCCACCATCTGTTTCTTCAAATGGTTTTGAATATCCTGGTAAATCATTAGTTGATAGCACATCATCAATTACAGTAGTTCTATAATGATCTCTATTCATATCTGTATAGCCAAGTTCTCCTTCCTCATATCCTTGATTATATTTATTATTTAAGCTAGCATTCATATCCTTGGAACCATATACCATAGCTTGTCTAGGTGAGTTAAAGTTTTTAATACGTTTTAACTCATCTGAATATTGATATGGGTCAGAATAAATAAGTTTATGCATTTCAATATTAGCTATCATATAATTTGCAGAGACTACAGATAACTCTGTTTCTAGTAAACTAGCATCTAAAACTCTTTGATAAGCAAAAGATAGTCCTTCTACATTTACTCCTTCAGCTGTAGTAGAAATAACTCCATAATTTCTTAAAATACTTTCAGTTTCTTTAGCTTCATTTTTAATAAAGTTTTTAACTGCATTATCAATTTCTTTTTTATTATTAATATATACCTCTTCTGGAGAAAGATCTTTACTACTATTCATAATTTTATTATGTAACTTATCTCCTAAAATAGCTTTAAAAAAACGGAGGTCTTTTGAATTTTTACCAGAAACAACTTTACGACCATCTCTAGATAACTCTACTTCAGATATGAAATACTTTTCAAATATATTTAAGTATGAATCATTATTAAACATTTCTTTTGTTACAAAGGAATCTTCTTTATAATGCATTCTGATAGCATGTTCAATAGAAGCATCTCCAGGTACAAGATTTAAATATACTCCTTCAGAATTAAGGTTTATCTCTTGTACAAGTCTTTGTTTAGCAGATAGTTTAGAAGATTCTTTACTTTTACCAGTCATTTGATCTACCATACCATCAATAAAAACAGGTTTCATCAAATCATTAGTTCCAGATATACGACTACCTCTACTATCTTCTTCTGTTATATCAAACATTTTTGATAACATTACAGATGAATTTTTTGTAAATACATCTGTTAATAAATAATGAAATGATGTGTCTGCTAAACTATTAATATTAGTTAGTTTAGAAAGAGTATCATGTAATGAACTTACAATATTACCCCCAATAAAAGATTGTGTACGTTCTCCATTAATATTAAAATATGTACTTTCAAAGTCTGTATTTTCTGTAATAGCTTTTAATGTACCAAGTCTCAATAATGCTCCATCTATATCTAATGTTTTAGATGTAATACTTGCTATTTCATCTACAGAAGCAAAACTTTGTCTGATTCCTTCTACAGTTTTTTTAAATTCTTTAAATTGATTTACAGATAATTTACTTTGTATAACTGATGGATTAAATGAAATTCCAACATCATTTAAAAAAGAAATATACTGGTTTATATCACTCTTACCAAATGATATTCCTTTAACCCATAAAGATGGATAATATCTATTTCTTTTTTTATCATATAAAAATGCTTTACTTTTTCCTGAACGAATTGATTCTGCAATATTATTAATCATTTCACGTTTAGCTTGCCTAGCTGCTCCACTTAAAACAGAATCTCCTACAACAATCTCTCCAGAAGGAAGTGTAAATACTGTTACAACTTCTGGATTTTGTTTTTTCATAGCATTCCAAAATGCTGTAACTAATTGTAGATCATGCTCTTCTAGTTTACTAAAATCTAATTTATCATTAATACTAGCTCCATTTGTTAAACGTCTATATAATACTTCATAGTTAGGATTAGAGATAGACAATTCTCTTAGTTTATCAAACATTACATCAATATTTGTAGAATCATGTACAGTATTCATAAGAGTTATAAATGCTTGATCAGAAGGCAATAAAACTTTACCTCCTATTGAAGAATATACAGGTTCTATTTTACCAGAAACAACTTTTACTGATGGTATAGTTGCTAATAGTAATTTTATCACACTATTTGCTTTTCTAAATGAATCTACTTTTCTTGCATCTACATAATCAGATTTACCAGAATTATCCTCATCATTGATTAATAAATCATCATTTTCATCAAACTCAATAGAATATGTTTTTAGTTGTTCTAAATGTTTTTCAACAATAGCTTCCCAATCTTTTTTTATGTTTTCATATAAATCTTGAAGATTGTTTACTACAGGAGTAATTTCTTCTAAAGTTCTTTCTTTTAATTTTACAGATTTATATAACTCTGTAGCATAACGCTTAACAGTATCTTCTAATATGTTTCTTTTTAATTCTGCATACAATTGAGTTTTGTTTTGTTTTTGAACACCAAATAAACTTTGACTAGTTCTAGATAACTTAGATAAAGTTAAATAAGTCATTTCTTGTACAATCTCATGTACTTGTTGTGCAGGAATAAACTGTGGTTTAGCTCTAAAATCTGAATCATTTTCAACTCTTATATTATCAATATCAATAATTCCAGAATTAGCATAAGAAAGTTTCTTTTCAAATGGATTATACTGTGCATAATAACCATTACCAATTCTATCAAATAATTCTTTAGTATTACTAGAGGCATTTCTTCCTAAAAAGAACTCCTTAATAAAATTCATGATATCTTTAAATAGTTTTCCAATTAGAGTTGCTGGTTTAGACTCTAATTTAAAATCTCTAAATTCTTCTGCAAGCTCTTCTTTTAATTGTTCTGGAGTTGCATTTTTATACTCTATAGTTTCTCCTGTAAATCTATCTTGATAAGAACCTTTTCTATTTCTAAACTCATCAATAATTTTTTGTTTTTCAATAGGTCCAGCAAACATTTTCCATACAGCTTCAAAAACTTCATGATATACAGTACCAGTTTCTGCTCCTTCATAAAGATATATGGAAGCATCTTGAAGCATACCCCAAGCTTGTCTACCATTTGTTGCCTGAATAATATTCTTAACTCTATACAATGGAACATTTGGAAGAGATTTACTTATAAATTCTTCTACTTTTTTCCAATCTTCTGGAGTAACTTTACTTGTTTGTTTAATAGATTGTAATCTGTATAATCTATCATCTCCATCTTCACTAGAAAGAGGAGTATGCCAATTAAAATCTTCATTGTTTTCTTCAGTAGTTTCATTAAAATTATCTTCTACTGGAGGTTCTACTGGTACAGATTGTTGAACTAATTGTGTTCCTATTTTAGTTTCAACAGACTTAATAAGAGCACTAGCTGCTTTGTCATTATCAAATCCTCTCATTTCAGCATATGTAATTACTGCTTGTTCAGAACCTTCTACTAAAGTTACTTTTCCTTCTTTTGTTGCTGTAAATACAATTTTTCCAACAGCAGGATTATCAATAGTATTAAGTGTGTTATTATCAAATACAAATACAGGTTCTTCTTTTAAAACTTCTTTAGGAGCAAATTTATTTTGTACAGACGTTTGTAAAACATTTGCAGAATAGTTTTGAGATTGTTCATCTTCTCCTTTAGCATTTTTAATAATTGCTTCTTTAGAATTTTCTATATCTAATTGAACTTCATTGTTTTCATTAATAGTAAATACAATATTTCCCAGTATAGGGTGAACTATAGTGTTTAATGTTTTCCCATCTTTAATAACTTCTTCAGAAACAGGTGAAACCTCTTTTATAGCTGTTTTTGGTTTTTCATAGAATAAAGGAGTAGACTTTAATGTAAAATAGATTCCTTCTCTATTAATAGGTTGAGATTCTGTAATAGGTCTAAATTGTGTAGCTAAAGGTAACTCTTTACCTTTTCTAACTACAGTTAATTTACCTGCACTATCTGGAGCTTTATCAGACAGTAAATAAGTTTGATAATTTTTCCATAAAGTAGTTATAGGTTTTCCCTCAGGATCTATTCCTATAATTTGACTATAAGGTGTATTCCATTTATCTCCATTAACTCTACTAGCATCTGTATTATTATACATTTCTTGTAATAATAATATAATATCATCTTTACTTTTAAGTAATCCTTTAGGAGTAAAATCAAAAGATCTTTGAGATTCTTTATTTAATCCTGACATAAAAAGTTTTTGAACTACTTGTCCATCTTCTAAAATAGATTCAAACCAAATATTATTATATCCAGCAGGTTTTTTTCTTCCATCAGGATATTTTGCAAGTCCCCAATAAGAAACAGATTTTAACCAATCAAATAATTCTTTAGATCTTTCTGTTACAGAACCATCCTCACTTGTATTTTTTGTAATTTGAAGCATAACATCAAACATTGTTGCAGCTTCAGAACTATTAAATTTTCTATTAAATAATTTAGCCATACCAATTCCTGGTACACGTAAAAAGACTCTTCCTTTTGGTGTTTGAAAAGTAGTAGAACCATAGTCTACAGATTCATTGGTTGTTGCTACTTCTATTAATGGTTCTGTTCTTAAAGTAACAGAATCAATTAATCCAGCAGATTGGGCAGATGTTCTTGCTCCTTTATCTACAATATCAACTCCTTTTTCATCTCTGTAAGTGACAAGTTTTGGTTGTCCAAATGCAACATTAAACTCTTGAGACGGTGTTAATGATGTTTGAGATAATTGATCTTTTCTCCATTCAGAATATTTTTGAGTAAGAAAATCTCTATCTTCTTGAGAAACATCTTCTCTAAACATTGTTTCTCTTTTTCCATTATACTCTCCCATAAGAGAAGATGAAGGAAATACTTGATAGATAGCATTATCTATTAAACTTTCCCCATCAGAAATAGTAATACCATTTTGGTTAACTGGTTTTCCATTTTCATCAACCACAACCATATATATGATTTCTTTTTTAGCTTCTTCTTTTTGAGCTCCTTCAGGCATATCCAATAAGAAATTATCAGTAAGTCCTGGAATAATATCATTTTCTGTATTAGATGTAACTATTCTTCCTCTTAAAGAATCTTTATTATCAAAGTAATGAAACTTATTACCAAAGTAATTAACTCTTTCCTGATGAGGAATAGTATCTTTAGCAGGTCTAGTACTTCCTACAACAGAAAGTTCTTTCTTCTTACTTGCTGACTCATATGGTCTAGTTCCAAAAAAGTTTTGTGTAGCATTAGTTAATACACCTAAAAAGTCTTTTTTAAGTTGCTCATTATCTTGCATTTTCTGTGCTTGAGCTTCTTCTTCTTTAACTTCTTTAGCATAACTTTCAAAAGATTCTAATATTTTAGCCTTTGCTATTTGTTCATTTATTAATGTATCTAAGCCTTTTGTAAGTTCTGAAATGTCACTTACTAAAGCTTCTGCTTTTTTAGATAAACTAGGAATTTTTAATTCATCTGACATATCATTAACCATAGACTCTAATTCCAAAACTCTTTCAGTAAAACCTAACTTTTCAGAAATAATTTGTTGTGCACCCTCTTCTCCATAAAATCTTTCAAGCTGTGCTTGTAAATCTTCAATAAATAAAGGATACTTTGGATTTTCTTCTTGTAGTCTTTTAATATAATCATTAAAAATAGAAACAGCTTTCATAAGCATATCATCTATTTGTTTTAATAGATTATCACTAGATTTAATGGATTGATTTGTAATATCAATAAAATCTTCTAATACATCAATATCTTTTTTTAATTGATCAATCATATCCTTACCACTCTCTGGTAAAGATTGTAGACTATCTAAAAACTCTTTAAAGAATGGAATAGAATTTTCTAATTCTTCTTTTTCTTCTTTTAATTGTTTGTTTTGTTTATCAACAGACTCCCTTAACTTAGTTAAAGTATTAATTAGATTTTTTTGTAAAGTGGTTGGTCTTTTTCTAACCGCTCCTTTTTTAGTTAATCCAGCATTAGTTAATTCTTCTAGTAATCTTTTTTCTTCTCTTTCAAAAGAATTTTTACTATTCTCTAATTGTTTATTTATTGAGTTAAGTCTCTTAACACTATTGTCATAAAGATCTTTTATAATTCTATTTCTAGTCTTAAGTTTTTCAGAAACAGTTGTTAAACTGTTTGTAAATTCATTAGTTGCTTTTATTTGGGCAGTAGTTAGTTGTCCAACTACTTCTAGCATTGGTTGATTATATCCTTCTTGTGCTTTGAAGTTTGTATTCCAAACTTCTTTTTTAATTATTTTACCACTATCATTTCTGTAAACAAATGTTAATTTATCTTTTTTACCATTAAATTCTAATCTTCCTATAACAGGATTATTGTTAATATCCTTTATGCCATAATGTTTGAAAATAGTATTTTGGTGTTTCTCAAAAAAATTGAATTTTTTATCTGTAAGAAGTTTACTTGCTTTAGTTAAACTATAACTATTTAATTCTTCCTCAGAAATGTTTTTTATAGTACCATTAGAAGATCTAACTGAAATAGTACCATCTTCATTTTTTCCAAGTATAGTAAGTCTAGGTTGACGATAAACCTCATGACCTTTAGCTGAATACTCGGTCACTTTACCTAAAACATATTCTGTTCCTATTTCAATATCTCTCTCACCATACTTAGTGTTAATTTTTATAGTTTCCTTAGTAGATAATTCTTCTACGGGGAACTCTGTTTCTTCATGATATTTTTCTGGAGATTTTTTAATTCTATCATACTCTTTTAAATACATATCTCTTTTAAGAGTCATTAAACCTATATCATCTAAAGCTATAAGTAAGTCTTCTTTTTGATCAGCATTTATTAATTTGTCTGATTCTATTTGTGATTTAGCTTCATTAAAAGTATCGTATTTTCCATCTATAATATCTTGAACTACTTGGGTAGTATTAATATTAATTCCATTAAGTTTAGTTGTTAAACTTGGAATTCTTTTATCATAATCAGAAACTTTTGTAGCAGCATATATCATTTGATCCATTACTGCAGGAGTATACACAGAATTACCTTTTTCATCCTTTATACCAGCATATCTTAAACTTAAAGATTGATATAAAGATTTTACATTTTCTGCTGTTTGAGCAAAAGAATTTAATCTTCCTAAATATGCTTCTTTTGTATCTGTAGAAAGTGCTTTACCTTCTTGTACTAACTGAGCAAAACCTTCATCAGTACTAGCTAACATTTTATAATCAGCAATATCAGAAGATACTAAATCAAATCTTCCGTATTTAATACGAGGAGTTAAATAGTTTATTATATAATCTGTCTCTGTATCTTTACTAGAACTTATATCTCCTTCTTTTAAAAATCTTTCTCTTTCTTCTTGTAATACTACTCCTCTATTTACAGAGTCTATAGTTTCCTTTGTAAAATCAGAAATATTATATTTATTAAATGCATCTATAGCTGCAGATGTATTAGCAGATTGTTCTTGTCTTTCTATATAATTACCTCTAGCCATCCCTAAAGCTCCAGAAAGTCCTCCCATAACAACGTTCTTCATACCTTCATCAGTGCCAACAGTGTCTGTTATACCTGTAGATAAGGCTTCTAAAAAACTAGTAGGCTCTCCATTATATTTTTTATTATAATAGTCTTTAGCTCCAATACCAATAGCGTATTGTGCTCCTTCTTCAAATCCTTCAGAAGCAGAAAATGTATATGGTTTAATCTTATTAAATAAGTTTATTAGTTTACTTTCAGATGTTTTAGCAATCCATTTCCCTTCTACTTTAGCTATATCATTTATAGATTGAGAAAGTTCATTAATAATACCTTTTTCTGCTGTATAAGACGAACCTAGTATTTTTGGAAACTGTATATAGTTTGTTGCAGATAACAAAGCAACATTAGCTAAAAAAGAAGAATTTCCTACTGCATCAGCAGCTCTATTAATTTTTTCTAATTCTGCTCCAGTAGGATCTAAACCATCATTGTTTTTTCTATATTCTTCTATTTTTTCATTTCTAAAGTCATTAAGATTTTGATATGCTTCAAAACCAGCTTCTCCAGTAGTAGATAAACCTGCCACCACAGCTCTACCTCCAGGAGTCAATAAATTGTATTGTTTTAAGAAAGTATCAGATAAACTTTTAATTTTCCCATAAGAAGCAGCTCCTCTATTTGCAGCAACAAGAGCTTCTTCTGTAGCAGCAAGAGCTTCTGCTGCTTTTCCCACAGAAAAAAGTTTAGCAGTTAAAGGAAGAGATTTTAATATAGCACCATAAGCTCCTCCAGTTAAAGCAGCTCCTGCCATAAATCCCATATTCTTAATAATACCATCCCATAAGAAGTTACTAGTTAATAAGTAATCTGGAGAATACCAAGAAGCATTTTTTTCTATATCAGTATAATAGTTAGGAGCAATATCTTCTGCTTTTTTATTAATTTCATCTAAAGCTCTATTAAAATCATTATCATAAAATGATGCTGCTCTTCCATCAGAGATACTTCTAGCTACACCATTTACAAGTCCTGCGGTTCCTTGAAGAAAAGTAGTACCAGTAAGTAAAAGTCCTTTACCTACACCATTTAACATTTTGTTTGCCCATCCTTGCCCTTGAGCATATGCATCCTCATTATTATAATCTCCAGGCATAAAGTTATTATATCTGTTAGATTGAACTTGTGCATAGGTTCTAGGAATACTTCCTCCTTTAATAGTTGTATCACTATTTCTAGTTAATAAATAGTTTTCTAAAGAATCTAATGATGAAGGATCTACATCTTGTCCTGCTCCTGATAGTATAGTTGGTCCAGGACGATCAATTGTTGTAAATCCTTTAGTAGGTAATGGATCTGGATTTTCAGGAGCTCTATAGCCTCCAAATGTATCTTCTAAAGACATTCTATCCAATAGTGGAGAATCTGAATTTATTTTTGCTCCATTTTGAGCTACTTTATTATTATTTTCTGTCATTATTGTGGGTTTTTAGCTGCTTGTTGTAATCTTTTTATATCCTCTGCTGTAGCACTTTTACCTGTTACCATTTGATAAATGGCAGCATCAGATAAGTTTTGCATAGCAGGAACTATTTTGTCTTCATCTATTAAACCTCCTGCAGGATATGCAAGATCTTTAACTATTAATTTTTTAGTGTGAGGATCTACTAAGTTTATTCTTAAAGAGTATCCATTTCCACTATCTACTACATTAGCTGATACTCCATAGTATTTTACATTTGGAAATCTAGATCTACCAATAAATGCATTATTAGGAGTGGTAGCTTTACCATCAAGTGCTGTTGTATTAGCTCCTGTTCTAATCATCTGATTAATATATGGACGTGCTGCTAGTATTGCAGGACTAGCATCAAATCTATCTCCAAATACAGATGCTTTTTGTTCTGGAGTAACTCTAAATTTAACATTTTCTCCTTTACTATTAACAGCATTAATTTCATACATTGCTGGTTGATATGTTGTTCCTTCTACAACTGTAAAGGTTGCTCCAGATAAGTCTGATGCAATAGCTCTTATATTTTCATGTGTAACATCTGGAGAATTTGGAATACCTCCTTGTTTTTCTGCATTATCTGCAAATCCAATTAATGCATTAGCAAAAGATGTTTTTTGTAAAGCATTTGCTAATGGAACTCCTGAGGCAGTTCCTTGCATATTCATAACTCTATCTTTTACTCTTTCAGCAATAAAATCATTTCTTTCTTTTATTTTTTGTTTATAAGGTTCATTAACTGTTTTAATATAACTCCTTAAATTTGTTGCTATAGTTTTTTGTACAGGATTTGCTTGATCTCTTTGTGCTAAATATAAGAAATACTCTTTTTGAGATAACTCTTTCTTTGCTTTATCATTGTTAAATAAAACACCTGGACCACTAAAAGGAGCTTCTCCTGGTCCAGATATAGATCTATATTGTTTACTTTTTTGATTGAAATCAACTAACTCTTTAGGTGTATATGTGTATGTGGAACCATTACCAAAAGTAACAGTAAGAGATTTAGATTCTTTAGGTATTAGTTTATCTATTGTTCCAACTCTGTTATCTGCTTCTCTCTCAATATCTTTAACCATTGCTACATTTGCAGACAACTCTGTTGCAACATCTTCTGTTTTTTGAAAGTAATTATTTAGTAATGGGTCTACTGTTCCTCCAGCTTTCCAAACTGCTTGTTGTTGAGCAATCCACTTTTCATCTCCATCTTTATTAAATTGTTTCATAATTTTACTTTTCTCATCATCAATAAATTCTTTTTGAGCAGTAATTTGACCAACAACTTTTCCTAATGTTACTGGTGCTAGCTCATCTTGGTTTACTGTTACAGGAACAGAACCATACATACCTGATGCATCTTTTTCTAATTGTAGTTTTGCTTTAGATAATGAGAGTTCTTGTTCTTTAAAATAAATATTATCTTTATGAAAACGTTCATCTTGATTAAGTTTTTGAATGAACTTATTCCAATCTTGTTTTTGTGTTTCTCTAAACTGTGCTGGTTGAACGTATGGATTTGTCTCATACGTTTGTGAAATTTCTGAGTGAGAAAAAGTTTGAGCAAAATTGTTTATCCACTTAGTTGTAAAGAGTTGAGCTTTTGCAGCTTCTGAATCACCGTTACTAATCATACCAGTGATTTTATTATAATCATTTGTTACTAAATTTAATTGTCTATCTAGTGCATTTACTTGTTCTTGTATTTTTAATTTTGCCTCTATAGAGTTAGTAGAATCCATAGAATTAGATAAAACTTCTTTTTGTTTTAATAATGCATTCTTATCATTAGTATAAGAATCAGTAAGATCTTTTACAAATTGTTCAGTAGGTTTATTGGAATAACTATATCTACCATCTATTTGCATCTGTTGAAAGTC
>Ga0247817_10000240_pt1 | contig 34285 bp, 30 predicted proteins | sample UWRJL212509R1_FD_178010 | JGI IMG/M metagenome (GOLD analysis project Ga0247817, IMG submission 178010) | Plant litter microbial communities from Arlington Agricultural Research Station in Wisconsin, United States - UWRJ-L212-509R-1 | ecosystem: Environmental > Terrestrial > Plant litter >...
TAAAAAGCGTGGACCAATCGGCGCTATTATTGCAGTACTTTTGTTTGGAACTGCCGGTTTTGGTGGACTTTTTTCTGGAGCTTCATTGCTGATCAATATGAAGGAACAGTTAACGAATAATCTCATGGGTTCAACTTCTACTATTTTTAATGTTAACGGTCGTAAGCTTTTCTCATACAAGATAGAACGAAACCTCACTAGTGGTGCCTGTAATACAGTAGAGATTCGCTGTAAGTTCAAAACCATGTCAGAAAAACAAATCAGAAACCTGGAAAAGTCCGGCAATATAAAAGTTGTTCGGGACGGGGTTAACTTGACTGGTCGTCGAGCAAAAGTCGTTGGACTAGAATACAAAGGGGGTACCCTGGAGGCAAATAACGTTCGGCTGATGGCATCAAATGACGTTGAATTCCAGGCAGAACTACGGAGAGGAGGATTTAATCCTCGAGCCTACAGTGTGAGAACGACCGCATTCATGAATCTGATGGATAGGGTAGGTATATCCAAACGCTCGGCATTACCTGATACGAAGGACAAGGAGGCGCTAAGGCGGGCGGTGCGTGAAAATGTCGCGGGGACAAAAGCGGCCTTTGAGAGAGTAGGATTACGATCCGCACCAGACGCGGAAGATGGTAGCAAAATGTACTTTGATACCGATGGGTCAATCATTGATGAGAATACCGCATCGACGAAAGTGGCAGGTATTGATGCTGAATTCGCAAAATTAGTTGAAAAAAAGAAAGCCGCTATAAAACTTGGTGACGTCGTTGGCAAGGTCACAAAGGCAACAGTAAAGGGTACATTGTTAGTAGGAACCGGTCTGGTCGATTCGGCCTGTACGGCATGGACTGTCGTGAGAACGGCTGGGTTTGCGGCAAAATACCTCGGGTCATTACAAATGATTCGCTATAGCTATGTATTCCTAAATACTGCTGACAAAATCAAGGCTGGCGATGCAACACCAGAAGAAGTCGAGTATCTTGCTAATATTATTACCTCAGAAAATGCATCTGGTGTTTCAGGAATGGAATCTCGTGGTTGGAATTATGCCATGTATGGTGACGTCACGGCTGTACCAGAACTGGGTCAAGGCGCAAAAGCAGAAGGCGACTATCTGGATGAGAAATCTGCCGCCAGTGAATTAGAAAAGCGGGAAGTGACTGACTATGTTAATGGACAGATAACTTCGGATAGCTTTATGGCCGACCTCGCTAATTTAGCTGGTAGTGGGGGAGAAACGACTCAGCAAATTGACGAAAAGTGTGGATTTGTCAGCAGTCCTACAGGACAAGCGATCATTATTGGTGTTGGTGTTGCCGCACTGGCTGGATGTATTGCGACGGCTGTTATTGGTGTCGGAGCGGCTTGTTTAACGGCAAACACAATTGTCCAGGCATCTATTTCACTAACGATCGGAGTGACGCTAGCCTTTATTACGCCTTGGCTGGTTAGTCTGGCAACGGATAGTATCATTAACGGTGATGAGAATGGTAATCAGGCAATGAATGCTATCGTTTCGGGAGCGGGAGCACTAGATGCTTCTGGAGCACTTGCTTCGGGTGGTGGTTACTTGGCTCCTGCGGATGCAGCCTATTTCCAGAAACAAACTGAGGAGTCTAATAATCAGATTGCTGCAATTGATAGGGCACAATCCGGGCAATTCGACGCCAGTAACCCAGAATCATTCCTAGGTAAACTCGTTGGATTCATTGCACCAAGCTTTGTTGGAATAAAAGGTCTATCTGGATTCTTTTCATCGTTTGCTTCAATCGCATCAACATCGCTTTCAACCTTCTCGTCTGCAGCATATGCAAAGAGTTATGGTGATGCCGGTGTTTGTCGTGATCCAGATTACAAACGATATGGTATTGCAACAGACATCAACTGTAATGCTATCGTCGGACAATCTCAGTCAACATTCAACCTAGATATCGATGACATTCTTGATTATATGGTCGGTGTTCATATGAACGCACAAGGTGATGCCATTTCTACAGAATATCAGTCGTTCCTTGAGAACTGTGTCAACCGAGATAAAGCAGTCGGTTCATTCGAAGAAGGTCAAGCCGTCACTGCTGATATTACTGGTGAGATTTGTATCGATAAACCAGAAAATGAGATGTATAACTATTTCCGAGCATACCAAAGTTATCTACTACTGAATCAGATGATGGACGATGAAGACACAACCGAATCTGCATATGATTTTTATACGCCTAACAGTACTGGTGTTGCTGGGTATTGGAGCGCTGTATGAAAAAACGATTACGCGTCTTTGTGGTAGTAGGTTTGTTTATGTTTAGTGCCGTCCTTGTTGAGCCTATATCAGTCAGTGCTATCATGAGCCCGTCAGAGTTAGAAGCAAGTGATATTGATTATTATGATCCTAATGCAGCCGGTGGCGTTAACTGTTCTCTAGATCCATCTAATCTAGGTATTGGTAAAGATTACGCAGGTCGCGAAATCCTAAATGCTGAACAAATAAAACAGATCGGTGAAAACCAATCTGTCTACGAAACAGCGGCAAAAGAAGCAAAAATACCTTGGCAAATGCTAGCCGTCGTACACCTACGAGAAACACGGCTAAAAACAGTAAATCCAGATAATGGGCAGGGGATTTATCAAAATTACGGAGCAAAGGCGGGGGAGTATCCACCAGGTAAAGTGAGTGACGCAGAATTTCTAAAGCAGACCAAATGGGCAGCCAATTTCCTGGTCAGGAAATCAAATGATCCTGAGGCGCTCGCGAATGCAGATCCTGATGCGATTAAATACGTCTTCTTTGGATATAACGGAATGGCTGCTGCGTATGCCGCACAGGCAACGGCACTTGGCTTTACGAATCCAGCCGATGGATCACCGTACGTTATGAATAAGGCCGACGAAATCCGAGATCCTGGGGTTAATCCAACAACCTGGGGGCAAATCAAAAGAGATGGTGGTCCTATTGAATATCCAGCAAATGGCGATCATGGTGCGTTTGTCGTCTATGCATCACTAGCTGGTATATCAGCAAGTGGCTGTGACTCTGGAACTTCCAGCTCAAACGTTACTGGAACAACCCGTGAAAAGATCGTACAGATTGCGAAACAAGAACTAGAAGCCTGGGATCTGAATAATGGCGTCGATGATTATAAAAAGTACACTGACGGTGGTGTCGGTAACTGGTGCGCATGGTTTGCTAGCTGGGTATATGAAGAGGCAGGCGTACCACTTGTTGATGGTTCACGGAGCCAGGTTGCTAGTGTAAACTCGGGGCTAATTCCTAGAGCAAAGAAATTAGGTCTGTATCACAGTGCTGGGAGTAGTTATGTTCCACAGGCTGGTGACTTGGTTGTTTATGCTGCACACGTTAATATCTTGGTTGTTGGCGGGTCTGGGTTTGATACCATCGGTGGCAACGAAGGTACATCATCATTCATTTATACGGATATTAAACAAAACGGTGGGTACTGGAAACCTCTAGCACTTGGATATATAGAACCACCAGGAACGAGCGAATAATGCAAAGAAATCGTCAGATACCCACTATTATTGGAATAATTGCTGTTGTTATCGTTTCGATTGCTGCAGTTGTTTATTATTCGTTTTTCACTTTTCATATAACAAAAACAGATCCAGGACTAGAACGTATTTCGCGATATAGTCCTATTATTAGGATTAACTTCAACAAGGAATTATCCCGTGGCTCATCTGATATCGTTATCTTGAACAAAGATAATATATCCAAAGTTGAAGTGGAAGGCAAGCAGCTTCGTCTCTTTTTAAAAAACATTAACCCTGATGTTGATAGTAGTTATACAGTTACAATAAACAAGCTTCTCTCAAAAGATAAACAATATGTCATCAAAGATAAGCGAATCAGTTTTTCAACAAAAGATATCGAATTTAGTGAAATGAGCGAAGCTGATCAAAAGTTAATTATTGATCAACAAGATTTAGATCAGCCGTCTCGAAATGCAGATCCTGCTTTTGACATTTTCCCTTATGGAACACTCGATTACACAATAGATTTCGATCAAGACAAGACGCTGACGGTACAGTTACTCCTGAGTAACGCTGACGTAAAAATAAATCGTCAATCAGCGATCGACAGATATCAGGCAGAGGCACAGGCCTATTTAGAATCTCTTGATCTAAAGCTAGAGAATTACACTATTAATTACGTCGTTGTTGATCCATCATAGTAGTTCAACGTGTTGAAACTGTGGGTTATCAGATAGCACGTGTGTGCTCGTAATAACGATCTGGTGTGATCGAATAGTATTACTAAGCGATTCCTGACGGGTTAGGTCCAGCTCACTAAAGACATCATCGAGGAGAATGATCGGTTTTAGTCCTGTTACTTTTTCGATGATTTCTACTTCGAGGAATTTGAGCGCGAGAACAATCGTCCGTACTTCACCACGTGAGGAGGTCGATAGGGCGGATAGATTATTAAACTTGAATATGACATCATGGCGGTGTGGACCGACACTCGTATTACCTAGATAGCGATCTTTTTCGTGATTCGTGCTCAGTTCGTTTAATAATTTCTGTTTGCTGTCGCCGATCACGGTATGTGAATAGTGAACCGAGACAGTATCAGTCGATTTTGCAATTGCGTTGTACGCATCGTTCAAACTGTTATTTATTTGTTCAATAAAAATGATACGCTGCTCAATAATGTAGGATCCGTATTCAGCAATCGCAACATCCCACGCAAATAGTTCATCTTTTGAGATGGTTGGTTTCTTTAATAGGTTATTGCGCTGTTTTAAAGCCCGCTCGTACTTGCGAAGCGTCGTTTGATATATTGGGTTCAATTGACTAACGAAACGGTCTATAAACTGTCGACGGCGAGCAGGAGAACCATTTAATAATCGTAAGTCGTCCGGATCAAACAATACGATAGGGTATTTATATTTCGCAGGTAACCGGTAGTGTGTTTTACTATCGATCACAAATTGTTTACGACCAGTCGTCCGACTGGGGTCAAATTTCACCGTGCGTTTCTTTTCATCGACGAAATTGATGTCTATCTTCCACCAAGGTTTATCAACTCCCAGAACATCTGTATCTGTTCCGCGAAAAGAGGTTCCTTGGAGCGCAATATAGATCGCCTCGAGGAGTGAGGTTTTACCACTACCATTAGGGCCAGTAATGACAGTGACTTGTGGTGAAAAGCTGACAGTAAATATATCGTGCGAACGAATCGACTGAATTGATAATGTATTCACGACCGTCATAACGGTGCTAGCTCTTTAGAGGCATGATCACATGATAGTAATTTGTGTCTTTTGCAGTCGAGCGCAGAATACATGGTGAAAGTTTACCGCTAAACTCAAAGATAACTGTATCGTCATCAATAACAGAGAGTGCTTCGGATAGATAACGAGAGTTAAGAGTTACTTGACCACTACCAGAGACTTCTGTGGATACTTCAGAGGTGTTTTCTCCTAGTTGTGAAGCGATTGAGTGGATAGAGAGCGTATTACCATCACCATCGGCTGTCAAAGTAATGCTGCCCCCTGATTCACGAGCGAACAAGCTAGAGATCTTTACGATACGACTAAAATCAGTTTTCTTTATCGTGATAGATATATCAGATTGTTTCGGGATCAATTGTCGGTAGTCAGGGAAGTTACCATCGATTAAACGACTAATAATCTCCGCTTCACCGAGTCGGAATCGAACTTGTGTCTCGTCGAACAAGATATCTACTTCGTCAGTATCATCAGTTAATGTACGTAGGACTTCCTGCAGAGTAGGGACAGGGATAATCGCTGATACTTCACTAGCTGTCTCGACAAGTTTCTTTTCAGAGAGACGATATCCATCTGTTGCTGCTAAGAATAAACTACCTTCATGAGAGTGCCAATAAACACCCGTTAGGATAGGGCGAGTTGAATCACTACTGGCCGTGACAAGTGTTTGCGAAACTGCTTGTTTGAAATCATCGGCTTTAATACTGTAACTAATTGATGAATCTTCGTTAATCGTCGGAAGTTCAGGGAAGTCGTCTGCGATCACTCCATTAATAACAGAGCTATAGGTACCACTATTAATATGGAGGTTATTTCCAACAACTTTTAGATCAATTGATTCTTTCGGGAGGTTACTAACGAATTCACTCACGAGACGAGCGGGGATTGTGATTGCTCCTGGTGTGACAATCTTTGCACCAATATATTGTGTACTGGCTACTTCTAGGTTTGTTGCAGCTATTTGTAATCGACTTCCATCTGTACGTAAAAGGATATTACTTAATATAGGTAATTGTGTTTTTGTACTTGCTACACGGCCAACAACTGCCAAAGCTTTGGATAGATTTTCTTGTGTGACGGTGAGTTCCATTATTGTTACCTTTCTTTAATTTTCTTTTGGTTGCTGTAATAGTAGATGCTGTGGATAATAGGGATAAGTGGTTATTAACGGGGGTAATTTCGTAAAAATCAGTGTGGATAACCACTCGGTAAAAGCTTGTATAAAAGAGTGGGTAAGTTGGGGGTTATTAGCAGGCTGTGGGGTTAGTTGATAGGCAGGGGAGTGAATAGGGGATAAAACACCACCGATTGTACCTGTCTCTATTCGCAGGTTGTACACATTTTTTACCCAAGCCATAAAGAGAGTGATAGATAGACTGTTATGCATATAATTTCTCCCGTATAGAAGCAACTTGTTCACGAATAACAAAATCTAGCTTGATAGCCTTTTCGATCTTTTCAACAGAGTGAATCGCGGTCGTGTGATCTTTACGGCCTAGTTCACCAGCGATCTTTGGAAAGCTAAGGTGTAATTCGCTCCGTAGCAGGTACATCGCGATTTGACGAGGGATAACAATATGTTTGTCTCTTTTTGCACTACACATCTCGTCAACAGGGAGGGAGAAGTGTTTTGCAGTACGATCAATGATTTGTTTACTCGTGATGTGTTGTGGACGAGAATGACGAACATTACCGAGGAGCCCCTCAGCTGTAGAAATATCTGGTTCAATACCGCGCATCTCGGCGTAGGCAAGTAATTGATTCAATGCACCTTCGAGTTCACGAACATTCGTTTTAATGTTTGTTGCGAGGTATTCAACTGTTTCGCGGTTGAGCTCGACACCAGATAGTGCAGCCTTTGTCGTAAGGATTGCACAACGTGTCTCAAAATCAGGCATTTGAATATCAATCGTCATTCCCATTTCAAAACGACTTCGCAGGCGTTCTGTTAGAGTTGGGATACTCTTTGGTGGTTTATCGCTACTGATAATAATCTGTTTATTATTTTGGTGCAGGAAATTAAAGGTGTGGAAGAATTCTTCCTGAGTCTTTTCCTTACCGGCGATGAACTGCATATCATCAATGATCAAGATATCGACATTACGATATTTATCAGAGAAGCCCTTTTTCTTGAAACGAATAGCATCCATAAATTCTTGGACAAAAGTTTCTGAACTAATATAGAGGATACGAGCACCTGGATTGTTTTTTAGTACTTCGTTACCGATTGCTTGCATTAGGTGTGTTTTACCAAGACCAACACCACCGTACAAAAAGACAGGGTTATATTTAGTTCCTGGGTTTGCTGCAACTGCCTGGCTAGCGGTGTATGCTAGATCGTTACTTGAACCAACGATGAAGTTATCAAAGGTGTAACGAGGATTTAATCCATTTGCATGAAGAGGCGAGGCGGTAAGGGGAGTATGTGGTGTCAGCAGATCATCTGCAGTTGTCGCTCCATCAGCTGTGTGTGTCAGGGTTGTCTCTCGGCTAACGCGAGTCTTTTTACCAGTCGTGACGATAGTATACGTAATCTTGTTTGGCTCAACACCATTTTTACTAAGGACAGTTTTAATCTGATCATTAAACTTTACTTCGAATTGTTTCTTTGCAAAGATGTTTGGCACAGAGATAACGATTTCATCAGCTGTCTGGTCAATAAGTTCCGTGTTTTTGAACCATGTCGTAAAAGTCGCATGCGAAACAGACAGTTCGATCTCACCTAAAACACTTTGCCACAACGCATGCATGAATTCTTTTACTCCCTCGCGCATTTATAACTTACCCCTAACTATAGCGTAGGCAAGGGGTTTTCCACAACCATAAACAAATCAGAAAAGAGTAGGGTAGTACAGAGGTTCGATTTGTACACAGGCGATGCTGACCTCTGTTATATTGTGGATAAGTGCTTCGAATGTGTGGATAAGTTTAGTATATAAAGCAATTATATTGACGAGAAATCAAGTCACGGCTTGATTAATAGGGGTAAATACGATAGAATAATCAGGATATGCCAAAAAGAACTTTCCAACCACACACACGTCACCGTGCCAAAACACACGGTTTCCGTGCTCGTGTTGCTACTAAAGCAGGACGAGCAGTTCTGAAGCGCCGACGCCTAAAGGGTCGCGCAAAGATGTCTATCTAGACTTAATAATCACTCCATCGGGGTGATTTTTTAATTCTCTGATTATTACCCTTTGTTTATACCGTATACTAGGTATATATGATTCCTGTCGCATTCCGATTCCATGGTCACAACAGCCTCCGCTATGTGTATAGCAATGGCAAGGCAGTTCGTTCGCGCCTGGCGACAATTAAATGGATTGCTAATCCTCACCGTTCAAAAACACGCCTGGCTATTGTGATTAGTAAAAAGGTTATAAAGAGTGCTGTCAGTCGAAATCGCATCCGTCGCCGTTTCTACGAATACATGCGATTGCAACTCCCCCAGTTCCATACGAACTTTGATGTGGTGATTATTATTACCTCTAGCGAATTTTTAACGATGCCTGCGCCCGACCTCGCGAATCAGCTAGAATCGCTATTATCCCAGACAGACCTATATAAAACCTCTTAGAAATGCTATAATCATATCTATAAATAAGGAAAACAGGAGTTTTTCAATACTGTGAATATCTTTGAGCTGCTCATCATCCAACCTATCTTCAACTTGCTTATCGGCATCTATAGTCTTATCGGTGACTTCGGTATCTCGCTCATTATCTTTACGATATTAATCCGTTTTGCGCTATGGCCTATCGTTGCTCGCCAGCTGCATCAGGCAAAGGCAATGCGCAAGCTACAGCCAGAACTTAGAAAGATCAAAAAGGCTTCAAAGGGTAATCGACAACTCGAAAGCATGCAAATGTTGGAGCTTTACAAAAAGCACGACGTCAAACCATTCCGTTCTATATTGATTCTATTGATCCAACTCCCTATCTTTATCGCTATTTATAGCGTTGTTCAGATCTTTACGTTGCACCGAGAGCAAGTAGAACAATACACTTATGGGTTCCTAAAGAATATCGAGCCAATCAAGCTCCTGATCCAAAACCCTGAATCATTTAACGAAAAACTATTTGGTGTTGTTGACCTGACAGCGCACGCAATTGGCGCGAATGGTATTAACTGGTTGTTAATCATCTTGGCGCTGATCGCTGCAGGAACACAATTCATTATCTCAAAACAAATCTCACCAGCTACGGGTGACAAGCGACGCCTCCGTGATGTTATGTCAGAGGCAGCAAACGGTGCGCAACCAGATCAATCTGAACTAAACGCTGTCATGATGGGAAAGATGAACAAAATCCTCCCCTTCTTTATGTTCTTTATTATGATCAACCTACCAGGTGCATTGGCGCTGTATTACGCGACATCAAACGCCTTCGCTGCACTACAACAGCACTATTTACTCAATAAAGACAAAGAAGAACTCGAAGAAATCGCTAGCGAACCAGAAAAAGTACCAGGCAAAAAGGCAACTGCCAAAGCTCGTGCAAAGGTAGCTACTGAGGCAACCGTTACAACAAAACCCTCTAAGAAGACCGAGACAAACGTGACTCGTATCACAGCAAAGGACACACCAAGGAAGAACGGATGAACAAACAAGAAGCAACAGAATTTGCTAAGACGTATGTCGAAGATCTTCTGACGTTTTTTGGAGTGAATGTTCAAATTGTTGCGACTTGCGATGACGACGTTATCGAACTGAGTGTTCCTTCTACGAATTTAAACAGTCTATTAATCGGTCGTAACGCCGAGACACTCCGAAGTATCCAGTATCTTACCTCTACGGTACTCAGGAATAAAGACGCCGCCGTGAGCCGTGTAAACGTTGATATCGCTGACTACAAAAAACAGCGTGCTGACCGTGTCGCAACACAAGCCCGCGTTTGGATCGAGGAAGTTCGTAAGTCTGGCAATTCCTACGTTGCACAACTAAACCCTGCTGATCGACGTATTGTTCATAATGTCGCTAGTGAATACGCCGATATTCGCACGTTCTCTGAAGGCGAAGGTCACGAACGAACGATTACTATTGCCCAGGCAAGTAGTTAATTTCTAGTAAGTGCGTCGAGATAGACTTTATGTGTTTGTTCGGCCATCTTTTTCCAAGAATATTTCTTTATTTGTTCGAAACCATTTTTGATTAGCTTGATACGGAGCTTTTCATCTACGAGTATCTCGTCGATAGCACGAGCCATGTCGATTGGACTCGTCGGACTAAAGTAGTGTGCTGCATCACCATATACTTCTGGCAGGCAAGTAGCTTCACTACTAGCTACGGGAATTCCATAGGTCATAGCCTCGAGACCTGGTAATCCAAATCCTTCCATGAGCGACGGGAATACATATACATCCGCGTGCATGTAGAGCGTATTTAATTGATCGTCTTTAATGAAGTCGGTAAACAAGATATTCTTGTAGTTATTTTTTACAAAGTATTTTTCGTTGCGTAGTGCGCTCTCGTTCTTTTTTCCAACAAGTATTAGGCCCAAATCAGGGTATTTCCTTAATAGTCGTTGATGTGCGTCGCCGAGGCGTTTAATATTCTTGTAATCAGATTGCTGCCCAACATAGAGCAAATATTTTTTAAAATCATGTTCGTAGGGTTGGTTTTGCCCATGAGAAACTTCGGCAGCTTCGTATATAACAGAGACCTTTTCGTCTGGGATGGAAACGAAATCGAGGAGCTCTTTTTTGGTGTACTTTGTGATAGCGATGATGTGGTCACTTGTACGAGCGACTTTTTTAAAGATTTGCTTCCCGATGAGCTGTTTTAGATGGAATACAAACCAGTTTTTATCAGAGTTATATGTTTTCACCAAGGTTAAGTCGTGGAATGTCGTCACATGTTTACCTTTGTAAAATACAGGTTGTTGAGGCATACAAAAGTGTACTAGATCGGGTGCTAACTTTTTCAAGAAACGATGAAAGGCGAACTGTTCTGCTAACGAATAGTTTGGGAAATCTGCAACACGCACTGTAAAGTTCGGATTTGTTGGTGTGAAATAGAATTCATCTTTTTTAGGTACGAGGATTGAATAATCATTCACTTTGTCGACTGCCTGCAAGTAGTGAACGAGACGCTCGACGTAACGACCTGTACTGGAGTTGATGATCCGTGCATCAATGGCGATATGCACGGCTAGTTTGTCTCTTTCTTGAATACGAGGCGAGAGTAAAAGATGTAATTCCAAATGAGTGATGCGACGGTTGCGATAAGTTTCGCAACGAGTAGTACGAGAGAATCATTGAGTTCAAACCCTGATAATGCAATAACAACACCGGTAATGACAAGTGGTTGGATGACCCACAGTGCAACAATTGTGACGGCAATAAACAACGCAAATTGTTTCTTTGCATTGCCCGTTGTTGACTTGAATGTGAATGATTTATTAACAAAGAAGCTAAAGATGAACGAGACAAATGTAGAGATGTAGTTCGCAGGTATCTTGTCGAGCCCTAGTGCGACCAATATAAAGAGGATTGCGAAGTCGAGGGCAGTATTTGCAGCACCAACTATCGCAAATCGTAATTTTTCAGCGTGCTTTTTTACTAATTCCATGATGATACTCCTCTATAAAATATAACGGTCGTTGTTTTGTTTCATTGAAAATTCGACCAATGTATTCGCCAATGATGCCGAGTGATAATAATTGTACACCACCAAGGAAAAGGATGATGGCGACCGTCGATGGATAGCCAGCTAGATCGCTCCCGTCAACAGCAGTACGGATAACGATAAAGATTAGGTAAACAAATGCCGCAACAGATACAAATCCGCCCAGGAATGTAGTGATACGAAGCGGTGCAGTCGTAAAAGAGGTAATGCCATCTACCGCTAAATTGACGAGTTTGAAATAGTTCCAGTGTGTTGTCCCGGCAACCCGCGCATCGCGGTCGTATAAGATTTCTTTTTTATTAAATCCGATCCAGCTAAACATACCTTTTGTGTAGCGTTGTGATTCGCGGAATTGTTTAAGCGCCTCAACAGCACGGCGATCAAGAAGTCGGAAGTCACCGGTATCTTTTTGGATAGGGACCGAACTAACCTTTTGCAGGAGCTTGTAGTATAGTTTTGAGCTAAATTTCTTTAATCCACTTTCACCAGCCCTGCTGCGGCGTTTTGCAAAGACATCATCGTAGCCCTGTTCCCATAGAACGATCATCTCTGGGATGAGTTCTGGTGGGTCCTGTAGGTCAGCATCAATAATCACCGTTGCATCACCGGTCACGTGATCAAGTCCTGCGATCATAGCAATTTCTTTGCCGAAATTACGAGAAAGGTTAATGTACGAAATACGCTGATCGATGTCTGCTTTTTCTTTGATGATCTGCAGTGTCCTATCGCGGCTGCCGTCATTGACGAACAAGAACTCAAAAGAATATTTCTTGTTATCGTTCGCTAGTTTTCCTAGTCGGATAAATAGTGGCTCCAACACCTCTTGTTCGTCGTATGCAGGGATTAGGATACTAATTTTTTTCATTACTTCTAGTATAGCATTCTATCTGTTAATTAATCGACTCAGCAACCAGCTCAACGAGTCGAGTGATACTGGTGGCGGTCATGATATTCGCTTGATCAAACAGCGCCGTTTTCGCACTGGCTGATTCCTGGTCTGATCCCAGGATTGCACCGGCATGCCCAAGCTGAATACCAGCAGGGGCGTAATGACCGGTGATATAGACAAATACAGGTTTAGTGACAGAGGTTTTGATATATTCGAGTGCATCGAGTTCTTCGGTACCACCAATTTCACCGATCAAGATAATACGGTTCACTGCTGGGTCATTTTGGAACACTTCAAGACATTCTCGGTAGCCGATGCCATGGATCTGGTCACCGCCAATACCGATGACATATCGTTGTCCAATACTCCTACTAGTGAGTCCTGCCATTGCTTCATAAGTGAGGGTGCCTGATCGGCTGACGATAGCGGAGCTACCTGCAAGGGAAAGGGTAGCGGGTATAATTCCTAATTTGTTACTACCAGGAATCAATAAACCAGGAGAGTTAGGACCGAGGAGTACACTCGTAGAACCTGCTAATCGCTTTTTAATAACCAACATGTCATGAATCGGGATTCCTTCGGTAACGCAGACGATAAAGGGGATCAGAGCATCGATTGCCTCTAGAATCGCGCCTTTTGCATACGCTGCGGGCACAAATATGACCGTTGTTTCGATCGTGTGTTGTTGCTGTGCCTCGATAATTGAATTATAGACAGGAACTCCTTCGACAGACTCACCGCCTTTACCTGGTGTTGTGCCTGCAACAACATTTGTTCCTGCCGAGATCATAGCTTTTGTCTGGAAACTACCATGTTTTCCGGTTATACCTTGGACAAGGACGTTTTTTGCGGTAAATAAACTATTCATGGTGAGACCCCCGTTTTACCGCAACTAACGCATCTTCTAAACTAGATAGTAACGGTATGTTTGCTACTGATAGTAGTGTCGCCGCTTCTTCATAATTGGTGCCGGCAATCCGAATAAATAGAGGTGGTAGTGCTTCAATCTGTTCCTTGGCGGCAATAATAGCTTTTGCTACCTCATCGCTCTTTGTGATACCGGCAAAAATATTAATTACAATTGCTTCTACTTTTGGATACTGTGCTAATCGCCGGAAGGCTAATAGCAATGTCTGAGTGTTTGCACCACCCCCGATATCTAGGAAGTTTGCTGCTTTTAGCCCGTGATCGTTTACGGCATCAACAGTTGCCATAGCAAGGCCTGCGCCGTTAGCGATCGTTGCTACTGTTCCATCCGGATCAAGAGTAACAAAGTTTGATTCAATTGGTTCTTCCTCAAACTTCCACTCGTGACGAAAGGCTGCTGCGTCATCGAGGGTCATCTTGCAATCACCTGCTATTAACAAACCCTCTACTGTTAGGATAATAGGGTTAATTTCTAGGAGTAATGCGTCATTCGTGACAAAACAAGTGTATAGATTTTGCACCAAATCCTGTAGTGAAAACGCATGACTTTGGAGGTCGAAATGGTTCGCTAGTTGCTGGCCGATAGCGTCAAAGTTAATTGCGCGTGTTTCTGCAGATTCCGCGAGAGTGATGCGCAAATAACCAGCTTCGGTGTTTTCTTCTACCTCAATACCACCATTTTTATGCGCCATTAACTGGATTGATTGCGAGCTGCGGTCAACAAAAAGACTGATATAGAATTCTCGATCGATATGAATCGCTTCCTCAACTAAAAGAGTCTTTGGGGTAAACCCTTTTATTGGGAAATGGAATAGCTTGTCCAGAGCAGGCTGTGCTTCTGGTGGCGTGTTGATAATCATGATGCCACCAGCTTTCCCTCTACCACCGATAGGAACCTGGGATTTGAGAACAAACGGCAAAGGAACCGTGATGATAGTACTAGAACTATCGATAATTTGCGACGCCGGAACGGGGATTTTAGATAGGCTGAGGAGCGCTTTTGCTTCGTATTCGAGGAGTTTCACTAGACTCTACCTGTCACGATCCTACGGAGTCGTCGCATACCAGTTTGCTCTGGCGGTAGATCTGCATAAAGAATATTTTTGATGTATTCGGTTGAAACTTTTTTACTCTTTTGGATCTGCTGTCGTTTTTTTAATGCCCCGAATCCTAGAATGAAACTAGCAATAACGCCTTTTAGTGCGGGGAATCCGTTTCCTTTTGCGACCGCTTTCCAAAAACTCAAAATGTATATGAGGTAGAATCGCGTACCGACAGTGACAAAGATTCCAGTCGGTACATTTTTTAGTAGTACCAAAGGCATATTTTTAAAATTTTGGTAGATTGTAAAACCAGGCAGTTTTTTACTTGTCGCGCCTTGTTTATGATAGGCAATGGCCTCTGGTGTGTAGATTGCCCTACGACCAGCTAGTTGTGCGCGAAAATTAAGATCAGCATCTTCGTAGTAAGCGAAGAAGGCGTCGTCAAACAGTCCTATCTCATGAAACAGCGTCGTGCGGTAGAGTGTTGCACCACCGGTGGCACCGAAGACGAAGTCTTTTTCGGTAGGTGCACTAACAGTGGGCTCATTACGATTGCGTGAAAAAGGAAGACCCCAGTTTGAATAGAGTTCTCCAGTACTATCGATCGTCTGTCCATCAATATGAAGGAGCTGCCCTGTTGCAATGGCAATTGCCTTTGGCTCAATTGCCGATACCAATGCTGCTAACCATCCCTTGTCAGCGATCGCATCGTTATTAAAGAGGGCAATGTACTCAAATTCGTTTTCTATAGCCCATTTAATACCGGTGTTTACGCCGCCGGTAAAACCAAGGTTTTTGGAATTATAAATGACCTCGACACCTTCTTTGTACTGTTGCTGCAATTTCTTAAGTGCAGTGAGCGATGCCTTGTCAGACCCATTGTCAACGACGACAATCCGGAAATCCTTATAAGTCTGCAAAAGTAACGAATCGATACAGGTTAAGGTATCCTCGATTCCGTTCCAGTTTAATATAATAATAGCAACGCTGTTCATATGTGTGCATCTATCTTATAATTAATCGCAGACTTATGAAAATACCTAAAGTATTAAATAGAGAAAACAGGATTCTTTTGCGAGAACTTGTTTCCACAGATTTCAAGCTACGCTACCAGGGTTCTGCGCTTGGATATGCCTGGTCTCTTTTAAAGCCTCTATTCCTTTTTATTATTCTTTATATAGTATTCGTTTACTTTTTGAAGATTGGACAGGATATCGAGCATTTTCCTGTATATTTACTTTTGGGTATTATTCTTTGGAACTTTTTTACAGAGATGACATCACAAAGCCTAGGATCAATTGTCGGTAGGGGTGATTTAATTCGTAAAATAAAGATTCCACGATGGATTATCGTATTCTCTAGTAGTGTATCTGCGTTGATCAACCTAGGTCTGAACCTGATAATCGTCGTTGTTTTTATGATTATCAACCAGGTAGAAATTACCCCTGCGGTATTGCTACTGCCTCTCAGTATTCTTGAGATTTACATATTTGCTCTTGGACTCTCGTTGCTACTGTCGGCAGCATATGTAAAATTCAGAGACCTTAGTTATATTTGGGAGATTGTTTTGCAGGCTGGATTCTACGCGACGCCAATTATTTACCCGCTTAGTATGGTAACAATAGATATTGTTCAGAAAATCTTGCTCATGAACCCAATCGCACAAGCAATTCAGTATGCGAGGTATAACACGATTACCACTGAGGCTATTACGTCGTCAACGTTATTTTCATCAGTGATTTACATCCTTATTCCGATAGTTGTGACGTTAATAGTATTTGTTATTGGAGTACTTTATTTTAGAAGTCAGTCACGATACTTTGCGGAGAATATTTAATATGAGCGATTATGCAATCAAACTAGACAAAGTCAGCAAAAGTTTTAAGCTTCCTCATGAAAAAAATATGACACTGAAAAGTGCTCTGGTTAATTTCTCAAAGAGAGGCTATGAGCTACAGCATGTCTTTACTGATCTTTCACTCACTCTACCGAAAGGAGAGTTTTTGGGAATTTTGGGTAGAAATGGAAGTGGAAAAAGTACACTATTAAAGACACTTTCTGGCATTTATACTCCTGATTCTGGCGAAATTCATATTAATGGAAAGCTAACTCCGTTTATTGAGCTTGGGGTTGGTTTTAACCCAGAGCTTTCTGGACGAGATAACGTGTATTTGAACGGTGCACTCCTAGGGTTTGGGCGAAAAGAAATAGACAAAATATACAATGAAATCGTTGCTTTCGCCGAACTTGAGCGATTTATGGATCAAAAGCTTAAAAACTATTCATCTGGTATGCAGGTACGCCTGGCATTTTCTATTGCGATTCGTGCTAATACGGATATCCTCGTTCTCGATGAGGTTCTCGCAGTTGGAGACGAAGCATTCCAGCGAAAGTGTTACGACTACTTTAATGAACTAAAGCTAAAGGGAAAAACGGTTATTTTGGTTACTCACGACATGAGTGCTGTAAAACGTTTTTGTACGCATGCAATCGTCCTTGATAAGGGTAAGGTTATCTACGAAGGTGATACAGAGGGAGCAACTACGGTATATCGCAACTTGAACCTCGAAGGTTCAGAGCGATCAGCCGCATCAAATAACGAGCGACGTTCATACGATTCAACGATAGTCCAAGAAGTTAAAACGACTGACGACAACGGCAAGAAGAAAGCAATGTTTCAGCCAAAAGAAAAGATTAGAATTGCCGGTATCGTAGAAATACCGACATCTATTGAAAATCCCGCAATACAATTTTGGTTCAATAACCCCGGTGGAACATCCATTGCTTCTGTGAAGGTACATAAAAACGATTTATTGAAACACACTAAAGATATTCATAAAACAATGGAAGTTGCATGGGAGCTTGATGGGATATTCAATGACGGTAAGTACCTTGTAACCGCAGAAATTAGCGATGATACCACAGGCGAGGTAATTGAAGTACTAAAAGAGGTATGTGAGTTTGATGTAGCTGGCTGGGAGTCTCCGTATGTTATTGTTCATCCTGCAAAGAAGATTGCCGTAACACTAGTAGGTCAGAAAAAATAACAGTATGGAAAAAGCATATAAATTCTATAGTTACGCAAAAAAACACGGTTTTCGCGGAGCACTCGCTAAAACGAATACTTTCTTGAAAAAGAAGGTTAACAATACGAAGCACCCACTCGATATCATGGTTGATATACAGGATGTCATGAAGGCTGATTATATCTCCCGTCCTTACAAAAAACCACCAAAAATAACTAAGAATGCGAAAGGCACCCTGAAGGTAGCTTGGGTACTCTCACCGCTTAGTCCCGGAAGTGGTGGTCAAAATACCATAACAAGATTTGCCAAATTTCTTAAACAGCAGGGACATGACGTCACTATATATCTATACGAATCAATTCAGCCACAATCTGTTACCGAAGCAACGAAAATTCTCAAGGAGAGTTTTAATTTCGACGTAAAAGTGAGAAAAATAGCCGACTACCAAGAATCTGATGTTCTACTGGCTACCGGTTGGGAAACGGCGTACCCGGTTTTTAATATAGAGACAAAAGCACACAAACTTTATTTTATTCAAGATTTTGAACCTTCATTTTACGGTGTTGGGTCAAAGAGTGTTCTAGCAGAGAATACATATAAAATGGGATTCTTTGGTATCACGGCGGGGCGCTGGTTAACCCACAGAGTCACAACAGAGTACGGCATGTCTGCGGATTACTTTGACTTTGGCGCAGACCTTGATATATATCGAGCAAAAGAAGGTATCATTACACAGAGAAAGAAAAAAATTGCCTTTTATGCGCGCCCAGTGACAGATCGACGAGCATTTGAACTTGGTGTTATTGCACTTGATATTTTCCACACCAAACATCCAGAATATGAAATTGAATTCATAGGATGGGATACTTCAGGATATCAAGTACCCTTTCCATACACAAATAGAGGTATTCTTTCACATCAGGAGCTCGCGAGTCTCTATCAGGAATCTATCGCGTGCCTTGTACTTTCTTTGACTAACGTCTCTCTTTTACCACTCGAACTACTTGCGGCTGGCTGTATTCCGGTAGTTAATGAAGGCGACAACAATAGCATGGTGCTGGGGGACAATGACAATATTCGTTACGCACCCGCCTCTCCTATTCAACTGGCTGAGGCCATAGAAAATGTCGTTATTGCCAAGGATATTCAGGCACAAGCCAAGCGAGCGGCAGAAAGTGTCAAGACGCTTCAATGGTCTGATTCATACACGAAATTCGAAAACATTATCTTAAAAGAGGTAACTAAATAATGAGTCTCATTAAAGCAACTATTTTCATTCCAACATATAATGGCGATGCATACTTGGATAAAATCTTATCAATGATCTTTAAGCAGGAAGTTGATTACAAATACGAGGTACTCGTTATAGACAGCGGTTCTAGCGATGGAACATTACCTATAGTCCATAAATACCTCAATAAACATGACAATATGCGGCTTATTGAGATAGATAAAAAAGAATTTGGTCACGGCAAAACCCGTAACTATGCCGCACAGGTTTCGAATGGTGAATTCATAGTATATCTTTCTCATGATGCTATACCGGCAAGCAAGAGTTGGCTATACGAAATGCTAGCTCCTTTTGAGATTAATGAGAAAATCATGGGCGTTACGGGTCGTCAAATTCCACGACATAAATGCGTACCTCTATTAAAATATGAAATCCGGTCTGTCTTTAACCAATTAGGACCGGAAGCCGGAACATCGATTTTTTATAAAGATACATTCATGAAGAATCCTGTATATAGGGATATGGTAACGTTCTATTCAGATGTTAACTCTGCGACGCGCCGAAAGTTCTTGTTGGACACTATCGCTTACAGGGAAGTCCCCTACGCTGAAGATCAACTGTTTGGTAGAGATCTAATCGACTCTGGGTATTACAAGGCTTACGCAGGGCGTGGAAGCGTCGTACACTCGAACGATCTACTGCTACGAGAATACAAACACCGAGTGTTTGACGAGACGATCGGACTACGCAAGATTGGTACGGAGCTTCGGATGCCTTCCCGGAAATCGATTATTAAGTCTGTTGTTCTCGGGGTGCTTAAAGACGGATATCATACCGCTATGGATGATCAATATTCTCTCAAAAGAAAGGTGTATTGGCTACTAGTAAACCCTCTCTATCATATTGAGAAATGGCGTGGCGTACGACTTGCAATCAAAGCATCGCTCGATGACTCCGAAATATTTGGCAAATACTCTCTCGAATCACGACGCGCAAAGTAGCGCTTGAGGCAAATATAGTATATAATGCTTATGAATAGAAGTATTACTATAGGTATGTAATCATATGAAAATAAAAAACAATAATTCACGATCAACAAAGAAGATAGTTGCAATAACGATTGCCGCAGTTTTAGTTGTTGCATTGGGGTATATTGGATTCGCTTATGCTTATAAAGTAACACCCTTCAATGATCCAGTCCAAGAAGAGAAAACCGCTCCGATTGATGGCGTTGACTACAATACGGTGACAGATGAGCAGCAACAAGCCGGTGATGCTGCTAAGGAAGAGTTCATCAACAATACTGATGATAATCAAGAACCCTCGAACAATGTCACTGTCACAATTACGTCTTATAATCAACCGACATTACGGGTCACGGTTGATGCTATCGACGAATCAGGAAAATGTACCCTAGTTCTCTCTAAATCTGGCCGCAGCGATGTTACCCAGAAGGTGGGGACACAAGTAATAGGCTCATACTCTGTTTGTGAAGGGTTTGATATACCCGTAGCGGATCTAGGGACGGGTGATTGGCAAGCGACCATAACGTATGAAGGTAGCGCTGGACGTGGCCAGGTGCAGAAAGTGATACCGGTCCAATAATGATACGAAGATTAGTGTTATCGTCACTGATTCTCGCAATTCTTGCGGGTGCTGGACTATTCATTTTTACGACAGGTGGCGCAACAGCGGAAGCGAGTGATGCGCGAAAATACAACGCCGGCAAGATTATTGATGACAGTATTTTTACGAATACAAATTCCATGTCTGTTGATGATATCCAACGATTCCTAGATAGCAAGGTAACGTGTGATACTTGGGGCGCGAAAACATCTGAACTGGGAGGTGGCACAAGGGCACAATGGATGGCCGCAAGAGGCATATCACCTCCATTTAAGTGTATTAATGGGTACTATGAAAACCCAAACAACGGACAAACGAATTATGGATCAAACGACATACCGTCTGGAGCAATTAGTGCTGCTCAGATTATCTATAATTACTCTCGTCAGTTTGGTATAAACCCACAAGTGATTATCGTGACTCTTCAAAAAGAGAACGGCCTTATTACTGATCAATGGCCAACACCAAAGCAATATAGTGAAGCAATGGGATTCGGGTGTCCTGACAATGTTGCGCCAGGCGCACCAGCTTGTGACCCATCATACGGTGGTTTTTCTGCACAAGTTTATGAGGCGGCTCGACACTTTAGGGGCTTCTTTGATAATAGAGCGGGTTGGTTTATTCCCTTTACTACAGGGGTCAACTACGTTCGTTGGAGCCCAAATTCCAGCTGTGGCGGTAGTAACGTAAATATCGAAAACCGAGCAACGGTCGCGTTATACAGCTACACACCATACCAGCCAAATGATGCAGCTAAGAATGCTCAATACGGCACAGGAGACGCGTGTAGCGCATACGGTAACAGAAACTTCTACATATACTTTAATGATTGGTTTGGATCAACGCAGTATTCGAGTCTCGTCAGAACTGCCGAAAATCCGACCGTCTTCCTTGTTGCTAATGGGACGAAATATCCAATAGGTGATATGAATACATTTAGCGCATTGGCGCCAATGGGTGAAGTGACATTTGTTCCGCAATCGTATGTTGATAATTTGGCGAATGGTGCTCTGATGGGAAGGGTTATTCGATCAAGCAACGGTACTGTATATTATTACGACTCGGGTATAAAACTACCATTCGGAAGTTGTGCCCAGGTTGCCGACTATGGTTCAAGTTGTGGGCAATCTGTCTTGTTGGAAGATAGTCAACTTAATCGATTCGCAAATGGTCCATCAATGACAAATATTGTCGTGACTTCATCTGGTAAAAGATTCTACGTATCTGGTGGCGTAAAACGAGAAGTCTACGATGACCAATCGATTACACAAGCAGGTATTAGTAATGGCGTAAACGTACTAAGCGAAGGTTCGGTTGCGGCTTTACCATACGGCAATCCAGTCATGCGAAACGACGTATTCGTAAAGGACAGACAGACCGGTACCATATATCTCTATACGGGCGGGCAAAAGAATGCCCTTCACGATTCACTGCAGACGACCTACGCTAGTATTACCACAACAAAACCTCTTGATACACAAAGCCTAAATCTAATGGCACAAGGCACTCAAATTGGTGGGTATATCAAATCGAATGCAGGCACGAACTATGTTTTGACTGAAAAAGGTAAGTTGGCGGTTAGTAATCCTGGTGAATGGTCTGCAAACTTTATGAGTTTGTCAGATGCTACGCTCAGTCAAATACCTACCGTTACCGCTGTGTCCGCACCATATACAGTAACCTTTAGTAATGGTGGTACTATCTACCTAGTCGCGAATGCGACCCTACGGCCTATAACAAGCTGGTCTGGATTATTGTCGATTAATCCAAATCCGAACATTCTTACGCTACCTTCATACTACCTGAATGATATTGCCCAAGGCGTGGTCGTCCTAACACCAGGTAGCCTTGTTCTTGCAGCTGATAATCCAACGGTATATCTGGTCGATGGCCTAAATACATTGATTCCTATGAATTCCTTTAATCAGGTAACGGAGCTGGGCTTTGGTCCAATTGTTAATACGACCACCAGTGTCCTGAACAGTTACACGAAAGCTCCAAGCGTGCTCAATGCTGCCGTGCAGTGTGGAAGTAGCCAGGGACTTGCAATTGGTGGAGTAGTCTACCCAGTTTCGCTAACAGGAGCTTCATATACGACACTAAGTACTATGAACTGCTCGCTTCTCAAGTGGAGCACGACAGCACCAACTTTCTTACAGGCAACGAATGGCACAATCTATGAAATACAAAGTGGTCAAAAAAGACCAATTGCCAGCTACGGAAAGTACATCTCTCTAGGAGGTAATGCAAATAACACCGTTCGTGCGAGTAATTATGCAACAAGCTTCTTTAGCGACGGTGCTTTGTTACAATAAACTTGGAAGCTGTTAATACTTAATTGATAGTACGGTGATGCGGTCTGATAGATTTGCATCAGCAATCTTTTGCTTCATCGAAGCGACAAATTCTTGTTCTGCGTAGTACACGACATGATTGCTTGGTTCACAACCCTCTAATACCGGCGATACACTAAAGGAGCTAATAGGGACCGAGAATGAGGCAGCCTTTACTGTTGCATAGCATTTGCTATACGGCTTATTGGCTTGAATCAAAGTCGAAGCTACCTCATTGAGTATGAGATTGCTCGACGGGTAAAATACCGTTACGACACCGTCAGTATATTTCGAAGGAGAATTGTGAGTGTCTAATATTGAGAATATTTGTTTGTCTACAGATGCATTAATTGCTCTAACGCCATGCGCGTATCGGAACATAGGCGCACCTGGGTAGGCAAATTGAAGTAACAATAATCCAATAATAATCGTAATAACAACAGCGATATACTTCGAAGATTTCGACTGAACAAGGTTAATTGCTAGAGCTATGCCTACGATAGCGAACATAATGCCAACTATAGTGACGGTATTAAGCGTTTTGAAATAGTAGTAAAAGTTTTCGTTAATTTTATAGAGCTGGATTGCATAGATAAAACTCGCGAATCCTAACATTGCTACCGCGTAGTTGAGGACTGCCTTTAGTTTATCGATATGGTTTTTGATGACGATGAGCGCAAGGAAGAGAATGACACCAACGGCAATAACCGTATAGAGGCTTGCTGGGTAAATATTGATACCACCATTTAAAAGCAAGCTATGAATGAGTGTTGTCGACGCACCCGTACTGGAGGTGCTAAGTACAATATAAAGTTGAGAGAAAAGTGACAAAATAATAACGACATAGAAAACAAGATAACGAGATATGGATAAGGTGAGTTCTTTCAAGACTGCCTTCAAGCTAATTTGTGTCGCCCGATTGATAAGGCAGAGGGATAGAGCTGCAATAAAAACAGGAAACAGCAAGAACCATGATAGTGCGGCCCCAATACACAAAATAATCGGAACCATCATTGTCAGGAGCAACTTTTCGGATTTCTTTCCGAGTGTTGTGAGCTGAATGAGACTGAGGATAAAGAGAGGTATTGTTATGAGTTGGGGAATAAAGCTGAAGAATCCATAAAAGAACGGATCAACGAGGAACCACGCAGTAAATAACGTTGCACTAATTGATATCCAGGCCAGGGAAGGTAACTGGAGCGGCTTTGCTGCAAAGAGACCGTAAAGAGCAAAAATTGAGCGCGTAAAAACAAATACCAGGACGACTAACCAAAATATCTTTATCAATATGTAGGCAATTAGTGTACTTGAGCCAACTTGTATAGACGGCGCAAAAGCTTGGATTATTGCGGCATTTGCAGCAGGCCAGCCGGCTGGGTAGGATACGCCACCATTTTGTTGAGCACTTGTATCAGCCTTGTTATCGACTGTCGTTGCTACATTGTACTGGAGACGAGCATTTAATAGGCCCAGGTGTCCACCGTCATCAACGTTATAATTTGCGAGTACAAGTAAACCACTCTTGTCATGGATGTTCGTGTTTCGAACTGGAAGACCAACGAATATAACGAGCGTCACAAGTACGACTCCAATTGAAATCATATCTCCAGTAACGAATTTACGACGTCGTGCGATAACCGGATAACGACGGAGAAATACATATACTGTTGTTATGAATAAGAAAGTAAAAAAGATATTAAGAGAAAGCGGGAAACTATGTGACAGTAACCAGGTTACGAGTGAGACACTCTGTAACATCAGCACATAGAAAAAGATTGATATAACAGCAACAAATACATTACTATCGGCTATCTTTGCCGAGACAATACGCATTGCTAGTTTGTATGTTAGGAAGAATGATAAACCGAGAAGAGCTAAGTTCGGTCCAAATCCGGAAACGATAAACAGCACGGCGAGTATCGCAATAAGTAGCCAGCATCTCTTTAACAGATCAAAAATGCCGCTTGGTATGGTATTCAAATAGTTCATGTGTTTAACCCCAAAAATCATTGACGCAATCGTCCTCTTTGTAATCATTTTAATAATACCATCAAACCGTTGCTTATTGCTGTATATGAGGTCGAATACTGATGCGGATGCATTATAATAAGTGCAAGTATGAGATTTCTAGATCGACTAAAAGTTCTATTACGGGAACCCCAGGGATTTTTTCTTGCTGTGTCGTTGATCTTTGGAGGAATATTCTTGCTTATAATTCCACCTCTGCAGACGCCTGACGAGTCATCTCACTTCTTGCGTGTCTATCAGTTGTCACAATTCCATCTTGCGCCAACGATACAGGATAATATTGTTGGCGGAGAGCTTCCGCGCAGCCTTAGCAAAACAATTAAACTCCTCGACACCAACCCGTCGCTTAGGTTTCATGCAGAAACAAAGTACGATATCCACAGAACTGCAGAAGTTTTGCATATGCCTCTTAATAAGCAGGATACGATGTTTACCTCTGGCGTAACTGGCTATGCTCCTGTAGGATACATCCCGCAGTCAATAGGTGTATTCTTGGGCTCTTTAATTAACTTACCGGCTATTGTCTTGATGTATATAGCTAGGCTGATGTCCCTGCTTGTTTGGATCGCCTTGATCTTTACCGCAATAACTATAGTACCTTATAGAAAATGGGCATTTGTTGCTGTAGGTTTGCTGCCGATGCTCGTCGCTCAGGCCGTATCTCCAGGCATCGATGCCATGTCGATTGGCCTCGGAGTTCTATTTATTGCATCGGTATTGTTCCTTCGAACAAAAACTCGAATTCCAACAAAGTGGTGGGTTGGACTCCTGGTCATTGCCTGCCTAATTGCGCTAACGAAGCAGACAACTATCCTTGTGCTTGGCTTTGTTTTCTTACTAAAGCTTAGCCAATTTGATACAAAGAGATGGAAATCCTATCTTAAAAAAGCTCTCTTATTGCTACTGCCAGCCTTCCTGCTTGTTGGGTGGAGTTTGGTTAGTCTATCAGTAGAGAGTCCTGTTCCAGGTCAGGATAGTGGCGCTCAGCTAAGTAATATAATTCACACCCCACTCCGCCTGCCTCAGGTTTTATTCAATACTTTCTTTACAACATGGGGTGATGATGTCGTTCGCTCACTTATTGGTAACTTTGGATGGATTGATACTCCATTAGCTGGCGGAATTGTTGCTATTGGATATATCTTTATCGCTGCCATCTTATTTATAGGATATGAGTCTATAAATAAAAAACTAAGCCGGATACACAAGATTCTCCTTTTGCTACTCACATTCTTGTACGTAATTGGTACATGTACCGCTCTGTACTTGCTTTATAGCCCGGTTAACTTCGATGTTATTTACGGATTACAAGGGCGCTACTTCCTCTTAGTGTTGTTCATGTTGATACCCGTGTTTGCTGTGACAAGTATAAAGATGCCACGGAAATCCTATATTAAGCTTGTTCGGATCGGTAGTCTGTTCTTGATTGTTGCGAGTGCGTTAACTATCTATCTTCGTTACTACGTAGAGTTGTTTTAGGTGATTAATGTATGAAAAGTACTATGAAAAAAGATTACCTCTGGAATACGATAGGTGTTTTTGCGCAAAACGCAATTTCACCCCTGTTGCTTATCGCGATAACGAGAGTTAATGGTATTGATGGGTCTGGTCTATTTTCCTTTGCTTTTTCTCTGGCAATAATATTCTGGACCCTCGGCATGTGGGGTGGGCGAACATATCAAGTATCAGATACAAAGAGCGAATTCTCGCAACAGAGCTACGTCATGGTTCGCGTTGTTTTATCGATTGTGATGTTAGTGGGCGCACTCTTGTTTTCGATCGTCAATCAATATGACGTTATGAAAACAGCAATAATATTAGCGCTTGTACTCTTTAAGGTCATAGAATCAATTTCTGATGCAATCTATGGTGTTTTGCAGGTCCACGGCAAGCTATATGTCGTTGGAAAGTCGCTTCTCTATAAGGCATTATTTGGCTTTACAGCCTTCCTCGTCGTAGATATATGGACGAGTAGTATTTTACTAGGATCATTAGCTATCGTAGTAGCAAATGTTTTGGTGTTTGTTCTGTATGACCTAAGATTAACAAAAAAAGAAGAGCATCTCGCCATACCCTTTAGTCAAATTACTCTGTACGTAAAGAGAGCGATCGCTATCATGAAGCAATGTGCACCAGTATTCGCGGTCGCATTCTTGATAGTGTTTTCACTAAATATCCCGCGCTATTTTATTGATGTATATGCTGAAAATGAGATTGCATACTTTGGCATACTAGCTATGCCAATCACCTTAATTGCATTAGTTATGTCTTTTATTTTGCAACCAAATATAGTTGGGTTAGCAGGTCTATATGCACACAAGAAATATCAAGAATTTAATACTATTGTGGTGAGAATAATAGGTATTACTATCGGGATTGGTTTCGCTGTTTTTGTAATCGCTTTTTTGATTGGAATACCGGCACTACAGCTCGTATTTAACGTTGATTTTTCAGACTACAAAGATGCACTTATGGTGATGATTGCGGGTGGTATTGTGAATGCAATTGTTTCTGTATTTATTAATATTCTTGTTGTAATGAGACACTTCAAGGCTCAGTTTTATATATTGCTTGGTACAAACGTTGCGCTTGCCATTGCGGCGTTCGTGACAGTTCAAATGTATGGACTGCTTGGTGGAATCTATTTATTTACGATAACAAATGTCCTCCAGGTCATTCTACTCGCCCTTGCCTATAGCGGATTGTTGCGTAAAAAACGACATACCAGCACCTCACTAAGTAGTCTGCTAGAATAGTCGGAGGGAGTAGTAAGTTTATGAGTAATGAGAGAATTTTTATAACAGGAAGCGGTGGGCAACTTGGGAAAGCATTAGCAGAAAAATATCCGGACGCGACAGCTGTCGACAGGTCCATGTTGGATATTTCTGATGCAGAGCAACTAGAAGCCGTTGACTGGGGTAATTACGATGTTATTCTCAATGCCGCTGCATATGTTAATGCAGATGATTCAGAAACAGTTGGAGGACGCGAGACTACATGGAAGTCAAACGCAATTGGTCCGAGGAACTTAGCTGCAATTGCTTTGAAACATGACGTACATCTTGTTCATGTTTCGTCTGAGTATGTTTTTGATGGAACACGCGAGAATCACAGGGAGGACGAACCTTTCACGCCACTTTCCGTGTATGGCCAGGCGAAAGCAGCTGGTGATATTGCGGTTAGTCTTGCTCCAAAGTTTCATACGCTACGTACTTCATGGGTTGTTGGTGATGGGCATAACTTTGTTAAAACGATGAAAAGATTAGGCGATATGCGAATTGACCCTGCGGTTGTAGATGACCAATTCGGGCGCTTAACATTTACCTCTGAGCTCGTAAGAGCGGTAGATTTTATCCTTGAGAATAATATCGAGAATGGTACCTACAATATCTCTAATGCGGGAAAGATTAGATCTTGGGCGGAGATAGCAGCTCTGACTTTTGAGCTTGCAGGACATGATCCATCCCGCGTCAAGCGTGTGTCAACGGCTGAATATATGAGCGGCAAAACGACATTTGCACCAAGGCCTACTAATAGTGACCTCGACCTTTCGAAGATTCAACGAACCGGTTTTGAGAGTGTTGATTACGAACCTCTTATGGAAGAGTATATACAAAGTCTGGGGACGATTGAGTAGTGCCGAAAGCAAAAAAAGTACTTAACGCGTTATATCAGAGCGACGATAACTACGCTATGGTAAGTGGTATATCGATTGTCTCGTTACTCGAAAACAACAAACATTTTGATGAGATCAACCTCTATTACTGTGATTACAACATAAAGAAAAACAGTATTAAGAAGTTACAGGCAATCACGGACAAGTATGAGAATACCACGTTGAGTTTTATCGACGCTCGTCCATATCACGACACGCTCGCCGGACTCAACGTAAAGCCGTGGCACGGTGTCTATGTAACTTGGTTAAAGTTGATGGCTTTTGGTGACCTCAATCTCAATACTGATCGTGTTTTGTTCATTAACGGACACACTATTATTAATGGGCCTCTCGATGAATTAGTCGAGCTAGATTTTGAAAATAATATTATGGCACTCAGCTATGACTGTCTCACTAATGATCACAAAAAAACGATTGGTTTAGCAAGAACTGACGGATACTTTAATTGTGGCATTATGCTGATCAATCAAAAGAAATGGAAGAAAGATAACGTTGCGAAACAAATTAAAGAACATCTAACAAACAAAAGTGATTATGTGATCGCTGACCAGGATTTGTGTAATGTTATGTTCAAGGATCAGATTAAATTGCTAAGCGTCACATATAATTTTTCTAGTGCCTACTATGCGTATGATTTAAAGATGCTGCTCAAGGTAAATGACCTTCAGTCACCGTATTTCTATACCCGCGAGCAAATCATGCAAGACTATTATTCACCAAAGATAATCCATTCATTGTTCGGTGTAAAAGGGAAACCTTGGGAAGCTGGTAATGAACATCCTCAGCGAGATCTCTGGAGCAGGTATATACAAATGACACCTTGGAAGAATGCAAAACGTCCCGAGGCGACACGCTCTCTTACGTGGAGACTTTACGATGCGTTACCGAAAGCCGTATTCATGAAACTCTATATCGCTGCAGTAAAGAAGAAGTTTGCGTAATAATACGGTTTAAATTTTAGCTATCAGCTGGTGCAACCTAGAAGATACACGAAGTTTTGCCGATAGAGCAGCCTTGTTCCAGCCATGATTTTTGAATTCACTCTCGAATCGATCGTATACGCCATTTTCTTCGTCGAACCGAACGCCATTTTTATTCTTTTCGCGGCTTGAAAGCGAATTTGCGAAGCGCCGGTATTGAAAGATAACCGTATTATTAACGGCGAGCATTTTTCCATCTTTTATTAACTCAAGCTCGAGTACAAGGTCCTCGGCAATTTTATATTTCTCATTGAATCCATACTTTTGTATAACTTCTGTTTTCCAGAGAATTGAAGGAAAGTATAGCCAGTTACCGATACACAGGGACACAGCAAGTTTTTCACCGCCATAGGTAGCAGCTCTATTTGGTCGCAGTAGCGTCTTTATTTTATCAACCAGCGGACTATAGACCCGATCATCAATGTCGATCACTTGAACACCCGGTTGCATAAAGTCGGCATCTCCGATGCTAATTAGCGCTGTCTCCACGTAATTCGGCAAAAATATGTCATCACACCCAGGCATAACGCAGTAGGGCGCAGTGGCTGATTGTAGGGCATAATTAAAGTTTTTTGTTATACCAATATTCTTTTTATGCCTATAGTAAATGACGCGCTTGTCGTTGAGCGAGCGGCAATATTTTTCAGCTTCGTCTGATGGGTAGCAGTCATCAAAGATTCGCAAGCACCAGCGCTTGTCTGTCTGGGCTATAACAGAGTCAACTGTTTTTTTGAAAAGCTCAAAGTCGCCCCAATACGTGAGGAGTATATCTATAGAGGCCTTAGTCATCGCTGTTTCTTGAAAGTTTAATTGAGATTTCTTGGTGCAGATCTCTAACGATCTTTTCGGTTCGTTCAATTCTACGGCGCTGGCTGTTAATAATGTAGATCAACGCAATAATAGCAGTTGTTTCTGTGATATCAAACAAGCTCAACTCCGAAGAATCAAGAAGCGGTTTGTCTGAAAGGTAGTTGTAGAAAGGAAAAGAGCATAACAAGGCAACAAGTATGAGTCCCCATAGGATGATTTGATGTCTGAATCGCGCTTTGCTCGCTTTTTTCATTTTATACTGCGTAATAATATTGAGCAGTGCGAGTCCAATAATGGGAGCATTTAGTAATACAAGGATAAGGTATCTCATTCAAACATCTCCACTACGCGTCTCTTGACGAGACTCTTCACGATATTGATAGCGTTCCAGTTATTTTGACCTTTTGCTTTTGAGTAGTCCGTATAAATCGCCTGGATAGGATACTCGTCGATTACAAGCTTTAGCTGTTTTGCTCTCCAGAGCATTTCGCTGCAAAATTCATATCCACTTGTCTCCCAGCGTAAGGTATCAAGGGCCTTGCGTGAAAATATCCGTAGTCCTGATTGTGAGTCTGTTGAGTTAACGCCGAACAAAAGATAGGTAATAAAGCTCAAGCCTTTATTACCGAGTACTTTTACTTTTGACATACCTTCTTTGTTAATGAGGCGGCTGCCTATTAATAAGTCAGTGTCAGTTTTGATAAGTGTTTCAACTCCCTTTAATACGTCTTTCGCAGCGTGTTGTCCATCGGCGTCCATTGTTGCCGCAATATCGAAATCTTTTAATTTTGCATAACGAAGTCCAGTACTGGTTGCCCCACCGGCACCGGTATTAAGGATGTGTCGGATCGCTGTAGCGCCATGTTGTGTTGCTATAGCACTCGTTTTGTCAGCAGAATAGTCATCAATACATAAAATAGTGACAAGATAAGGTGACTTTTTAAAGACCTTCTTTAAATTATCGATTACATCACCTAGAGACTTTTCTTCATTATAGGATGGTATAACAATACACACACGGACCTGCTCTGGGTTACTCATACAACTATTCTAGCAGTTTTAGGGGTTCCGTACTATGGTGGTGGGATATATTCTGAACGCCCCAAGGGACATCCAGTAAGGCGCTTATGTGTGTTATAGTCTAAGCATATTATGGGTGTTCAGAATGTAGCAACACGTAGAAAATATAAGTACATAAAAATTGTATTTATTATTGGTGTCTTTGTATGGCTATCAAGTTGGGCGCTTCACATTACGACTGATCTTTCTAGTGCCAGCAGTGGTCCCGATGAACAGCTGCGTATGCTGATTCCCGACTATATCTACGAGCATCACCAATTACCAACTGGCTATGATCAAGAGGCTATCTACGAAAGGGGGAATTGGTCGTATGCATTTTATCCTCAGATGTTGGGTGCAATCGTAAGTTCAATTTTTATGTCTTTGATTGGGATATTTAATACATCGACTGAAGCGCTCATATTTGGGGCTCGATTATCCAGTGTGGTGTTTGGAACGGCGACCGTATACGTATTTGGATTGATCATTCGCAAGCTCTTTGATAAACGTGCTCACTCTGAAATGTATTCGTATGTGGCAATGATTATTCTTGCCTTTTGGCCTCAGTTTAGCTTTTTATCGTCCTACATTAACAATGATATCGTCGCTCTATTCGGTGTGACCCTGATAAGTTACGCGGTTATTCTTGGGTTGAGAGATAAGTGGAATAGGACCAATAGTATTTTGCTGGGTTTTGGATTCGCCGTGTGCCTATTAGGGTACACGAATTCGTATGGTTTCGTTTTGGTTGGTACAATCTTGTTTTTGATAACGCTTTTGAGTCAGAGATCGAACCTTGGCACAAAGAAGGTAGTGCGATCTGTTTTGCTCGTAGGCATTGTGCCGATTCTTATCGCTGGACCTTTCTTTGTTCGTAATATCGTTCTCTATGACGGGGATGTCCTTGGTTTGGCTACCTTCAAAGAGCGAACGACGGAATGGGAGCGAGAGAATAACCAGCGTCTTCAAAGTACGTATACTCAGGCAACTGGTGGTGGCCTTCTGAGCTTTGCCAAGGATAGAAAATACTGGAGTCTCCAGCGAGAATCGTTCACTGGAAAGTTTGGCTATATGACCATAGAGCCGCGAGATGGTCAGCTGGTGGCGTATGGCAGCTTGGTAGGTGTCGGTACTCTAGGATTACTATTGTTATGTATTCGAACTCTGAAAAACAAAGAATTAAAGAGATATAAAAATGAGATACTTTTCGCCACATTTTTGATTGTTGGTTCAGTGATCACATTTGCATTGAGCATCTATTACACTTTAAAAATAGATATACAGCCACAAGGAAGATATATTATCTATCTCTTGATCCCACTACTCATTGCAGCAGTTGCAGGTATACGATTCCTTACCAGCTATGTTCATTCGTCTGTGGTGAGAAAGATAATACTGGGTACTATTGTTCTTGTTTATAGCGTAAATTCCATAATTATATTCATAGAGTATATTGTCTAAGAGAGCCTCTGAAGGTCTACGGTGTGCCGATTATGGTAAAATGATATAAAGATGTGCGGAGTTGTTGGATATATCGGAGGACAAAATGCACAAACCTTTTTGACAGGAGGCTTGAGGCGTTTAGAGTATCGCGGCTACGACTCTGCCGGAATTGTTACGATCGGTAAGGACACGAAAGCTAGCTTGTATCGTGCTAATGGCAAGGTTAGCGAACTAGACGCGATCGTTGGTCAAAACCCAAAAGAAGATCATGTTGGAATCGGTCATACAAGGTGGGCGACTCACGGAGAACCCTCTGAGCGAAACGCACACCCTCACAAAGCAGGCGACATTTATCTTGTGCATAACGGTATTATCGAGAACTACAAAGAGTTAAAAGCTGAACTAAAAACCCACAAGTTTGTTAGTGAGACGGACAGCGAAGTATTGGCCGCGCTAATCGATTCATTTTATGACGATAAGACTCCTCTTGTTGATGCGGTCACTCAAGCCCTACAGCTCGTCTCTGGTACCTATGGTATCGCTGTTGTATCTGTGCGTGAGCCAAATGAAATTATTGTTGCACGATCTGGCAGTCCACTAATCATTGGTGTTGGTGAAGATGAAACGCTTATCGCAAGTGATGCGTCTGCTTTAATTGGCCATACAACGCAGGCGATTTACTTGAATGATGGTGAGATGGCTATATGTCGTGCCGATGGTGTAGAGCTACGTGATCTAAAAGCTCAGCCAATATCCGCAAAGGTTGAGACAATTGAAGTTGACATGCAGGCAATTCAAAAGCAAGGCTACGATCACTTCCTGCTGAAAGAAATTAATGAGCAGCCAACCACATTACGTTCGACTTTAAAGGGTCGCTTGACTGCAGAAAAAACCATCAAACTTGGGGGCATCAATATGACTGATGACGAGTTGCGTGCAGTACGGCATATTGTTGTCGTCGGTTGTGGAACTGCCTATTACGCAGGATTGCTGGCATCATACTATATCGAAAAGATAACCGATGATGTGACGATTGAGGTTGTTGTCGCATCGGAATTTCGTTATCGATCATTTAATTTGCCTGACGATACCATCGCATTAGTCGTGTCGCAATCGGGTGAAACTGCGGATACGCTTGCGTGTCTACGAGAGATCAAGAAGCGCGGTGTTCGTACCCTCGGTATCGTTAACGCAGTAGGGTCAACGATTGCACGCGAAGTTGACGGTGGTATTTATGTGCATGCTGGACCAGAGATATCGGTTGCAAGCACAAAGGCATTTACTTCGCAGACTGCAGCAATGGTAATGCTGGGATTGGCGATTGCCCAAGTGAAGGGTGT
>Ga0247817_10000241_pt1 | contig 34281 bp, 41 predicted proteins | sample UWRJL212509R1_FD_178010 | JGI IMG/M metagenome (GOLD analysis project Ga0247817, IMG submission 178010) | Plant litter microbial communities from Arlington Agricultural Research Station in Wisconsin, United States - UWRJ-L212-509R-1 | ecosystem: Environmental > Terrestrial > Plant litter >...
ATTTCTCGCGCGCGGTCGGGTTCGTGATTTTCATGGCACGGGCGGCGAAACCTGCGACGGTCAAGGACCATCCGCCTGGTGCGAGTTTATCTAGGGCGGCGGTGATTTTTGGGTCGACGGTCATATGCCGCAAATCCCCTCGCACTCGTCGGCGAACATGTTTTCCTGTCCATCATCGCGACCGACGAACACAGCATCGCGCAATGGTACGCGCGAACGGTGAACATATGCCTGGCCCGTCATGCCGGGAAACCCGGGCCGGATACCATCGTCAATTCGGATCGCCTCTGCGAAATCCTGCGGCTCATTAACCCGCATATCCTCCCATGCCGCATCATCTCGGAACGGGCAATAAACGCATGACGATTTCGGTGCGCGACGGATTTGCCGATCATCGGACCATTGATGGCAATCGGCGCGATCCATGCCCAATTCCATGAGCGGCCAGCGGTTCTGGATGAACGCCAGTTCGCTTTCCTTCATGCGCTGCATTTCGTCCCACGAGATGCCGATCCACTGCTCGACCTTGATGCCTGCGGGTGCGCGTTCGCCCTTGGCTAGCCCGAGCTTGTCGCGCAGAACTTGCTGCACAACTCGCGTTTTATATTCCTTGCTGCACTGGCGCGGCATCATTCCGTTCGGTTCTGCAACGTGCCACGGGATCATCGAGGAACCGGCGCGATCAACTTCACCGCTTGCGATTTTCAGCGCAGCCTCTCCGAGCGCATCACCAGCACGAGATGCACGGATGATCGGGAACGGAACCTGGCTTTCGATCCAGTCGAGATGCTCATAGACCTTTTTCGGTTCTCCGCCCGTGTCAGCGAATACGGCAAAATCGAGCATCGGCAATTCGCCCCGCGCAGACATCAATGCCAGTGCAGTTGACTGCACCCCGGCACCTAGCGACAGGATTCGATACGTTGGGTTATCGACCGCTTTCGATATCGTCTTGCCCATACGGGCGCGGGTTTCCATTCGGCTCATAATCAACCCTCTTCTCCAACTTCCCGTTCGCGGTAGTGCCCGGTAAAATGCCCCATCGGGATCCATGTCAGACGTGACACGCCGCCGCCGATAAACCGCTCGGACGTACTCGATTTTATCGCGCCCGGTATCGACCGCAGCGGGCGTTTCCAGTCAGCCTGCCACTGGGTCATGCCGCGCAGCAACTGCCGCGTGTTATCCGCGCTGTCCGATATCCCGACGAACTCGGTATCGACCTTGATGCCGACCATCCCCAGCGCCTCGCGGTATGGCCCGCGCCCGTTCTCTGTCCTGGCCTCATCAATCGCCGTGCCGATCGTCATTTCCAGCGCGCCCTTGCCCTGCACGTAAACCTTGATCGGGCGCGTGATGATATATTGCAGCAACCTCATTTCATCGGTTTCGGCATTCAGGGCGACATAATCACCCCAGTCATGCCTGCGGATAAACTCGGCGGCGACGTCGGCGGATATCGCGTCGGTCTTGTGGCAGAGGTAATAACCGGCCAGCATCGGCGCGATCTGGTTCGCCGCACGACGCGACTTGAACACATGTGCCGCAGCTGTCTCGAACGTCTTGATGTTCGCCAGCAACGTTGGCAGGTTTTCGACGGTGCGCAGGAACATCGCCGACGCAAATTCAGGCGTGAACCATGCGTCGATGTCGCGCACCAACGTCATGTAGTGGTCATCCGATTTCTCATGCGTGTTCGGCACCAGAACCAGTTTCGAGATACGGCTTTCGTCGGCCTTGTGTCGCACCGATGTGTTGATCGATGAAAAACAGAACGGAGACCGCATGATATAAATCTTGGCGACCCCGTTCGTGCCGCCCTTGGGGATACGCGCGCCGCTCGATGCCGACCGGGCCAGATCGAGGATCTGTTGCATCCGCAGTGCCGACGCCTCATCCTCGCCCTCGGCCTCATCGAAAATCACTGGCCGCGCGTCAAAGCCCATGAGCTGACGGATCGCGGCCTCGGTGACCTTGCCATCGACCTTTTCCGATGCAGGCCCTACCAGGCGCAGGATGATATCGAGCGCGGTCGTTTTACCCGATCCCGATGGTCCGGTCACCCAGATATGGGAACGCCAGTCCAGCGCGCCCGCAACCGGCGCAATCACGCACCACCCGCACATCAGGGCGCCACTCATGGGGTCGGCCCATGTCAGGCGTTCGCATATCTGCTTCACGCGGTTCGCATCCGACGATGATGCGGCGTGGCCATATCCGAATTCCCACGGGTCGCCAGCCTCGTATATAAAACGGCTGGCCACCTGCGTCAGCGGCATAGATTCGGTCCCGATACGCGCCTCGCTGCCGGTGTTCACGATCACCCGTTTGCCGTCGATCCATGCACCACGGCCACGTAACCGGCCCTCATCGAAAATCCCGCCATCCTCGCATTTCCGCATCAGGGCATTCGCGAACCCCTGCCAGACATCCTTGCCGAGCTTTTCGCCGTGGTTCAACGCCTGCCAGTAATCAAGACCGGCCAGTTCCAGCAACCGCAACGGGGTATGCTCGGACGCGCGCAGGGCAACGATCTGGCCCGTTCCGCGTGGCAGGTAATAAAACGCCCCACGGTTATACCCAAGGCACTGGAACGCATCGTTGTTCCGGGGTTTCGGTTTCTCGGTCTGGGGTGCATCGACGGGCAATTCGTCGTGGCGCTCCTCGATAAATTCTCCTGTTTCTGGGTCGTAATCGGCAGGCACATCATCACGCGCTGGCGGCGACCATGAACCTTGCGGACGCGCATTCGGGTCAGCCTTGCCTACATCGAACCCGCGCCGGACCAATGCCTCTACCTCGGCGCGTTGCCATGCCGGTTTCCCCGGCGCATTCATCATCGACAAACCGGCATCGACCATCACCGAGATCGCATAATTCACGTCGAGCGAACCACCATAGGCAATCGACCCAACCCTACATGATCGGCGGAACAGGGTATCGTTCTGCGAACCTGGCGGGCAACCCCGGACCTCGCGCGCGTTTTCCTCAAGGATTTTCTCGCCGTATGCCGTGTTCGATCCCGATTTCACCGGGGCGATGCGGGGCGCGTCGGGGTTCCGTTCGGTTTTCTCGTGGCGCACCAGTTCCAGCAGCCAATCCGGTGCCATTGCTGGGGCGCAATCGTCGGGAGACACGATCCATTCATACTGGCCATCTGGGCGAGTGGATGGCGCGACGATGAAATATCCGCCACGACCGCCCGGCCGTTCGCCCAACGCATCAAGACCGCCACCGTTGCCATCGATGTCGTATTTCGTTCCCTTGAGAAACCGGATCGTCCGAGGCAGTTCGAGACCATCATCAGGCCATGCGAACACGCGATGGATGCCGCCCGATGGGGTTTGCTGCGTCGGTGTCATCGGCAGCGGTTCATGCTCAGTCGCCAGAACCCGGATCGTTTCCTCGCCGCCATCATCGCTGTCCAGCACCCATATCCCGGATGCCTGACAGGTGCGGACTGCCATGCCGCGCGTTGGTTTGGCGGTCCACCACTTGCCGATCTGGGTGGGGTCGGTGGTGGCGTTCAGGTGGCCGTTCGGGGTTCCGGGTTCGCGCCCGGTCGCGATTTTATCCTGACCCTTGGATTTATATGCCTCGCCGGCAACGCGGATCGGGAACACCTGCCAGCCCATGGATGCGTATTTCAGGGCGTGGTCGGCCATGGGTCGGGTGGTGGTGGTCATAGTCCGAGGATCGCCTTGAATTCGTCAGGTATGATGATGTTCGATGGTGACCGGGCGAACAGCGGCGCGATATCGGAAAACTGATATCCAGCGAGACCGCATCCGATGGGCGTGAGTTGGAACGTCATGGATGGATTATCCGTAGCGAAAATCTGGAATTTCCGCACATGCGCTTTTACCTCATCAAGCGGCAACGTGCGCAGGTTCGCATCCTTGGTCGGGATGGCATACGAATTTCCCTGCATGCCCTCGCCTTGGCCATAGATAGCGCCTCGGTGCTGCCGCGCCCATAGTGCAGCACCCTTGCCATGACGGCCTGCGAGGTTGCTGCCGAATACGAATACAGGGTCGGTCATGGTCTGCCCTCTTGAATTATTCGACGCGCCCAACCCGATGCTTTCCATCCCCCTCTGGGGCGATGACGAATTCACCGACCAGAGGATTTTTCACACGCGCCCGAGCAAATCGGATTGTCGCGTAAATATGAGGGTAGGACCGATCAACCAGAATGGACTGGCCGACATTAAGCATGCCGAGTTGCTTTGTCAGCCCCGGACCTTTGTTCACAGGCTTGGACATCGCCACGTTTTCGATTTCATACATCGAACATTCTCCTAAAGAAAATCAATTGATAGTTTGAAATCGAAACTCGGTCAACGGGAAAACCAGCGTAACATAATCGACCCATCTGTTTCGACTTGTTATGCCGCCGTTGCAGCCCCTACAGCCCCTTTCTCCTATATATTTCATTAGGTTAGGAAGTAGTAGTAGTAGTAGTGTAACGGAAAAACACCTACCACAAGCCATACGTATTCCAAGGGTATCTTGCCTCTCATGGTCTCATCATGTTCGTTATAGGACAGTCGTGGGGAAATCCGTTACAGAGGCCAAATCGGGGTTAACCCATTGATCCTGCAACGTAACAACCGTTGCAGAGGTCTGTTTTTTCTGTAACGGGTTCTCGCCCTTGCCATCTTATGCGCATGAACCTATCTTGCGGGCATGACCGAACTCACTGCGAAACAAGCGCGATTTTGCGAGGAATACCTGATCGACCTGAATGCTACTCAGGCGGCGATCAGGGCTGGGTACTCGCAGGACACTGCCCGGAATATTGCAAGCGAGACCTTGGCAAAACCGTACATCCAGGAAAGGGTGGCGGAATTGCAGGCCGAAAGGTCATCCAGATTGCAGATCGACGCCGACTGGGTTCTGTCGCAGTCCGTCAAGCTCCATCAGCGATGCATGAACGACATCGAGGTTTTCCGCGACCGCAAAGGCGATCCGATTGTCGATGAGCATGGCGAACTGCAATACGTGTTCAACTCGACGGGTGCGGCCAAGGCACTCGAACTGGTCGGCAAGCATGTCAGCATCAAGGCATTCGACACCCGCGTCGAACTGGTCGGCAAGGACGGCGGACCCATAGAGGTGGCCCATACAGCCAGAGACCGCATCGCTGACAGGCTGGCACGGCTGGCGCCTCCGAACCCGGCCAGCGGCGATACCAGCAAGGGAGACTAGGCGAGATGATTATAGGCCGAGCAGATTATTCCCCAGACTACCGTTCCAAGGATGCCGCCTTAACCGGAACGGTCCACGTTGATCGTTCCAAGGAACTGGCCAATGCGGTATTGAAATTCAGCAATCATACCAATCATTGCCGATATCACGGCGGTCACGATTGCGATTGCGGACTAGATGAGGCTCGGGCTCTGGCACGTTCGGCCCTGTGACCATCCCCATCGACCCCCGATCCATGGCCGAACGTGTCGCGCACCTGACCCCCGCCGAACGCGACCAGATATTCGCCGGCATGTCAGAGGCAGAACTCGCCCAACTCGAATACGACTGGCGGTTCTGGGGTCGCCCTGCCCAGATCGCGCCGGATGGCGAGTGGTCCACATGGCTGGCGCTGGCTGGGCGAGGGTTCGGCAAGACGGAGATGGGTGCAAGGTGGATCGATGAGCGCGTCACGGGTGGCGCCCGGATGATCGCGCTGATAGCCGAGACGCAAAAGGATCTTGAGGAAGTCATGGTCCCGCGCATCGTCGCGGTATCCAAGCCTGGCACCGTCCCCAGCGTCAGGTTCAAGCCCGTTCGCCTGGTCTGGCCAAATGGCGCTATGGCGTATGGCTACAACGGCACCGAGCCGGACCAGCTTCGTGGCCCCGAATTCGACACGGCATGGGTCGATGAGCTGGCGAAATACAAGCGCGCGTCCGACCTGTGGGACATGCTGCAATTCACCATGCGCAAGAATGATCCGCGCGTGTTCGTGTCCACGACGCCTCGACCGATTCCGGTTCTGCGGACGATCATGAAGGATAAGCGAACCCGCGTGACGCGTGGATCGACCATGGATAATAAATCCAACCTGCCCGATACATTCCTGAAAACAGTCATCGATCGGTATGCCGGCACTCGGTTGGGTCGGCAGGAATTGAACGCGGAAATCCTTGAGGACGTACCTGGCGCGCTATGGACCCGCGATATGTTCGATAAGACCCGCGTTCGTGGCGCATGGAATGGTCAGGCGATCATCACGACAGATGGGCGCATGATCGAGATGCAGCGGATTGTCATCGGCGTTGATCCATCCGGGTCGAAAGGCGACGATCCAGAGAAGGCCGACGACATCGGCATCATAGCTGCGGGGAAGGGAACCGATGGGCGCGGGTATGTGCTTGGCGACTGGACATGCAACATGTCGCCGGCAGGGTGGGGTAAGCGTGCCGTTGAGGCGTTCCAGCATTTCCGGGCAGACAGCATCGTGGCCGAACGGAATTTCGGCGGCGAGATGGTGCGGTTCGTCATCCATGCCGCATCGGCGACTGTTCCCGTAAAGCTGGTCACGGCCTCGCGCGGCAAGACGATACGCGCCGAACCCATCGCGTCCCTATACGAGCAGGGCAAGGTCTCGCACCTGACCGACCCTGATGCGAACTCGATGGAGTTGCTGGAAGACCAGGCATGCCAGATGACCAGCAACGGATATGTGGGCGACGGATCGCCCGACCGCGTTGACGCCAAGGTGTGGGCGCTATCCGAATTGATGCTCGATGGCACCTATGATTGGTCCGCCAGTTTATAGTTGACACCAAGCATATTATATACGCATATGCTGCGGTATCAACCGAGAGGGCATCTCATGAATATCAAGACTGACTGCGGCGGCGACCTGGTACTGAAAACCGGCTGCGGATCGTGTTCGTATTGCAAGGCGCAGGCTCATGCGTTGCGGGTGTCGAAATGAACTGGATCATTCTGATGATGCATCGCAGGCCGACGACATTCGTGGCCGTGTGGATGGTGGCGGTTCTGGTGCCAGTATGGGTGTTCGCATGATCTGGATTTTATACGCCGTGTTTTTGATTTCATGCGCCGTGTTCTGGGTGGCATGTCCAAGGGATGATTTGCCATGACCCATGTAGAAGACGAGAGCCCGGTAACGAGCGAGATGCTGCCCTGCCCGTTTTGTGGCGAACCTGCCGAAGTCGACATGTCTCGCGGCTTCCGGGCATTACGCGAAGGAACGATCCACTCGGGCGTATCAATCTACTGCTCGGCGTATTGCCATGTGGAGATGATGTTGAGCCGCGCCGATTTGCCGGAATACGACAACGATCAGTTGCTGGCTATGCTCACCGAACAGTGGAACCACCGTTCCCTTGGTAAGGCTGATGGCGTGGGGGTTCGGGAACTGGAGTGGGAAACAGTAGAGGGGCCCCATGGGGTATGGTGGAGAGCCCTTAACCCAATGGGCGGAATGCATATTGAGGCCACCACAGAGGCGGAGAAGGCAGAAAAGCAAGCCGACTTCAACACCCGCATTCTTTCCGCCCTCTCCGTCCCTCTGCGCCCTGATGAGACAGAAGGGGGAGGGGGTGGGGAGACGGAGGCTCAGATGACCGTCTATTACCTCCGCCTCAAGCGCTACATGCAGAAGATCGCAGCCCTGCGGGAAAGCGAAGGGGCGGAGCCGTTTGATGACGCGCTAGATTTAGCCGACACGGCCCTGCTTGAAACCGCCCATATCCCTACCCAAACCGAGATGGGGCAGGCTTTCTATGTTGACGTGTGCCGCCTCGAAGATCGTGTGAAGGAATTGGAAGCGGCCCTCGCCTCCCCTACCCCCGATGGGGTGGTAACTGACGCGGCTTGGCATGATCGCGGTTATGCTGCCGGGTTCAAAGCAGGTGTCGATTGTGGGATGAACGGGACGGATGAGGAGATAAACCGCCGCCTCGCTGAAAACGCCAGGGATAACGCCGCCGCCCTCAAAGCCCTTCAACCCAGTGGGAGCGTGAAGTGATGCCTGACGACCGGATCACGCAAAAATATATCCGCCGATATCCAGACAGCAAGCGCACCCGTTCATGGGCTGACACGAACGTCCACATTGAAACGGAAAACGGCGTCTGGCGTGTCGGCGGGGCTGGCTATACTTGGGCGCATCACAATAACGCTTGGGTGCTGCCGTTCGAGTTGGCGCAAGCCGAGGTAAACCACTGCGGGCCTGAAAAACAAGCGGCTTTCATTCGCGTGAGGCCCCACCCATGACCCTGAACAAGCAAGTCCTACCGGCTGACGTGGTGGAACGGTTGCGCGATCTGATCGGCCAGTATTTCGATCTGGGATATGCCGAGGGCGTGACCGGTCGAGCGGTCGATACGATGGCAGGCGAAGCTCAAGCCGCTTGGTCTGAGATAGACGCCCTCATCACTTCCCTCGAAGTGGATCTGGCAGCATCGGAAACCAGTCACGATGCCGCCCGCGCAAACTTCCTGATCATGCAGGGCGCGGCTGCTGAACTGCTCAAGCGGGCGCAGAAGGCGGAAGCCGAACGAGACGAAGCCCTGTCATGGTTCGACGGCCTTCCATTCAGCGACATCGACGCGCTTATTGCACGGCTCCATGCCCGCATATCGGTCCTGACAGAAGCGCTGGAAAAGATCGCCTGCCGCCATGTGACGGAACAACCGCTCTGGTGGCAAATTGCCGCCCGTACCGCCCTCAATCCCAAGGGAGTGAGCGACAATGGGTAGGGATATTGCAGAACTGATCGAGCGGCTGAAGGCGGCTCAAGGGCCGGATCGGGAGTTGGATCGCCATCTGCATGGCGAGCCGCTAGGAACCACTCGATGGAGCTTCATACCAAACTACACCGCCTCCATCGACGCCGCCTTGGCGCTGACAGAGCGGGAGTTGCCGGGGTGGGCCTGTATGATCTCGGAAAACTGGGATCATTTGCGCGGAATATCCGGGGAGAGGATGGCGTTTGTGGTCGAACTGCGTCCCGTGCGCGTTGATGGCAGGCTCAACGATGAGGACACATTCTCGCATGTCGTTTACGGAGCGACCAGACCCCTCGCAATTCTCGCCGCCCTTCTCTCCGCCCTCGAAGCCGAAAGGCAAACACCATGACGCGACCAGAGGATATTTCCGACGAAGTGTGGAACGCTGCCGGTCGGGTGGTGAACATGCAAGGCTTCGCCGCAAAGCCTGAAATCATCGAGCCGGTGGCCCGCGCCATCATGGATGAACGCGAGGAATGCGCCAAGGCAGTTGAGATGGGCGATAGCTGGACTAGCAGATTTGAACACGCCGCCGCCATCCGCAAGCGCGGGGAGCAAACACCAGTATTGACGCCACTCAAATAATCCGCCAAACCTAGATTGCGCTCGGTTTCGTGCCCTCGACCTCGACGCGCATAAGGCCCGCCACTATCCTCCCAAGGTTCGGCGGGCCTTTTCTATTTTCGGGCTATGCCGTATGTTGCGAAAAACCAAGGGTTGATCCATGTCCGAAGCCAAGCCCCGCCATCGCGTAAAAGCCATATCGGCTCCCATGAATGATGGCCTGGTGAACATGGTCTCGCGCCTCGGAACCGGCGCCGACAAATCCGCCCATTACCGCTACATCCGCTCCTATGTGAGCCAGCAGGATATCGACGCGGCATATCGGTCGAGCGTGTTCAAGAAGGCCGTCGACATCCCGCCCGGCGACATGGTGCGAGAGTGGCGCGCGTACAAGGGCGTTGATGAGGATCAGATTACGCTGATCGAGGCCGAGGAAACCCGTCTGGGTCTGCGCCAGAAACTGCGTGAGGCCATGATTATGGCGCGCAAGGATGGCAACTCGGTGATCCTTCTGGGCGCTGGTGGCAACGCAGCCGGCAAGCTGAACCCAGAGGTCGTGCAGCAAGGTGGCCTGAAATATATCACCGTCCTGAGCAAGGATGACATCACGCCTCGCATGCGGGACCGTGACCCCTACAGCCCAACATTCAATGAGGCGTCATACTGGACGCTGAAAAACACGGCGCAGACCCAGATCCATCCATCGCGCGTCATCAAGTTCACGAACAATCCGATCCGTGAGCAATTCACATGGGACGGATGGGGCGGCGAGTCCCTGTTCGCCGTCATGCAGCGCGCCATCACGAATAACGACCAGATCGCAGGCGCAATCGCCGCACTGGTCGATGAAGCCAAGGTCGACGTCATCAAGCTGAAAAACCTGATGTCGAACCTGTCCACATCGGACGGTGAATCGCTGTTGGTGCGCCGGTTCGCGGCGGTGAATACGCTGAAATCCATCGTTAGCGCCATGGTCATCGACGGCGATGACGAATACGACCAGAAAACCCAGACATTCACTGGCCTGACAGACATCCAGAACATAGCCATGGTGATCGTCGCCGGCTTGGCTGATATCCCGGTCACCCGTTTGTGGGGTCGATCCGCTGCCGGCATGAATGCCACTGGCGAGGGCGATTTGCGGAATTATTACGACAACATCCGCGCCATGCAGACGATCGACCTATCGCCGACCATTTCGCCGCTCGATGAGTGCATGTTCCGGTCTGCGCTGGGCGAACGTCCGCCAGAATTGTTCTATGAATGGAACCCGCTCTACCAGATGACCGAGACCGAATCCGCAACGGTCGAGAAAACGTTTGCCGATGCCGCTGTGGCGTTGGCGAATTCAGGTCTGGTGCCCGATACCGCGCTGATCGAGATGGTCAAGGGCGGAATCATCGAGCGCGGGCAATGGCCTGGTGCCGAAAAAGCCTATGGCGAGGCCGAAGCGGCTGGCGATGAACCCGGCCTGACTGCGGAACCAACCGAAGCCGAAATGGCCGAGGAAGAAGCCCGGACGGCGATTGCGCTGGCTGCGGCGAATGGGAATGCGCCGGCCCCGATGCGAGCCGCCAACGATGCCCGGTTTGCGCGTGATGCCGCGCCACGAACCCTGTATGTCCGCCGCGATGTCGTGAACCGGGCAGAAATCAAGAAATGGGCAGTGGCGCAGGGGTTCACGGATATCGTGCCTGATCTGCATGTCACCATCGTTTATTCCACGACGCCGGTTGATTGGTTCAAGGTCGGCGAAAGCTGGTCATCCAAGATCGAGATATCGGCAGGCGGTCCGCGCCAGATGGCAACGTTCGGAACCGATGCGCAGGTTTTGCTGATTTCTGCGTCCGAACTTCGGTGGCGGCACGAAGAAATCATCCGTGCCGGTGCGCACTCGGATTACCCTGAATACCAGGCTCACATCACGATCACATATGGCAGCATGCCTGATGGCGTGACCCCGTATCAGGGCAAGATCGTTCTCGGCCCAGAGATTTTTGAAGAGGTTAAACCCTGATGGCCGTAATCCGCACATCGACAGGCACCGTCCAGGAAGTCGCTACCGAGGATGGTCCGATGACCACGGCTGCGGGTTCGCGCCAATATGGCTTGAAGGATTCGACGGTAATCGGGGCCACGCTTATCCCCGGCGCCGATACGTATTTTTATCTGACGCCGAGCGGCGGTTTGCAGGAAGTTTCGCCGCAGGCTGGCGGTGGTGCATCGCCTGTTCTGCTCGCAGCCCCGGCTGGTTTTGGGTATGTAGTGCCGTTTAGCGTGTATCGTTCGGGCACGACATATTCCACGAATTTCTCGATGGCTGCGGCCAAGCCGACCCCCACGGTCACCATCTATTGCGGGCCGGGCGGCGACAACACCGCCGCAGGGACATCATGGGCAACGCGCGTTCGCTCGCTGAAGCAAGCGATGGTTCGGGCCAACGCGCAGGCCGCATCTGCCATTGTCAGGGTGTTGGCACAGGCCGGTAGTTACTTCTATTCCAATCAAGACGGCACCAGCATCCCGGACAGCTTTAATAGCCAGACCTGCACTCGCGCGGGTCTGATTATCGAGCCATGCGACAGCAACGGCAATGTTCTGACCGATAGCAGCTATATCGCATCCATCCAGAACCAGGTGATGCCGGCGTTTGTCGCTACGGCAGATGCGAACATCTACGTCAGCACCTACACCACCGAAGTCCCCAACCGAGGGGTATGGGACGCTGCCTTTCTCAACGTCGATGGCAACCCCCAGTCGCTGCGCTATGCGTCGGGCGGGGCTGATGGCAACACGGCCACGATCTTCGCTGCGATCAACGCTCGGGCTTCGATCGGGCATGGTGCCCACTATCTCGATGTCACGAACAAGAAACTCTATGTCCGCTTGAAGGACAATCGCGCGCCGGACGCGAACCTCTACGTCGGTCGCGGGAACGTCGGAAACGGCGATGCCAACACCCGGAATTTCTATCTATCGGGCCGATTCGGTAACACCAATACGGTGTGGATGCGGAACGTCCGCCTCTATGGAGGGGTGCCGCTCTATTGTAGCGGCTACGTGCCTGACGGCCAGAACCCACAAGTCTATCTGTCAGGCGTCCACGCCTGCTATTCGATGCTGAACAACATTTCGTTCGATGGCCAATATACCGCCACGCTGGAAAACTGCGTTTCCGGCGATGCCTACAAGGACGGCTACAATTACGACCAATCGTCCGGCCTCGACCCATCCGCTGTGGCGGTGTCGCGCTTCCATGAGATCAATTGCAAGGGCGACTGGAACGGCAATGACAACAATACAGGACAGTCGTCGTCCAACCTTTCGTCGGCCCATATGCGGCTTAGGGGTGTCCGCGTAAACACCACGGGCGAGAAGTCGCAGAACATCGCGATTGCCGACATCTCCGCCGCAAAGACGTGGAACCTTGGATGCGCCCCCAGCAACGGCCAGCAGACAGGCATTGCCATCCCCGCATTCTGCTCTGGTTTCTACTCGGCTACGGCTGGAACGGAAACCACCGAGATGTGGCTCGACGGATGCTCCAGCCCCGGCAACGACTATGACCTGGGCACCGACAAGGGTGGCAAGCTCTATTACACCAACATGGTGATCGGTGATTTCAAGTTGTCATACGGCGGCGGCGCCACCAACACCATCCAGCCTTACACGGACAGCCTTCCGCTCGAATACTCTGCCGTATTCGATGATGACTTTGCCACGCTAAACAGGTCGGTTTGGTCCCCGGCGCTGCGCGGCGGCGCAGATCCGAAGGGCTTCTCTCCTGGCCCAGAGTACCAGTTCAACGTCAATCCTGACCATGCTGGATGGGCGGGTTTCACGCCATTCTCGATCAGTGATGGTCTGGTCATCAGCGCCACCAAAACGTCAACCGTTCCCGGTCTGGCGGGCGGTCAAGTGCCAAACGACCCAAAGACAAGCGCGCCATATTCCTGGCTGTCTGGCTATATCCAATCGTCCGGCGCGGTCACGTTCCGCTCGGGTGTGGTGGATTTCTGGGTCGAGGGCGTGACTTTTGCTACAGCGATGTGGCCGGCAGCATGGATGCGCCCGCTGGTTGGCGAGGTCGTCGGGGTGTTCCCCGAGATCGATGTGATGGAGCTGATCGGCAACGCGCCGACGCAGAACAATTTCAACGTCATCACGGCGGCAGGTCAAAACGCATTCCAGTTCGTTAAGGCCACATCTCAGTTCGTCGGGGCTGGCTGGTATCGGTGCATCATCACCGACACTGCCATCGAATTTTACTATGATGGGCAACTCAAGTTCACAGTGGACATCACGAACAAACCCGAAGTGCAGGCCGAGCTATATCTGATCCTCAATCTGGCCTTCGGATCGAACCTCGGCGGCGGCTGGGTTCCTCCACCGACCGGGGCAGAGGCCAGCCCGCAGCAGTTCAAGTTCAAGCGCACCCGCGTGTCGCGCAAGCCCGGCCCTGACAGCCTCGACATGTCCAACGTGGCGGTGCTGGACACCAACACGCCCGGCCCGATTGGTACGCTGTCCAGCACGGCATATGGATCGTCGCCGTCGCCAGCCTACTCGGTCTTGGCGGGCGGTTCTGGGCATGTATCGGTCGCTGGCGCTGCCTTGTCGTGGTCGCAGGCCAAGGTTGCCGGCACCTATGCTGAAAAGGTTCGCGTAACCGATTCCAATGGAAAGAAATGGGATCGTCGCTTCAATTTGCAGGTCGTGACCGACAACATCGGAACCAACCTGCTCACGGCGCCCACTGACCTGACGAATGCCGCATGGAACAAATACGGCGTGACGATCATCGGTGGCCAGACGGACATGGCTGGTGGGACCACGGCGCAACGCATCCAGGAAAGCATCAGCAGCCCCGGCGTTCCAGAACACCATTCGCTTGAACGTTTCTACACCAAACCTGCATCATCCTTGCCCTACACGCTTGCCATGGATCTGGCCTATGACGGATCGACGCAATGGGTACGGCTGGAGATGGACAACGGTTATGCCGCCCCGGTTTGGGCGTACATGAACCTGCTGACAGGTGAGTTCGGAGACGCATTCCCGTCCGATGCGGCGCAATTGTCCTTGCTATCCCGCAGCATGGTCAACCTTGGCGGCATTTGGCGGCGCGTTCAATTGCGGTCGCAGGTTGCGGCCTCGGTCACCAACCTTCGCGTCGGCGTGAAGCAAGTTCTTAATGGCGCTGACTATGGCCAGCATGTCGGCAACACTGCCAACGGCATCCGCGCCCGCACAAAGATGCAACTGGTGCAGGTTTAATCTCGGCATGAAAATTGACCTCCCATCCCTAGCCCGAGCGAATGGCGTCCGTCGCAAATCCGTGCGACTGCGACCGATCCGCCCGACGCAGGTACAGTCGCGCGATCTATATCGGGTATATCTGCCTGCCGTTTCGGCATGGGAAAGGCTGGTTTCTGATCGGCTGATGCCGGAATACGCGCGCACGATCGCATCCATACAGACCGATTCGATCATCGACCTGGAAGCCATAATCAAATTTATCGAGGATGCGGTTTCCGTTGTCATCACGACAGATGTTCGCTCGGGAATGCAACGATGGCTCGATAACATGACCCGCTGGCATTATCAGCGGTTCGTGGCGAACCTGAAATACGCGACCGACCTGGAATTGGGCATGATCCTTAATGCGTCCGGTTCGCCGGTCACCATGCAGGTTTTCATGGCGCGCAACACAGCCCTGATCCGGGATGTTAGCGACCAGTTGCGCGGTCGCGTTTCCGATATCGTGTTTCGGAATGTTCCGTTGCGGACGCCGATCCGCGAAGTCGCCAAGGAGATTTCCGAAGCGACTGGATTGGCCCGCAAGCGATCAATGAGGATCGCCATGGACCAGACCCAGAAAATATCAGCATCTCTGGATCGGGAACGCATGTTGTCGATCGGGATCACCCAGTTTGAGTGGGTTCATTCTGGCAAGGCGCATCCACGGCCCGAGCATCTGGCGCGCAATGGCAAGGTTTATGACTGGTCGAGCGAGATTGCCAGAACAGATCCTCCGGGTCACGCGCCATTCTGCGGGTGTAAGGCAAGGGGAATTCTATGAGCGTGAAATCGCATCAGGATCGTCTGCGCCGGATGGCGCGGGATACGGCGCAAGAGGTCGTGCGAAAACTGTATGTCGCCGGCCAGATGATCGAATTGGATGCCGAGCGGTCCATCACTGCGGGCAGCGTATCGGGATCGGGTCACGTTCCCAGCGCACCAGGTCAGCCGCCAAACCGCGATACCGGCCTGCTGGATGGATCCATTGAGACTGAAATCAGATCGCAGATGCCGCCCACTGTGACTGTCACATCGCGCGCGCCATACGCCGCGCACCTGGAATACGGGACATCTCGCATGGAGCCGCGACCATACATGCGCCCGGCGACCCAACGGAACCGCGATGAGGTCACGCGCGCGGTGGGCGAGGCTGTGAATATTATTATCAAGAGAGGTTGACGGTGTGCGCGGGTTATGTGCATATCGTCGTATTGATAGACGCCCGCCGATGATTGTAGGGGTTGCAACCTCGGATTGTTGGAAAGACTATGGCGACCGTGGGTGGCGTTACCCTAGAAGCCCGAAGTCGGAACAGGTATCGAAGTCGTTTGATCCAGCGGCGAGCAGCCGATAAAAATCAGGTCCGCGTGGTCCCGGCGATACGGGACAACAAATTCCAAGGAACCCGCCATGCCAGAATTCACCCGATCGACCAAAGTCAGCGCGACGCAGTGGAACAAGAACGGCGACCATCCTGCCGTCCGATCCATCCCGAGCGAGGATGACAGCCTGATCGAGCAATACGGGTCGGCTGAAAAGATCGAGGAAGGCGTCCGTGGTTTCGTTTCGACGCCGCGTGGCGAGCGTCTGGTGAACATCGGCGACTGGATCGTCGGCGAGGGTGATAATCTGTCGGTTTATACCGATGAGGCGTTTTCCGAGATTTTTAAGTAGGATCGAATACGCCAGAAATGGCAAACGATGACAGGCCGGAAAGAACGGTCAGCGAGGTACGCCGAAAGGCATGAGCCGTGATCCATGTGAGGCAAATATGCGGGCCTCATGTATCTCGCAGAAATTCGCTGGCGCTGGATAGCGACGGCAACGAGTAGGGAGTGATGCGCACTGAGGGGAAGATGCGGTTGATCCCGTAATCACTCTTGGTAGGCGGTCTGGGGAAAATAGCGGGCCTAATCAGCCTGCAACGATACCCAACTTCCGACTAATAAGCGTGGATAGCACAAGGTGTGCGCCGGATTTGTAATCCGTGAGGAGGGCGTCATGACGCGATGGGTTCAATTCCCCCACCCCGCTCCATAAACAGGGCTTGAGTGTCCGGCATTCGGTGGCCTCCGCGTCGTGGCGAGGATATTGTGGCGACGAGCTACAGCCGAGCGGATCGCCCTGCAAGAATTGATGCCGAAACCCGGACGCATCCGGTAGTTTGATACGCGCTGTGGACCCGAGATAGCGCGCGGGCGGCATCAAAACAGGTTCGTGACGACGAACATGCACGGCAGGAAGATCGCGGCAATATTCCGGGTCGATCCTGCCAGCTAATTCGATGGGTGTGTTCTGGGCTGTAAGGGACGTGCAGCCAATCTTCCTGCGTTACACAATAAGCGACATCCCTGCGCCATCGATAACCCGCCCAACCTCAACCGTTGGGCGGGTTTTTCTATGCCCTTGCCAGATAACCGAAACGGGGTTAATTCTGGCAACCATGATCCTCACCGACCGCATGACATTCGACGCACCGAAGCGCACCAAGGAAGGCTATATGGCCGTCCGTGCGAATTCGGCTCGGGCTGGCGTGTATGACTACATGGGATATGAGGTCGATCCGACCGGCACGAAATTCCAGGCGAACGACCGCGTTTCAGTTTACCGGCCCGCCGATGAAGTGTTCGATGAGAAGTCGGTTCGCTCATTCCTGCTCAAGCCCATCACCAACGATCACCCGACCGAGGCAGTCACCTCCGACAATCATTCGCGGCTGTCCAAGGGCGTCGTTGCCAAGGCGATCCGCGACGGCGACCATCTGGCGTTCGATCTGGTGTTTTTCGATGCGGCCACGATCAAGGATATCGAGAGCGGCAAGCGCGAACTGTCCAATGGGTATGGCGTCGACCTGACATTTGAGGATGGCGTTGCGCCGGACGGAACCGCATATCAGGCGGTCCAGCGGAACATCGCTGGCAACCATGTCGCGCTGGTCGATAAGGGTCGCGCAGGACCATCTTGCGCGATTGGCGTTTGTGATGCTATCACTGACGCAAATCTTAACCAGATTTTGGATAATCTCGGAGAACATCCAATGACGTTGAAGCCCGTGACCATCACCATCGACGGCGCGAGCCATACCGTCGATCTTTCCGACGCTGCCGCCATCCTGGTCGGCCAGCTCAACACCAAACTCGCAACCCTCGCAACCGATCTGGCAACCGCCCAGACCGCAGTCGGCACCCATCTGGCAACCATCAGCACCAAGGACGGCGAGATCGCTGGCCTGACGCAGAAGCTCAAGGATGCAACGGCCATCGACCTCGACAAGATGCTGGCCGATCGTGAGGCGGTCGTTACCGCTGCCAAGGCGATCATGCCGACGCTCGACGCCAAGGGCAAGACGGTCGAGGCTGTCCGAAAGGAAGCCGTCACCGCCAAACTCGGCGATGCAGCCAAGGATATGGATGACAACGCCATCCGTGGTGCATTTGCCGCGCTGACTGTCACCTCCGACACCGACACCCTGCGCGACGGCATCACCCAGATCGACCGCACCCAGACCAACGATGCCCGTTCAGGTTATCTGGGCCGCATCACCCGCAACGTGAAGGCAGCTTAACCATGGCACTGATCCCCGCCCCGCTCCTCCGCCCTCTCGCCGGCATGCCCGGCCAGTGGCAGAATATGGAAGAATTCAACGCCTTCACCGCCCATGCTGGTGCGGTTGTCGCGTTCGGCCAGGCTGTCATGAAGGGCGCCACCGATGATGCCGTTATCCCGCTGACCACCGGCAACAAGTTCGTCGGCATCGCGCAGGAAAACATCCAGACCAACGGCGCAGTCGCCAACGGCGTTGTTACCACATATGCCATCGGCGACCGCATGGGCGTTGCTGACATGGGCGTGATTTTCGTCACGGTCGGCGCGGCAGTCGTCAAGGGCAACGCGGTCTGGTATCTGCCATCCGATGGCAAGTACTATGCCGCCACCGGCACGGGCCGCATGCTTCTCCCCGGCTGCGAATTCGATCAGTCGGTTTCGACTGTCAACGCGGTCGCCCCCGTCAAAATCCGCATTCGCCCCGGCGAAGCCGCCATCACCGCCGCTGCGTAAGGAACCAGCCCCATGTCACATATGCTCACCGACGCGCAGGGTCTCAATTTCCTCCGCAGCCAGACTCACGTTCTGTCGTCCCGCGCTTTCGAGCAGCAGTACGACATCACCGACTATGCCAGCCTGGTCCCGGTCAATACCGATTACCCCGAGTGGGCATCGGGTGTTGACTTCCAGATCGGCGATCTGACCGGCGCCGCCCAGTGGCAGTCCGGTTATGCCAAGGACGTTCCACTCGCCGATGTGCGACTGCTGTCCGTTTCCTCGCAGTTCGCGATGTTTGCGGTCGGTTATCGCTACAACGTTGAGGAAGTCGGCAAGGCCATGTTCGCCGGTTATCCACTGACCGCCCGCAAGGCTGCTGCCTCGCGCCAGGCTGCGGATATCTTCGCTGCCGATGCCGCCATGATCGGTGGCGGTCATCCAGGTTGGTCCGGCCTCATCAACCGCACCGGCACCACGCCCGCCCTGTCGCCAAACAACGGCACTGCTGGCGCGCGCAACTGGGTCAATGCTACTGGCGTCGGCCAGAAAACCCCCGAACAGATCGTTGCAGAACTGAACCTGCTCCTGATGGGTCCGGCCACCCTGCAGTCCCTGCTGACCACCCAAATCAGCGACACCCTGCTCCTGCCACCCGGCGCATACCGCTATATCACGGCGACTCCGTATGGCGTGACTGCACCGAACACGACCATCATGCAGTATTTTGCCAACAACAACGAATACACGAACCGGACGGGCCAGCGCCTGACGATCCGTGAACTCGGCGCACTGGCAACGGCTGCAACCGACGCTGCCGTCACTGGTCAGGGTCGCGCGGTCGGGTATCGCAACAACCTCGACAGCATCGAGCTGCCGATGCCGATGCCCTACAACTTCCTGGAAGTTCACCAGAACGGCCCGCTGTCGTGGGAAGTCCCCGGTATCGGTCGTATCGGCCAGCTTATCGAACTGCGCGCCGGCTCGATCAAGTATCTGGACGGCATCACGCCAGCGCCGTAATCGGATCTGGTTATGGAATAAGGAAACCCCGGATTTAGGTCCGGGGTTTTTCTTTGAGGGCGGCGTCGATCATGGCCGACTGGTATTCGCCCATCACCGAATATCCGCCAATCCAGTTTGCACAAACATACGCGCCCATCTCTGTATTCATCTGCAAGTGGGCAGTCATCTCGGGCGTCAATTCGCGCATGGCCTCCATTGCTGCACGGGCATCCTTGGCATAGTCCTCCCACAGCCAAGCATTGCCGTTAATGTGGCTCTTGCTGTCGGGGTCCATCTGGTTCGCCCAGCATAGCGCCCGCGCCACTCGCTTAATCATCTCACTCATAACCTCGCCTCCTTCGGCATCCTGATCTTATCCGTCTCGCGATACATGATCCCATGATGCGCCTTGCAGTGGGTCTTGTCGCCTGATGGCTGGCCGCAATACCCGCCAACCACCGGAAACCGGCATAGGACACCCGGACGGTTCGGCAAGTCCAGTATGCTGATCGGCGTCGTTCCTGCCAGTGGCGGGCGGTTATTCTCGATCATCTCCATGACGGATGCCGATGGCGGTTCGGCGTCAGGATGTGCCGAGAATTTTGGAAGCGTGACAGCCGATCGGGGTTTTTCTCGACCCTGAACCTTATTCGATATCTTCGGCGCCTTGGTCGCCGCCGCCTTGACTGGTTTATTGGAAGATCCCGTCATCTTGCCACGGTGAAGGGCGCTGATGATCGAGTTCCTGGTTGCGCCAGTGAATTGGGATGCGATTTCTGATGCCGACTTCCCTTCCATCCACAGCGGGCGAATGGCAGTCTGTTTTTCGGCAGATGTCAGGGATGTCCAGTCCGGGGCGGTCATCGGTTGAGGATCCCCATGCCGACCTGCTGGCTCCAACTGGTAGTGATCTTGGAAATCTCGTCGGCATCCTTGGTGCCCTGTAATTCGAGTGGTGGCGCCCATCGCATGGCGAATGCGTGTTGAGCGCAGGCGGCTCGTTCGGTGAGGATGACGAGGGCGATATGAACCCACGGGTCTTGCGTAAATGATGGCATGGTCGTGGCCCAATAAGCCTTCTCAGCCATTTCCATCACATCATCCGGTATTTTCGATACGTCGATATCGCTCATCATTTCCTCCTGAAAACCAGCTCGGCAATCTCAACCGGCGCGCCCATGTCGCGCTCGGCCTGTTCATATCGTTCCCGAAATTCTCGGACCGCCGCCAGATATGCGGAGTTGTCCGGCTTGGGATGCGCGACGGTCTGGCGGATCGTCGCGGGATCGAACCCGAACGGCTTGGGTGGTCGCTCGGGGAATTCGGGGAACATGGATTCGGTCACGAAAAACCCGCCACCATTATGAAATAGAGCGCAATCAATGGGGGCATAATGGCCACGCAAAAACCCCACCATTGATAATCTGATATGGCCGCGCAAAAATTCACCCATGCCAACATGATGATGCTTAGGACGACGATGGCGATAGTTACTCCTGCCGCCATAACATATGGGCTATCCATTCCCATTCTCCCGCAACACGGTAGCAATCTGGGTCAGGACGTATGCGGCGGCGTCGAGTTCTTTGGCGGTCATGGATGCATCAATGCCGATGCGCACTTCGGTTATCGGAATCTGATTAGGGTCATCGCAATCGGGAACCTCGGCAAGCCCCACGACATGAACTGCGCCATACCGACCGGGCACGATTTCTTTGCGGGTGATTTCGCGGATGGGGGACGCGGTTTCCGGTTGGGCATGTTCAAGTTGGATATCAGCCCAATTTGCTGGCCCGCACCGACCGTTGTCATTTTCCCATTCAATTCGCCAACCGTAGATTGGATCTTCTTCCTGGCCCACAATCTTGCCGACTGCATTCTCAACGAGACCCATCGCTTGCGAGTGACCAGAAATATCCCGCACCCGATCGCCAACCTTAAAAATCGTCATTCTCAATCTCCTATTTCCCCACAACCATGCGCACAAACAACCCGCACATGTCAACATTGACGAACCATGCGCATACAGATAATTTCCAGCCCATGAAAATCACCAATCGAAATCAGGACATCGTTGCGCGGCACGTTGCCGGTGAAACCCTGTCAGCCATCGCCAAGTCCCTCGATATCAGCCGAGCGAGGGCGCACAAGATTTTCAAGGATCATGCGACCGATGCGGATCGTGCCGCGCGTGGTCGTCCGAAACCGGCAATCGAGCCAGTCATTGACCCTGATTTTCCCAAGGATGAGGATCGCGTTCGCATCCATGTACCTGCCGCGAAAATCGGTGATATTCGCCAGCGTGAAGTCCGCGCCGGCATCCGTCGATGGCTGTCCGGTGAATTCCCGGTCACCGACGAAATCGAAACCGGCAACCGCGACCGCATGGATGTCGTTGTGGCATCGAGCATGCACATCCGTCTGGCAGTCCGTTGCGCCGATCTGAATATCCCCATTGCCACGGCTGTTCGTGGCATCATCGCATACGTGGAGAATGAGAATGCCAAAGATCACCAATAAGCAGCCCGGCCCCGCATCGGTATATGTCGGCGGCGTATCGATGGCCGTTGCGCCCGGCGAATTCATCGAGAGCGATGATTTTCTGGAAAGCGAGCTGAAGTTTTACGGCGGGTTCCCGGAGAGTTTCGAGGTCAGTGGGTCGGCGGTCGAGAATGACGATCCGGCCCGCAAGGCATTGCAGGATATCGCCGACCTGTTCGGTACGCCCGATGTCGATTATCTGAACGTCAAGGCGGCTGTGGCGCGGCTGATCCAGGATGCGGCAGATGCGAATAAGCCGAAGCAGAGCCAGTATGACGAACCTGAAACCGATACCGACCTCGCATCCGCCATCGCCCTACTTGACGACGCCAACGATGAACACTGGACGCAGGCCGGACTGCCCGATATCTCGACGCTCAAGACCCTGACTGGCGGCGATGTGACGCGCGCCATGGTCGATCAGTTGCCAGATGGTGACAAGCGGGTTCGCAAGGTCTAGGTTCACGGTTCGCTGCTAACGTAGTGAATTCTTGCTGTAAACTCCGCCCGGATCGCATAATAGCGTTCCGGGTTTTTTCTTGATATGGTGGTGACATGGAATTCAGAAGCCCAACGCCGACAGATCCAGAATTTCGCGCCGCAGGATGGACCTCTGATGCGGTCAACTATCCATTGTCGGATGAGGCGTACGCCTACCGACTGAGATATAACGGCGTGGCATCGTCGGATAATGAGGCATGGAAGTATGCGCCCAACGAATGGGTGCAAAATGATCTTCACGCGAAAGGCTCCTTGCCGGTGGTCGAGCAGGACGAGCATATCGCCTTTTCCCGGAAACCATGATGGCCTATACCCTCCCAACCCCGCAGAACATCAAAGACCGCTGGCCTGCAATCTTCGGCGCGGTCTCGGATGGCACCATCCAGATATGGATCAACACCGCTGCCCTGTCCGTCGACCAGTCATGGCTCGAAAGCGATTACACATACGGGATCGAGCTGCTGGCTGGTCACCTTATGATCGAAAACGGCATAGGGGCGGGCGCACAGGCCGAAGCGAACGCGGGTGGCATGTCGGCATTCCAGACGATCAAATCGGGCCAGTTGACGCTTACACGAGGCGCGACTAGTCAAGATGGCGGTTCGGTGCCGTCGCCATGGAATACGACCCAGTTCGGCATCCAGTGGTACTGGCTGGCGCGCAAGAATAAGCCGCCTGCCACGGTCGCCAGCGCAGGGCCATTCGGTGGCGTTTCCGGGTATGCCAAGGATGTCCCGTACTATGGCGGGAATTTTCTGGTTTATCCGCCGTATGGGAATTCGTGATGGGCATCCTCAATGGCGGAATTCAGTCCCTGTTCGGAACCGTCATGGGTGCGTTCTACCTGGACGCGACCCTGACATCCACGACGCAGGTTTACGACACCCAAGGCGGCACAACCGAAACCACCACGACGCAGGCCGTCAAGGTGCAGGAGGATATGGTCAGCGAGGCGAACCGCGCGGCAGGCGGTTTCTCGCAGAACGAGAAACAATTCATCGTTCTGCAGAAGGGTGTGACGGGTCCGCTGACCGGCGATTCAAGGTTGACGATCGACGGCATCACATATGCCCTACGTGAGCCGCAGCAAGACCCAACCAAGTCGTATTGGCTCGTTCGTGGGGTTCCGCTCTGATGGTCCGCAAATCAACGCCGAAAACCCGCGTTCGCATGAACGTCGACCATGACTGGCCGGTTCCAGGCAAGCGGTCGTGGATTGCGTTCAAGGCTGGCAAGGAATACCCAGTCACGCAGAAACAGGCCGATGACATGGCCGGGCTATATGAGGTCGTCAGTGGCAACCGATAATTCCCTGCTAGTACGCCGCGAAACCGTATCGCATCTGAAATCATTCGCGCCGCTCACCGCGTTGATTTCCGCCACCTCGATTTACCCCGAGAACTCGCCGGCCAATACGCCGTGGCCATTCATTCGATATTCAGCGTTTGCGTTGCCATGGGGCGGTCAGGATTATTCCGGTTCGCAGCACAACGTTGACATCCATGTTTTTTTCAATGGTCCGGGAACCGATCAGGTCCACAACGCTGCGGCCCAAGTTATCGAGGCCATGAAGTCGCTGGAGTTTCCAGGCCGTGCCGAGCATGAATGGATCGGCACGGTCGGGCCTTTGAACGATGCACCGACTGGGGAAACCTATAAGTGGCATTCCATCGTTTCATTCCGGGTTTCGGTCGCTCGATAATCCCCGTTTACCCTAAACCGAAACTCGGTTAATCTCTCCCCAGATCAGCGCAACATCGCGCCTCGACACCGTGACGCGCTTCGGCGGTCCAGATGGGGATTATCTATCATGGCATTGGCAAAGGTCATCAAGTTCGGCGAGCAGATCCTCCTGTGGGGTGATGGCGCCGATCCCGAAGAATTCACCCCTCTGTGCGGCTTTACGTCGCTTGAACTGACGGTGAATATCGAGACCAACTCGAACAATGTCCCTGACTGCGATGATCCAGAACTGCCAGCCTGGCTGGTTTCGTCCGAAGTCTCCAAGCAGATGCAGATCGGCGGTTCCGGCGTTATTGACGCCGATGCGCTCGATCGGTTCAACGATTGGATTTTGGAAGGCGGCGAGAAGAATTTCCGCTGGCTGACGAATTCCGCCACCAACACCGAGGCCAATGGCTATTGGGAAGCGCCCGGCATCATGTCGGCATATGGCCAGACAGGCGAACGCGGCCAGCTTTGGAGCCAGTCCACCACGATCCTGCTCAATGGCCGTCCGAACCGCGTCAACCTGAATGTGGCGCCATCCCCGCTCACATCGCCGGTCCTGTCAGGCACTGCGGAAGTCGGCGAACTGCTGACCGTCACCAATGGCACATGGTCCAACACGCCAACCAGCTACACCCATCGCTGGACCCGCAATGGCACCCTGATCCCCGCCGCAACTGCCAGCACCTACACGTTGGTTCCGGCAGACGAAGGCGCGCTGATCCGTTCGCGCGTCACGGCAATCAACGCCAGCGGGTCGTTCACTGCCAGCTCGAACACACTCGGCCCTGTCGCGCCATAAGGGATATGCGACATGGCAAACCTGAAAGCCGAGGTCACCCTTGATTGGGGTGATAGCGAATACACGTTCGCACTCAAGGCCGCGCAGATCGAGGAGCTTGAGAAAATCTGCGATGAAGGCATCGGGCGAATTTGCGCCCGAGCATTCTCGCGGGTCGATTTCAAATACAAGCATATCCGGGACACGATCCGCCTCGGCCTGATCGGCGGCGGACTGCCAGCCGTAAATGCCGCGCGATTGGTCAGCACTTACGTCGATGGCGTTCCAATGGACGCCACCAGCGACCCATCCAGCCCTCTGAAAACCGCGATTGCAATTCTGCAGGCCGTCTATTTCGGTTGGGAGGATTTGCCAGAGGCTCCATCGGGGGAACAGGTGAGCCCGGAGGCAAAACAGACTTCGGGCTCTACCGAGCCGCATTCTTCCGAGCCCATATCGACCCATCCGCAGTCGGAAAAATGAGCCTATACGAGTTGGAGAGCATGATGCGTTCGTTCGCCAAACTCGAAAAAACCGAAGATAAGCCGATGACGCAAGAACGCATGAATGAACTCAAGGGGCGATGGGCGTCCATGGGTTTGCCAGATGTTAAGGTGAACTGACATGGCTGTGACGGCGGATCAGGTTGAAGTCGTATTGCGCGCCCAGACCGCGCAATACCAGACTGACCTACGTGCAGCCGACGCGACGTTTACAAAAGTGGCCGCGAATGCCACTCGATCCGCTGCGCAGGTAAATTCAGCCGCTTCGGGACTAAATACGGCAAACATAGCAGCCCAGTTCCAGGATATCGGTGTCACTGCCGCGTCAGGGATGAACCCGCTCATCATCGCGTTGCAGCAGGGCACACAGTTATCGGCAATTATGAATGAAAGCCTCCAACGCGGCATATCTCCAGCCAAGGCGCTGGGGGCTGCGTTCCTGCAAGTGCTGAACCCCATATCGTTGGGTACGATTGCTTTGGTCGCACTCGCTGCCGCTGCCGCTCAATATTTTGGGTCGCTGATTTCTGACGGCAAACTCTCGAATGAAGAACTGAAAGAGCAGGAAAGCGCCATTCGCGCGGTCGCGGATCGATGGGGCGATGCTGTGCCGGCTTTGCAGGCGTATGTCGCGGAACTGGACCGGGTAAAAGAAGCAAACGAGACCAGCACGGCATTCGACGTTGCGGTCGAACAGCAGTTCGCCGCGCTCAAGGCTCAAGTCGGGGATATTCGGGCTGAATTTACCGCTGCCAGAGTTGACCTCCAGCAGCTAGGCGAAAGCGCGCAAGGTATCGATGCCTTGCAGACTGAATTTGATGGACTGATTGAAAAGGTCGAAAACAACACCGTAACGACAGAAGATCTAAACCGTCTGATGCAACTTCTTGCGTCAACGACAAGCGCACAAACATCGCCTGCCCTTATCAATCTGGGCTCTATCCTGAACTCTCTATCTGGCGCCTTGGCCAATGCCGCCGCAAACACTGCGGCGCTTCGGGCCGAGCAGGCCGCGTTGACTGCCGGAACACTATCGCCCGGCGACGTTTACCGCGATGCACAGACCGCGCAGTTTCAATTCGCTGCCGAGCAAGAGCGTATAAACGGCCTGACCAGCGAGCAATTGCAGCTTGAAAACGAGATCAAGCGGGTAAAAGCTGAATACGCGCGCGCCAACGGTGATGCCGTATTGGGCGATAAGGAGGCGCTGTCAGCAGCTCAAGGCCGTCTAGCAGCAGAGGAACGTCGACGCGCGCTCGCAGCCGGCGATAAGGCTGGCGTTGGCGCGTCCAACGATGCCGTCAAAGAAAGAGATGCGGTTCTCGAACTAATCGCCGCGCTTGAATACGAGCAATCCATCCTCGGCATGACCAACGAGGAAAAGGCCGTTTCCAATGCCCTGCGTGAGGCAGGAGCCGCAGCGACCGATGAGCAGCGCGCCAGGATAACGGAACTAATCGAAGCGACCATGGCCGAGGCTGACGCCATCAAGGCCAGCGAACAGGCCATGCAGCAGTTCCAGAACATGGCATCAAGCGCGATCACTGGTTTTATCGGGGATCTTCGCAGCGGCAAATCAGCGGCAGAAGCCCTGTCCAATGTTTTCGATAACCTCGCCGATCAGCTTATCAAGATCGCTGTCCAAAATCTGGTTAGCGCAGCATTCGGTGGCATCGGTGGTGGCGGAGGCGGGATATTCGGCGCCATATTCGGCGGGTTCAAAGCCAACGGCGGGCCAGTCTCATCAAATAAATCCTACATCGTCGGCGAACGCGGGCCTGAATTGTTCACGCCGTCATCTGCCGGAAACATCACGCCAAACGGCCAGTTCGGTGGCGGGTCCGGCGGTGAGGTGGTCGTCGTAGTCGAATCCGGCGAATACTTCGATGCGCGCGTCGCGCGCGTATCTGGACCGGTCGCAGCTCGAACCGTTGCATCCGGTATTGGCCAATACGATGCCAATCTGTCATCGAGAATGGTGGAGCAAAATGCCCGTAATAATTGATTGGCCCGCCAACCTGCGCATATCTGACCGATCCGATCCGATGCTGATGGCCAATACACGATCTGGCGGCATCGCGCTCAACGGCGATGAGCAGATCATCAGCACGGGTTCGCGCATCTGGCAGTGGCAGATGCAGGTTCCGATCTACAACGCCGGGCACATGCGCGCCCTGCGCGTCGTGCTGGCCCAACTCGATGGCCGTTTCGGATATGTGCGGACGCGCATTTGCGATCAGTATCGGATATCGCGGCGGAACATGGGTGCGTATCCAATTCGCGGATCGGTGCCACACTCCGATGACGCATATTTTTCCGACGGATCGGGCTATGACCTGTCTGGCGGCACCGCATACCCGATAAACGATTCATCGCCGGGTCAGTCGCAATTTCAGATCGACTATGGCCCCGATGTTCCCATGTCTGCCGGCATATTCATTTCGATCAAGGGGTGGCTATATCTCATCACGGCGATCGATGATCCTGCCAACCTTGATGATCCAGGCACGGTGCGCAATATCCACGTATCGCCGCCGCTTCGATCTGCTATCGGCAGCGATGATGAAATCCTATGGGATGCGGCACCGATCTGGCGGCTGGCAAGCGACGGCGAAGGTCAGGCATTCCTGCGCGTCGGGAAATTCGGCGTGGTCACGATCAATCTGACCGAGCCAGTGGGCAGGGATGAAGTCGATGCTCCCTGATGTTGTCGCCGCCATGTCGAAAAATCAGCGCGTCAATGTCTCGACGCTCTACCAATTTGAGTTCCTGTCTCGCACCATGCGGTTCTGGGATGGCGTCAGGAAGCTCACAGCGGGCGGAAACGAATGGGAGGGGTCAGGCTCGGTAATTTCCGTTTCCGGCCTTGGGCAGTCGCGCAACATGGCTGCGCAACAGGTCACATTCAACATGTCCGGCGCCCAGGACGACCTTATCCAGTTCGCTTCTGGAAATCAGCAAGAGGTCGCAAACCGGCCATGCGTGGTTTTCATCCAGTTCATGTCCGATGAATTCACCCCACTTGATGAGCCAGTGGCCATATGGTCGGGGAATATGGATACGATGTCATTCTCGGTTGGCGGGGATAATCAGAGCATCCAATTGACTGCCGAAAGCGTGTTTGTTTCCCGCGTCCGCGCGCAATACGCATACATGACCGATGTGGATCAGCAGGTTCGATGGCCCGGTGATCGCGGCATGGAGTTTATGCCGACGCTGCGGAATAAGACCGTACCGTGGTTGAGGGGGTGATGATGTTCGATCCGACTGAATTTATCGCCCGATCCGCATCCGCGAAAATCGAATATGGCACCGATGACTGTGGGCTATGGATCGCCGACTGGTGGAACGAATGCCACGGCGTCGATCCTGCCGCCCATCTGCGTGGCAACTATTCCGGCGACAGCCAAAAACGCGCCATCGTTGCTGGTGCTGGCGGGTTGGCAAATCTGGTTTCCGGTATCGCTGATAAGTCAGGTGCGCGTGAAATCCTGTTGATGGCCGATATTCAGGTTGGTGATTTCGCGGTGATTGCGCCGGGCGTTTGCGCGATCCGCGCTGATGGGTACTGGGCAGCGCGGGCGGATGAGGGTGTTATCTTCGTCGTAGCCGACACCCGCGTATGGCGCGCATGGAGCATCACGGAATGAGTTGGGATCGGATATTCAGGCCGAGGCGGTATGAACACGATGGTGCGGTGCGTCGTGATCCGCTGTCGATCGGCGTGGCGTTCCTGGTCAATATTGGCTGGACCGGCGCAATCTCGGGCATCGGCGCCACCATCGTGGGTTCGGTTATTCTCGGCGCCGCTGCGTTGGGCGTTTCCCTGCTGTCAAACGCCCTGTTCGCCCCGCGCGTTCAAGAGCGGTCGCCATCCGAGCGACAGGCGACGATCCGCCAGTCCCTTGGTGCGCGCATCAGGTTTTACGGGCGCGTCAAGGTTGGCGGTACGCTGTGGTTCCTTGAGGCCAAAAATGGCTACCTATATAGCGGCGTGACATTGAACGAAGGCCGGATTTCCGAAGTCAAGGAATACTGGCTCAACGACCAGAAAGTCACGCTGGACGATGATGGTTATGTGAAGGAAAAGCCATACGTTTACACATCCGGCAGCGGCAAGAAAAAGCGGGTTGCGCGGATATTGGTGAAGGATGGGCACCCGAACCAGACCGTTCATGGCGCGCTCGATAATGCGTTCATCGCGGTAACGGCGGCGCATCGGCTGCGCGGGGTTGCAAATTTCCTCTCCGTTTTCGATGAGGTTCCGGCTGATAAAATCGCAGAGGTTTACCCCCAGCTAAACCCGCAGGCCAGATTGGTCATTGACGCATCTCTGGTCAATGACGTTCGGACTGGCGTTTACGCATGGTCGGATAACCCTGCAAACGGGATTTACGATTACCTGACAGCCGTCGACGGTGCGGGATATGCCTATGGCGCAGGGTATCTCGAAAGCCAGATCGACCTGCCAAGTTTTCAGGCGCTGGCCGATTTGAGCGATCAGTCGGTGCAACTCAAGGCTGGCGGCACAATCAAGCGATATCGCATGTGGGGCGGTTTCGCCATGAACGAGGAACAGCGCGCCGTCCTGCCAAGGATGCTGCGAACCTGTGACTGCGACCTGTTCATGACGAATGCCGGTAAGATCGCAATCCGTGGCGGAAAGTGGGAAGAACCAGTTCTGACCCTTGACGCGCGCGAGGGCCATATCATCTCGGCCCAGTTCAAGCATGGGCAGGGCACACTGGCCGCGTTCAACGAACTGACCATCACATATACCGAGCCTGCAATCGACTTCCAGGAGAACGAGGCCGAGCGTTGGCTTGATGCTGGAAACGTCGCGATGCGGGGTCAGGTGCTGTCGTCGCAGCTCGACCTGCTGATGGTCCCGCATCACGCGCAGGCGCGACGTCTAGGCAAAATATATACCGCCAGATCAAACCCGGAATGGGTCGGGACGATCACGACGAATTATTTCGGGTTCAATGCAATCGGCGAGAATACGGTCAGGGTGATTTTCCCACTGCTGAATATTGACCGCAGTTTCGTCATCCAGTCGGTGAAAATCCTTGACGACATGACGGGCTGCGAAATCTCGGTCACGTCGATGAGCGCATCTGCATATGAGTGGGATCCCGAACTTGAGGAAGGCGCCGCGCCGGGCATGCCGCCAGATACATCCTCGCCGATCACACTCGATCCGCCATCCGATATCAACGTTTCAGCCGTGCTACGCGATGGCGTCACATTCCTTGTCGCGACATGGACCGAGCCGGAACGAACCGCGCTTGAGCAGGAAGTGGAATATCGCACCAGTCCGGGCGGCACATGGATCAGGATGCTTGTTTCAGATGGCGTCGGCGTTGCGGAAAGCGGCGTTGTCACCACTGGCGCGGATTACGATGTCAGGGTCAGGACGCGCTCGCCTGGTGGTCAGTATGGCGATTATTCCCCAACGTTTACCGTCGAAGCAACCGCCGATATCACCGAGCCGCTGCCTGTGACTGGCCTGTCTGCATCGGTAAATGACGATCAGGTGGACATGTCGTTTACAATGTCATCGTCGCTGAATTCGATAGGTGCAAGAATTTACCGAAATTCAGTTAATGATGATACGACTGCATCTATGGTAGGATCGGTTTTCGGATCGCCATTGACGCAGGGAATTTTCTCGGACGCGGCGTTGAGTGCCGGAACATACTATTACTGGGTTGCATCGATAAACGGCTCCAATTTCGTTGAAGGCGATTTCGAGGCAACGGGACCGCAGGTGGTGATTTAATATGGTTGACGATATCGATGTCGTGTGGCGCGACTTCAACAGCATCAATGTCCCGTCCAGCGGAGAATATGAGCCGGAAAAGGCTCGCATCCGGGCATTGCTCAAGAAGCTGCGCGACAGTGGTGGGCAGTCGGTCACGCGCAACACATTGGGCGCGCTGCTGGCCGTAACTCCTCCCAGCGAGGACTACATGGGCATCGTGCTGTCAGGCACGGGCGCAGGCTATTATTACCGATCGGCTGGGACGTGGGAGTTCGGTCGTAGGTTCCCGGACACTCTGGCCCGGCTCGGTTCGGTCGCAGGGTCTGCCAATGCGGTAACGGCGATCGTCACGCCAGCCGTCGACCCGGCGCAGGTTATCCTGTATCTGATCGAACCCGTATTGACCAATTCAGGAGCGGTCACCCTCTCGATCAACGGAGGCGCACCCCGCCCTGTTCTCGACGTCAATGGCCAGCCGCTCACATCTGGCCTGTGGCAGGCTGGCAGGCTGATTTCGCTGATCGACGCCACGACATCATATCGCATGACATCGGACCCCGATGCTGATGGCGCCGCCGCTGCGGCTGCGGCATCGGCGGCACTGGCTGCGGCATCGGCTGCGACCGCCGCAACATACACGTTCGCCGAATTCGCCACGGTCGCCGCCATGATCGCGGATAACACCCAGTTCGGTTATACCGGATCGGGCGCGTCGATTATCGTTTCTGCCGGGTACATCATGCGCGCGGCTGGGTTCCGATATACCGTGGCGGCATCAGGCGCCACCGACCATGCCCTGACCACTGCAAAGGGCGTCAAGCTATACGTGCAGAGCGACAACGTTCTGGCATATGGCGCGCCGACCGATGGCGTCTCATCCATGAGTGCGGCGTTCCAGATCGCCGTGAACAACGCTCCCAAAATCCCGTCGCCATATGGTGACATGCGCGTCGTTCGTGTGCCGGCTGGCAGGTACATCATCACAAGCGCGATGGAGGTGACGGACCACTTCATCCTGCTACTCGAAAACTGCTCGATCAAGTTGGCAGACGAATCTTATGACTGCATGATCCGCAACAAGAACGCCCGCGCAATGCGCGCGCCGACCGGACTTGCAGCCGATACCCGTGACGATGGCATCCGCTCTGCCGTCACATCGAACGCGACATATTCATACACGCCAGGCTCTGGCCTGACCGTGGTGGCCGACGGATCGATCGTCACCATCAACGGCTTCCGATATCGCGTCATGGCGTCCGGCTTTACGGCCACGCCATTGGTCAATGTGAACGGCGTTAAGTTCGCGCCGGATCGCGATGACCGGATTTATGTGAAGGGTATCGGCAAGGTCACCCTCGACGGCAATGGCATGAACAATTGGGCGGCAGGTTCTTCTGGTGCAATCAGCCATGCGCTTTACCGCCGTAACGGCGTCAACTTCGGTTTCGCCACCAATTACGAGATCGACAACATCACCATCGTGAATACGGCTCGGTGGGGCATGTCGAATGAGCATGCCCGTTGGTTCAAGATCACGAATATCACGCTTGAGCAGCCGGGGTGGTCAGGCCGCACGATACAGCCTGGTGCATCGAACTGGAAAAGCCAGAACGGCCTTCCAAACCAGGACGGGATCAATATCCGCTGTGGTTGCTACGATTGGGACATCGACGGCGTTTTTGGCCGGACTGGCGATGACTGCATTGCTGTCACGAACCTATACCCATCCAATGACCCAGCCGAAGAACGGACGAATCATTATTCGTCCACATGGGCACCATATGGCAAGGATGTGATGCGTTTCGCGATCAGGAACGTTCGCGCCAAGGCCATCGGGACGCACCATACGGTTCGACTGCTGACCAGCGACGATCGCGTCATTCAGGGCTTCGATATTTCCGATGTTTTCGACATGACCACATTGGCTGATGTGGCCGGAAACGAATATTCCGTCACCACTCGGGGTGCAGAAGCTGTCGTCCTGATCGGCGACAAAAAATATGGCAAGAAAAACGGGCCAGCAACCAGCATCGGTTATGGCAGCATCACCAATATTCATGGTCTTGCCTACCACATCGTCCAGCATAAATGGTCCAGTTCGAATATCGAGTTTACCAATATCGGGACCACTGCTGTCGGGCTTCTGAATGAAGGCTCCGCCGTCAACCAGAACGCCGTGACATACATGGACGGTCTGGAACAGGCGGATTACGATGATCCGGGGTATGTGAATACTGACGCCGAATTCCGCTGCGAAAACCATACCTACGATGGCGTTACGGTGAAAAATTCCGTCCCATCGGGTGCCGCAGGCCAGACGACAGCATTCTGGATCAGGACCAACGTTCAGATTAATGGATTGTGGATCAACGATATCACGGTCCGGGGTTGCCAGAATGTGATGTGGATCATGGGCGGTCCAACTGGCAAGGGATCTTATATCTCTGGTGGCATCGACGGCGTGAGCATTCGCGGGACGACAGATGATCCGTTCAAGGTCGACGTCGGCGCCGATACAGCGTCGATGAATTTCTTCATCCGCAACATCGTTATCCGGGCGTTGACTGCACTTAGCACGGTAACTGCGGCTGGCAGGTTCTACACGCCACGGTTTTATTTCAAGCTCGATGATTCCGGGCCTCGCGTCCGGGCCGTCGATACTATTCCGCAGAGTTATGCAGGAAGCGGGCCGATCGCATTTGATAGCGGCGTAAATGGGTTCTCCGTCCTGACACTGGCCGTCAGCACGGCATCCGCATGGGTGAAACTTGGGGATTACTATGACATC
>Ga0247817_10000243_pt1 | contig 34162 bp, 25 predicted proteins | sample UWRJL212509R1_FD_178010 | JGI IMG/M metagenome (GOLD analysis project Ga0247817, IMG submission 178010) | Plant litter microbial communities from Arlington Agricultural Research Station in Wisconsin, United States - UWRJ-L212-509R-1 | ecosystem: Environmental > Terrestrial > Plant litter >...
TTGATCCGACAGGTGCAGGCGACACGTTTGCAGGTGGTTTCATTGGATACATTGCCAGCACAAAAGATACTTCATTCGAAAATATGAAACGTGCCATTATCTATGGTTCTGCAATGGCTTCTTTCTGTGTTGAAAAATTCGGAACAGAGCGTATTGTAGGTTTACATAAAAAAGAATTGAACGAACGACTACAGGAATTTGTCGACTTGGTTCAATTCGAAATTAATCTTTAATATGAATATTCAAATCAGCCTTCGTAAGAAGGCTGATTTGTTTTAAAGATAATAGTAATTTGAAATAATATGCAATTCGTCGTCCGCCGCAGCGGACACAAAAAAGTATTCTGACGAATGCTGTTAACAACAACCCTTGAAGGGATAACATATATCATTTTCTCTTAGTTACCATGAAGAAAATTTATTTCGTCGTACTCGTTCTTCTTGCAATCAGCAGCATACAATCGTGCCGCTCGGTTAAATCCAAAGCACCTGCCGAAGCATACCAGACATTCGAATACAAAGCACCTGTATCACACGTTGTAGTACCTGTTGAATTATCGCTTCGCGAAATTGAAACAGAATTAAACAAACAACTCAATGGTTTGATCTACGATGATGCAGATTATGCAGATGGTGTATTGATGAAAGTATGGAAGGTAAGTCCGATCTTACTTTCTATGAAAGGCGAAGACATTGTCTACGAAGTACCTATTAAAATATGGTCTAATATCAAATGGGAATTCAATCAGTTTGGCATTAAAATGTCTGATGAATTTACCGCAGAGGCTTCGCTTCGCATGACCTTTAATACTAAATTAAAGATCGGGGTATTCTGGACCTTAGAACCTCAAACGACTTTACAAAAATACGATTGGATCGAAAAGCCTGTTGTTACCGGAGGCAGCATCTCATTGCCTGTAACATTTATAGCAGACCGGGTTATTAAATCACAGCAAAAATTTATTACTGAAGCAATCGACGATGAGATCAAACACCAGATCGAATTGCGCAAGTATGTAGAAGAAGGCTGGAATGCACTTCATCAACCCATACAATTATACAACAATCCCAATGCATGGTTGCGCATTAGCCCTTCAGCGATTGCTGTAACACCATTAACAGGCAATAAAGATTATGCCAATGCAACTATACGTATCGATGGGGTTGCAGAAACATTTATCGGCTCCAAACCTGCAGTAAAGCTAACCAACTTACCCAATGCAACATACACAAATACAACTTCAGGAGATTTTGTAATTTCACTCATCAACGAAATGACCTATGAAGAAGCAAGCAAATTGGCCCATCAGCATTTAGCAGGTCAGACTTTTACAAATTCGAACGGAAAGAAAAAAATACATATCGATAGCGTAAGTATTTATGGAGGCGGAGAAAATCTGATCATCAAAACAAAAGTCTCAGGCAACGTAACAGGCACTATCTATTTGAAAGGAAAACCAACGTACGACTCTCTTACTCAAACGATTTATTTAAAGAATTTAGATTATTCGATCGAAACCAAAAATGCAATGGTTAAAACAGGCAATTGGATATTAAAAAGTTCGTTAAGTAAACGTATGCAGGAAGCCCTTCGATACTCTGTTGCTGAAGATATGGCAAAAATGAAAAAAGAAGCAAACACCTATATTAGTTCGTATAATGTCACTAAAAACACGGTTGTAAAAGCAAGCATAAATCAGTTGGCACCTAAAGACATTTTTATTACAGAAGGATCGATCAAAGCCGTAATATTTGCTACCGGATCAATGAAACTCTCTATTAAGGGACTGGATTTCCATTGATGGAAAAAATAATAAAAACATATCGCAAACGTCTTTACGACTTAACAACAGGGAATCGCTCACTGTTGTTTTTGCGTTTATCCGCTACGCAAGAGCTCGATATAAGTGAATTGCATTTTATCGATCAGCATGCAGCGTTCCATATTATTGAAGAATTACTAACAGAGAAAAAAAACATCCGCATCTGTGCGGTACAAGAGCCACGAGTTGAAAAAGTTCAGCTTGTCTCATCTACCTTAAAAAAGATCTATCGCAAGCTGGGACAAATATACGAAGAACGTGGTTTGTACGAATGTTATGTGGGGTGGTTATTTGCAGAAGGCAAATGGAAAGATGGAACGCCTTTTCGCGCGCCATTGTTATTCTTTCCTATAAAACTTGAGATGGAAGGCAATGCATGGTATCTGAACAGAGAAGGCCGCAGCATACAATTGAATAAAAGTTTATTATTGGCATTTGCGCACTACCACGATTTAGTATTGCCGGATGAAGTACTTGAAGAAGACTTTGAAGAATTCTCTTCAGACCCGTTGGAATTTCGTACACAGATCTATGAATGGTTAAAGAAAACCAAACTGGAATTTTTATTCAGTAAAGAATATTTTACGAATGAGATTCAGTCTTTAAAAACTTACAAGAGGCAGGAATACGAAAACATGTATCATCTTGGCGAAATGCGCATTGCGCCCAATGCGGTATTGGGAATCTTTCCGCAAGCAGGTTCTGCTATTGCAGCGGATTTTGATACATGGGCCGAAAAGCTCACCGATGTTTCTCTTGAAAACTTTTTTGCAGACCGCAATCACATTGAAACACCAAACGACCCATACAAAGAAGATCTGATGACGCCTTACAGCATGGATGCATCTCAGGAGTTTGCCGTGCGTGAAGTACTAACAGGAAAATCGATTGTAATCCAGGGCCCGCCGGGCTCAGGTAAATCAGAAACAATTTGTAATATGATCTGCTCGACTGTTGCTGCGGGCAAAAAAATATTGGTCATGTCGCACAAACGTGCGGCGCTGGAAGTCGTTGCAAAACGACTTGGACAAAAATCGCTTGATGATTTTTTTGCATTGGTACACGATGTAAAATTCGATCAGAGAAATTTATACAACAAGATTGATAAACAGATCGAAAACATTGAAGCGTTCCAAACGATCAACAATGGGCTGGATGCGATTTATATGGAACGGGAATTTTCTGCATCAGTAAAACTTCTTACCCAACTTAATACACACAGCGAAGAATTTAGAAATGCCTTGTTTGATACACGTATCTGTGAATATACTGCACATGAGTTGTATTTAAAAGGCAGCACAGAAGACACCACTATTAATCTTAGTGATATCTATACATCCTATCCCGCAAAGGAATTAGACAGGCTCTTACACGCGATTCAAACGTATAGTATTTATGCTGCGATTCCCTACCCAAATGCAGATCTCTGGAAAAACCGAATCGGGTTAGCAGGCATAGCAGAATCAGATCTCGAAAGCTGGAACACAAAGGCTGTAGTTTTAAAATATGCCATTGATACGTTTGCACTGCAGATATCTGTATATAAAGAAACACGTATTGCAAACGAATTTGAAAATATTACTTCTTTAAAGAAAACACTCGAGCAACTTCAGCTGCTGTTTAAAGAAGTTTCAACTCAAAAAATCTGGGGTTCCTTTGCGAAACCTATTGAACTAGCAAAAGCCTCAAGATTGATTGAATCGATTGCTTCTATTAACCAGCATTATGAGATCATATATCAAAATTATGATCTTAAAGCATTGCATGAAATTGCAATACTTATGTCCAAAGCTAAAACAAAAGCTTCCAATCCAATTTTATGGTTTTTTTATTCTTTGTTTTCTGCAGAATTTAAAACTTTAAAAAAATTTGCTGCTTATTTGAATGTAGAATTTTCTCCACGTTCCTTACAAGAATTAACGAATAAACTTGATTCTATTCTGCATGCGGAAAAATTACTGAAAGAATTTTCAACGTTTAACTTTATTCAAGTTTCATTACAGGATTTAACCTCTGTACAATTCATAAATGAATCGATACAAACATTCAATGCCCTGTTATCAACACTAGAAGATTCGGCGAATGCATTATATCGTTTTTGTCTTTCAAAAGATGCTGCATCGATTGATCTGCTGCTTGATAACATATTGCATGCACACACGATTGTTCAGCAGGAAATAGAAAATACATCGGGCAATTTCAGTGCTGTACAACAACTGTTATTTATAAAAGACTCATCCCTGCTTACAGAATGGATGCAGTTCATAACAACGCATTTCAATGACATTCAGCATCTGGATATCTTGCTGGAATCGCTCACACCAACCGACAGGATCTGTATCCAGCGTTTATCCAATCTTGCAGACACATACCCTTCGAATAAATGGGCAGCCCTTGTTGAACAATCTATTTTAAAACATTGGATCCAGCACATTGAATTGGTGTATCCGATCCTTAAAAGCTTAGACACATTACGCTGGAAACAATTTGCACAAGACTGGGCAATCCATTCAGAAAAACGCAAAGAGCTTTCCTTAGAAATGATCTTAGGAAAACTGCGCGAGCAAACGTATCGGGAAATCGTCTTCAACCGCTTACAAAACCGCGTTACATACCGCGACCTACAACACCAGGTAACGAAGAAAAAACGCGTGTGGCCCATGCGCAAGCTGATGCAGGAATATGCACAGGAAGTATTTTCACTTATCCCCTGCTGGATGATGTCGCCCGAACAGGTGTCCTGTGTTTTCCCGCTTGAACAATTATTTGACATTATTATTATCGATGAAGCTTCGCAATGTTATACCGAACATAGCTTACCCGCTATGTATCGCGCAAAACAAATTGTAATTGCAGGCGACTCACAGCAATTGCCTCCAAGCGACCTGTATCGTGTACGCTGGGACGATGAAGAAGAAAACGAAGCCGATATTGAAATCGATTCCTTGCTTGATTTGGGCGAGCGCTATTTATCAAGTGTATTACTGAAAGGTCATTACCGCAGTCGCTACCCTGAGTTGATCGCTTTTTCAAATCAGGAATTTTATGGAAACAAATTGAACTATCTACCTCATTATGCCGACATACGTTCAGATATAAAACCCATTACCTATAAAAAAGTAGCCGGGATCTGGGCAAACAGCATTAACAAAATTGAAGCAGAAGAAATTGTTCGAATAACCCTTGAATACATTCAGGCTGGAAAACATTCCATCGGTATTGTTTGCTTCAATTATCAACAGGCATCGTCTATTCAGGATCTATTAGAAGACCAATCGATTGCAAAGCAGATCTCAATACCTGCTGAACTCTTTGTGAAAAATATTGAAAACGTTCAGGGAGATGAACGTGATATTATTATTTTCTCCGTTGGGTATGCGCCCGACAAAAATGGAAAATTTGCTATGCAGTTTGGGAGCCTGAATATGCAAGGCGGTGAAAAGCGTATGAACGTAGCTGTTTCCCGTGCACGCGAAGCTGTTATTGTTGTGTCCAGTATTATGCCGCAGGAGCTACGGACTGAAACGTTAAAACATGAAGGCCCGCGTATTTTAAAAGAGTATTTGCAATACGCCTGGGATTGTCAGCAGTTTGATCGGAATGCTTTTTTCACCAAACATGCGCATTCCGTTTCAGCTACTTCAACTGCAGGAAAGGTGATGCGCTGGTGTGCGGAAAAGTCAACTCTAAAAGCAGCTCCAATATATCCATTTGCTTCCTTAACTCTTAAGGGAACGACTCAGGACCGATTGATCGATACAGATGATAGCACATATAAAAATATTGAGTTTGCGAAATACTGGCACTTCAATAAACCATTACAATTAGCTCAAAAGGGATGGTCATACACCCAAATACTTTCAAGAAATATGTATCCGAAGCTTTCGGAAGAACTTATTGATCATCTGAGCTCTTCAGGAAATTCGAAACTTCCTTGACAATTAAGCGTTATTCAAATACATTCGTACCCGTATGATTATTGATAAACTGCGTATTCAAAAAAATGTTTCCGACGAAGATTTCGACGCGATCTATCCATTTGAAATACGTGAGTTATCTGAGCGGCATTGGACATCTGTCTTCGTTTCAAAAACGGCGTCAGAGTTCCTCTGTAGTGAACGACCGGTGAAAGTATTAGATATAGGCAGCGGTGCAGGTAAATTTTGTTTTGTAAGTGCAGCATTACACCCAGCCTCAGAATTTCACGGCATTGATATCAGAGAAAACTTCATCCACATATCCAATCAACTCAAAGAAGAATATTTAATACCTAATGTTTCCTTCTTTCAACAGGATGTTCTGCAAATGGATCTTTCAGGGTATGATGGTATTTATTTTTTTAATTCCTTTCAGGAAAAAATAGATCCGACTTCTTCTATAGACCATACCAGTCAGGTTTCTGTTGAACAATATATTGAATACACCAAACATATATTTAATGAATTAAATAAGGTACCAAGAGGCACAAAGTTGGTAACCTATTTTTCAGAAGGTTTTTGTGTTCCTAACTCATTCCGCTTGCTTGCGACACACTTTAATGGAGAATTGAAATTCTATTTAAAAGATCTGGAACCGCACGAATACAATCTTTTGCTGAATGAACAAGACATTGCTGATCACATAGACAAACACACGTTTTTGTCCTAATACCTGTAATTGACCATGCTCCTTTCCCTGTTTTATTCTGTAGTGTTCTTCCTGCAAGCCATTCTTACTCCTGGCGCCAACAAGATCGATGGCAAACATGTAAAAGTCGTGCATGCAAAAATTACACGTGTTGCATTTTTAGATAGTATTGTTTGCGAAAGTTCAACACTCGTAAAACCAGACAGCGATTTTGATTTATATTATACACTCAACGATAGTGGATCTAAGCCTGAACTGTTTGCTGTAAATGAAAAAGGTGAGCTACTTGATTCTATGACCATACCCAATGCGCAAAATAAAGATTGGGAAGAATTGGTGTATTATAAAGACCGTTCGCAAAATCCATTCTTTGTTATTGGAGACATGGGGAATAACCGCAACAAAAGAAAAGATCTTTGTCTGTATGAATACGATGTAAATAAAAATGCAACTACTGTACATACTTTTTCATACATCGACCAAAAACAATTTCCACCAATAAAAGATAGTTTGGATTTTGATTGTGAAGCTTTTTTCAGAAGAGATTCTTCGTATTATTTTATTTCTAAAAACAGAGGCAAAGGTCCTGTGAAGCTCTATCAATTAGGACAAGATACGAGCGATCATCAAGCATCTGTAAAACAAACAATTCGTTTCAAAGGAATGGTGAATGGGTGTTCTGTTTATAGAGATGAAAAGTCAGGAGCAGAAAAAATAGCGATGATCCTTTATGGAAGAATCTTTCTCTTTCATATTATAGATTCAGCTAATGGCATTTCATTAATGCCTTATGGTGTAATTAAATTTCCAAGCGCCGGACAATCTGAAGGGATCTGCTGGGACAATGAACTTGAACTTAGGGTTACCAATGAACGTGGTAAACTTTTTAAGATCGTATTGAAAAAGTAGTTTTATAATATAACACCACCCTCTCAGAAAATAACGTCGTCGAGGTTTAAAACCTCGACGACGTTAAACTGGCAACTGCTCTATCCGTAGAATAAAAAAAAGAAGAACAGCAACCAGATAGCCCTTTTATCTACCCAATCACTGCTCTTCTAAGTATACCAACTACTATATTAAAACGAAAATCTATTATGCATTTTGTTTTGACTGAACAACATGTCCTTCTTCAATATCACGTAATGTTGCAAACGCCTGTTCAAAGTCTGCAATAATATCACCGATGTGCTCAATACCTACCGATACACGCAGCAAACCTGAAGTTACTCCGGCAATCTTTTGTTCTTCTTCGCTCAGCTGTTGATGTGTTGTTGATGACGGATGAATGATCAATGTTTTTGCATCACCTACATTTGCAAGGTGACTTGCTAATTTCAGACTATTCACGAATTGAGCAGCACGTAATTTTCCGCCTTTAATTTCAAAAGACAATACACCGCCAAATCCACGTTTTAAATATTTTTTAGCAAGCGTATGATATTTACTGCTCTGTAAGCCTGGATAATTCACGCGTTCAACATCTGAATGTTTCTCTAACCATTCTGCCAATGTTTGTGCATTCTGTACATGTCGATCTACGCGCAATGACAGCGTCTCTAAACCCTGTAATAATAAAAATGAATTGAACGGACTTTGAGATGGACCAAAATCACGAAGCCCTTCTACACGCGCACGAATAATAAAAGCAATGTTTCCGAAAGGACCATTTGTTCCAAAGACATCCCAGAATACTAATCCATGGTAGCCTTCTGATGGTTCAGAGAACTGAGGGAATTTTCCATTTCCCCAATTGTAATTACCGCCATCAACAATAACACCGCCTACAGATGTACCATGTCCGCCGATCCATTTCGTTGCAGATTCAACAACAACATTGGCGCCATGTTCCAAGGGTCTAAATAAATATCCTCCGGTGCCGAATGTATTATCTACGATCAATGGTAAATCATGTTTTTTGGCAAGCGCTGCAAATGCTTCAAAATCCGGAATGTTAAACTCTGGATTGCCAATGGTTTCAAGATATAGAGCCTTTGTTTTATTGTCGATGAGTTTTTCAAAACTTTCAACTTTATCTCCGTCAGCAAAGCGGGCTTCAATACCTAATCGTTTAAACGAAACTTTAAACTGATTGTGGGTACCGCCATATAGAAAAGATGTAGTAACAAAGTTGTCGCCCGATTGAAGAATATTTGTTAAAGCAATAAACTGCGCAGATTGGCCGGATGATGTTGCCAAAGCAGCAACGCCGCCTTCCAAAGCAGCAATGCGTTTTTCAAACACATCCGTTGTCGGATTCATAATGCGGGTATAAATATTACCAAACTCTTTTAATGCAAATAAATTTGCTCCATGATTTGAGTCTTTAAATACATAAGAAGTAGTTTGATAAATAGGCACTGCACGTGACTGTGTAGTAGGGTCTACTTCTTGTCCGGCGTGTAATTGTAGGGTTTCAAATTGAAAAGACATAGCATAGAGAGTTTAGTGTTGATGATTAAACAGTGAATCAAAACGGAATTCTTTGTTCGATTTCACTTAAACGATGTAATTGCATAAAAGCAAAATAAACTGCCTTTTCAGTCAATTATATCAACAATTTCAAAATAATATTCTGAAAATAAAAATTTATAGCCAATATTTAAAATATTATTTCGAAACAATACCACAATAAGAGCTATTTTAAAGGTCTATATTTCATCAAAAACTCCAAAATCAAGCGTTTTTTTCATATAGTCAGCAAATCGCTTAACGGTAAGGAATAATTAACAGGTATTGCATTATTATGCCAATGAATAGAACTACCTTTTCATCAACCAGAATCTCCGTTACTTTTTCGGTGTGGAATTAGCTTAAATTTTACACCATTCTTATGTCATACTTAGAAGAAATTTCTATTCAAGTAGAAAAATTTTATACTGCTTTAGATAAAGACCTTGCGTCGTTTCAAACTCAAGCAAATTATTCCTGCATTGCAGGATGTTCCAAATGCTGCAGTTCACCAAATGTTGAAGCAAGCATATTAGAATTACTGCCTTATGCATTCTATCTATATAAAAATAATACTGCTGAAAATGCATATGATAGTTTGCTGCTAAATATATCTCCTGTGTGCAGTTTATATAAACCTGTCCAAACGGTATTACAAAAAGGCGGATGTTCAGACTATCAACATCGGGCGGTTATATGCAGGCTGTTTGGCTTTTCATTTACAAGAGACAAAGTAGGAAAGTCTACATTGCTCGTCTGTAAAGATATTAAAGCTACATATCCTGATGTCTATAACGCTGTTAATACACAAGCTGAAGAAGGCCTTCATGTTCCATTGGCAACAAATTATTACAATCAGCTTTCAGCTATTGATTATCCTTTGAGCCAAAAACAATATCCTATAAATGAAGCCATGCGCTTAGCGATCGAAATGGTTCTAAACCATTTTCATTATAGTGAACCGTTCGATGAGGATGTCAAAAATGCATCGTAAAAATAAATTGTAAAAATCATTTTTCAAGGTCAGCAAAAAAAGCTGTCAAATCAGTATCAAAGTATGTGCAAATTGCATCCAGCGTGCTAACGGTTATATTACTTTGCCCCGTCTCTACCCTGCCAATATGTATACCAGTATCCTGATAAACAATATCCTGACTTAATCCACTTTTTTCCCGAAGTGATTTAATTTTTCGAGCAATTTGCTCAACCAATTTTTGATTTTTTATCTGACCCACGCCGAAATCTCAACAAATTGTAAATAAATATCAATTACTTATTTGTCATTAATATTTATTATTGATATAATTGCTGAAGATGATTTTTTAAACACTTAATTCCTTATAGCTATGGTACCATCAAAAAAAGTAATTATTCTTAATCTTATTGTTGAAGATTTTTGTCTGCAGCAGCTATTACAAGGCATGGAAAATGTTGGATTGACATGTTCAAATGAACATAATTTCCACAAAATTCTTGCGAGTTTAATGGAATTAGATCCAGATAATATTCCGGAAAAATGGCTGGATATATATTACAGTTTTTATGAGAAAGCATGTAATGTAAAGTTTCAGGACAAAAAAGATTTATTTATTCTTGCAAACAGATGTCTGAAGGAGTTGCTGATTGTAAATATATTCAGTTTAAAATAACCATTACTATAAACGATAGTATGCAGCTCACTTATTATTACCAGACAAATTAATTGTCAAACTTGTTATGACGTTCTTGTATGCTTCGATTTGTCCTTTTAAATTAATGACTTCGCTCTCCAACGCAATTTCATTAGTTGTGCGCCCATATTCGGTTGCATTTTCTTCAACCATTGAAGTTTTATTAACTGAGGCTGTATACATATTTCCTTTACCTGTAAGAAGCCATTTTGCATCAATATTATCAAAAGATAATACCACTTTTTCAAGGACTGCAAATGAGGGTTGGCTTTTTCTACCTGTAACAATGTTATGAATAACTGTCGGATCAACACCTAAATGTATAGCAAAGGTTCTATTATTGAGTTTCAAATCCTCAATAATCATTTTAATTCTTACTTGTATAGTTTCTGTATTCATAATAAATAATACTAAAATAATTAGCAATGGATATTATTTATATTTACATTTGAAATAATATTTTGTTAATTATTAGCAATATATCAATAAATATTATCAAAAGAAAACAACCAGCTACTAAATACCATTAATTCATAATCATCAAGCTATGGATGACAAAATAAACAACCCAAAAGATCCTATTCTTTTTAGAGAAGAAGAACTGATACGTTTGAAAAAGCTAGATGATTTATTTTCATCAGCATCGTCTCAACAATTAAGAGAATCCATTCATGAAATTTATCTAACCTATATTATTCAAAATCATGAAATGCTTCCAACAAATTTTACCCGCATTGCAACAGATATTTATTATCTATTGCATTTTTTAGATACAATAGAAAAAAATGAAAATTAAGAACATCTTTCAAGTTCACTATACATATGTTAAGTGCATTGCAAATAATGCTACTGAAATTAAAGTATTTGTTACATTAATACTTTTTATTGAATAAATTTCAACGATATATATAAACATTCATTCATAGAATCCGTAATTTAAAGTTCGTTCGTGCTTTTAAATATTTAAACATATTTGCACTGTCACGAATCTAAATTACAACCAATGCAATTTGCTATGAAAACAAAATTACTCCTGCCCTTTCTTTCCATTTTCTTCTTATCGGCAACTGTTTTTGCACAAACAACAGGTACTTATGTCGTATCTGATAACGGTGCATATATGTATTCGTGTAGTGATACGCTCATTACCCTTAATGATATTTTCAAAAAAACAGGAATCCGGGATTTAAATGACCCTAACGATAATGTAAGCATGTATAAAATGTTCCGTCTTAATGGTTCTGTAATTACTGAAGATGAATTAACGAGCATCAAATACAGTGATTACCCAGCTGTGTTTATTCAAAAAATGAATGCAACGAATTTCCATAATAGCGGGGTTCAAATATTTCTATATCTGACTATTCCTCCAACCTCTTTATTTACGGCCGACGCATTAACATACACCGTTGAAAAAGGTGCTACAGTAAACTTCGTATCTGATTTTTTTTCAAAATTTATTTTCTTCAGCAGCAACAATGACCAGACCACTCTTAATAACCGTATTCTTTTCACTGATCAATCCATAGGAACTGAAGCACCTATTACTACAAACAGCACATGGAATATAGTAGGAAAAGGAAATTACAAAATCAGAGTGCAGGTAGCAGTGTGCACACCAACTGATTATTATTATGATAGTATTAACGTAATTGTAGAAGAATCACCTTGCCTAAAAGTTGAAATAAAAGATATGCCTTCGGTTTGCCGGGATGAAGTAATTGATATAACTCCATATGTATATGTAGATGGACATGCAGCAACACCATCAGAGCTTGCAGGAATGACTTTTATTAATACAAGTTTATCAGCCAGTCCTGTCAATTTTGACCCCACAGCTCTGGATATGTCTGAAATGATTGATAAGATTGTTCGCTTCCCACAGTTTCAGATAAAATACCAGCATAATGTTGACCTGGGCGTTTGTACAAATTCAGGTTATGTACCTGCATTAAAAGTGCCTACAGAAATTAGTACATCTAATGTGGTTATTACAAAAAACAATTATGGCGCATTGGTAACATATACAGTTGATGGAGACTATTACGGCTTCAACAATGTTTTTGAAAAAGATGTATTTAAAAAATTATACCTCGATAACTTCAATGTACATGCAGGTTCTACATTTGATTTTTATTCAGATGCAACGTTAGAAACTCCTGTTACAGGAAATAACTTAACACCGGGCACATATCATATTGTTGCAACAAACCCGGACTGTTCAAATGACAGTACTCAATTTGCTGTAAATATCAAGAACAAAGATTTTGAAATTGTATGGAAAAGTGCTCCGGCACTTGGTAAAGGGTTTTATACATTTACTGCCCCTGTCACTGCAGGTGCTTCCTATGCATGGTTTGTCTGGGGCGGTTCAATTATTTCCGGCATTAACACCAATGAGGTTACGGTATATTATTCTGAAACAGCAGCACCATCAGTATTGGTAAGCTGTACGATAACACTGGCTGCAGCCCGTATAGCAGGAGAAGGAGGGTCTGAAAAATCGGCTGTATATCTTACATCAAATGCGAATAATGAAAAAACAGAAATCACACCAGGTGTAACAACATCTGTTTTTTCAAGCGTTTCAAAAAGTTCTATTACAGCTTATCCAAATCCGGCTGCTGAAACATTTGCATTATCAGGCTCAGGCATCTATGATATAAAAATATACAACGCCGTCGGTCAATTAATTCTTGCAAATACTTCGTATGAAGCATCTACTCCTATTTATCTTGAAAACAAAGGTTTACTTGTAGTTCATGTAACTCAAAAAGGTGTATCACAAGTAGTGAAAGTTATCAGAGAATAATCAAACTCTTAAAAAATTACCAAATAAAAAAAACGTCACGATAGGCTATCGTGACGTTTTTTTTATTTGGTAACAAATTTTGATTTTATATAGGAAGAAAATAATCGATTTTGTTGGTATCTTAAAATTCTACGGTTGATATGGGAATAGTAAATACACCAGAAGGTTTTTTGCCTTGTCCATCTGCGCTCAGATATAAATCTTCACCCATTGCCTCAATACTATATAAGACATACCCTTCAGAATTATTGATCTTTATTGTTGTCCATTTTTTTCCCAGGTCTCTGCTGATCATAAGTTCTCCATTTATTCCTGTAGCATAAAGTATTTTATTATGATACATTAAACCTGCATACTTTGTACCGAGGCCTTGTGTTTGCTTACACGGTTTCCAATGAAACTTAGTTAGCTTCGAATAATAAACCCCATCTTCAGTAGCGGCAAACATGATTTTATTTTTAACCGAAAGTATTTTGCGCGCATTCAAATTGTCAGGTAATCCTTTATTACAATTTATCCATTCATCTTTGACACGATCTTTTTTTAATACACCTCCTCCATATAAGGAAACAAATAAATCATTTTTCGTTTTTTCAAAACCAGCTATATATCCTGCTCCTTGTCGATCAAGCATGGATGAAGAAGTCCAGGTTTTTGTTTTAAAATCATATACTTCGATCCAACGTGGCCAAGACGTATAAAACAACTGAGACTTGTATTCAACCATCTCCCAATTGATATTTCCTTTTGCAGTTCTTGTACCTAATAGATTCACCCATGTAGAATCTGCAGCTCTATACAAAACCGAATTGCTTTGGCTTGAGACATACACTACATCATCATACGAAACAACTGAACGTACAACATGCTTATCATCTTTATCACTATCCCCAAATTCAACACGCAAACTGTCTTTGGAAACTTTAAGCAAATAATAACGACAGCCCAGATACATTGTCGTATCATTTATCTTAAAAAGTTCTCTGGGTAAAAAACGCTCTGCCGGAATATTCATTTTAACTTGTGCCCAATCAACGGTTTTATTTTTTTCCTGTGCGATCGCGCTGAATGAAAATGCAATGCACGCAAAAAGCAGTAGTCTAATTGTCATAATATGTAGTGGAAAGTAGTTCTGTATAATATGATTAATTTATTTAATCTTTTCCCGTTTTCTAATAAAACTGATAATCTTTATCACAGCTAATGCGATCAAAAAGATTGGGAGTAAGACCCAAATAAAAAACAATAAAAATATATCTCCCCAACCTGAAGGGCCACTCAAAAAAACCTGTTGAAATATCATGGTATCGTATAATTTACAATTCTTTTTCTTCGTATTTTCTTAAGGTCTGTACACAGAGGTACACACTCACGGCAACCATTAACGCGCCTGCTAAAAACGGAGCACCGGGTAATTCAATGGGCGCATCGTAACCTGTAAAATAGGAGAATAAATTATTCATCAACGGTGGGCCAATAATAGATGTCAGACTCATGAGTGATGTTAATGCACCTTGTAATTCACCTTGTTCTGTTGCCGGAACCTGACCCGATGTAATGCCTTGTAATGCAGGACCAGCAATGCCTCCCAGCGCATAGGGTACAAGAATGGCAAACATCATCCATCCTTGATATGCAAAAGCAAACATCAATAATCCTGCAGCGTTTAATATAAGCCCTATATATAATGCCCACTTCTGCCCGATCTTTGGAATGATTAGACGAATCAAACCGCCTTGAACGATTGCAATCATTAAACCTACAAAACCCAATGAATAACCAACCATTTCATGATCCCAGGCAAATTTATATTCTGTAAAGAATGTCCAGTTGGATTGTACGGAATGTCCTGCTATAAAAAACAAAAACATAGAAATAACTAAGCCAGCTACTACCGGATATTTTTTTAAATGTAACAAGGAACCAATTGGATTTGCACGCTTCCAATCAAACTCTCTTCTGTTCTCTTTAGATAAAGATTCAGAAACAAAGAAGTATCCGAATAGTACATTTAATAAGGTAAAAGCAGCAGCAACCATAAACGGCATACGTGGACCCCAATTACCTGCTATACCTCCGATAACAGGACCGATAATAAAACCAACTCCAAATGCTACGCCAACAAGTCCAAAGTTTTGAGCACGCTTTTCCGGCGTACTGATATCTGCAATATAAGCCGTGGCTGTAGTAAAGCTTGCTCCGCTGATACCTGCTAAGATTCGTCCGACAAACAACCAGCCGATTGTTGGTGCAAATGCAGAGAAAATATAGTCGAAACCCAGACCGAGTAAGGAAAACAACAATACGGGTCTGCGTCCATATTTATCACTTAATGCCCCAAGTACGGGCGAAAAGAAAAACTGCATGATTGCATAGGCAAACGTTAGCCAGCCGCTGTATTGAGCTGCCTCGCTTAGGCCTTCACCTGTAAGGTCTTTGATCAGATCCGGAATTACGGGCATAATAATTCCAATACCTATTACATCGATTAATAGTGTAACGAAAACAAATCCAAGTCCGGCATTTTTATTTGCAGTCATAATATTATGTTTTTATTTACTATTATTTAATTGAATCATTTAAATTTTTCAAATGCCAATAATGATTCAATTGTCTTCGATAGTCTTCATTTTCCGGATGCTCATAACTTTGAGTTTTTAAACGAATCATCTCTGAATCTCCCCGATCTTGAAATGCAATCAATGTTGACATTGGAGTGAAATATAAAATAAGAACGACTGGATATATTATAAATGCACGCATTAATAATTTATTGTAATTTCCTTTTACAGAATCATTCGTATTCATCTTTAACCAAAGACATATACAAATTGAAATTGGAATAACAACATTTGCTATTCTTATTATATTCATTGCATTTGGCCAGTACATCAATTTGAATGAAATTCCTATTAGGCCTATTGACAATGTTACCCCAGAAAAAATCAATGTCGGTTTATTTTCAGTATCAGATTTTTTATTTTTCAATATTTCATTCCCAATTATAGCATATACAATTGCCAAAGTACCTACAAAAACTATAAGCATCGGAGCCACAAATTGAAATTGTAAAGCTTTCATTATAAGTGCTGCAATACTTCCTATAATTGATAAAATTTCTAAATTTTTATAGAAGCTTTTTTGTAATTCATTCTCCATACTACTGTAGCAATATTCAATTTGAGTATCGTCAATCAAGCCTAGCAATAAATTCTTTAATCAGATCCATCTAAAGGGATAATAATTAGATCTTATGGTTTTAAAACTACAATGAATATTAAAAATTCTGAATATTATTTAACGATCAATTTTCCTGACACATCTCCAATGGTATAGTAATACATACCAGCAACAAACGAACTCACATCAACTTCTTCTGTTTTAGCAATATTCTTTTGAATCAGTAACTGACCAGTAGAATTAAATATACGAATTGACGTTTCTGCTGGGACTTCAATAGTAATCTTTTCAGTTGCAGGGTTTGGATATACGTTAGGCAAGATAGAAGATTGACTTGTGCTCACTCCTGTTGCTGTTTTACAATCCGTTCGATTAGGTGTAACAACAAAAGCGATTAACACAGATGGATTAGGATTTACAGGTGCACTTTCAAAACAATTATTGCTGGCATTTAAATATTCTAGATTATCCGGTAATGTCAGCGTAGTACTACTTACACGAGCATTACTATTATTAACTGAAGGAAAAGCTGTTAAATAATTATTACTACAATCTAAATAAATTAAATTAGCAGGTAAAGATGGAAGCGCTGTCAAATTACATTTATTACAACTTAATGTTTCTAAATCCAACGGTAAGTCAGGTAATGATTCTAATACACTATTTTCATTGCAGTTTAAATATTCCAATTCGGTTGGCAAGTTATTTATACTAGTCAGGAAAAAATTGTATCTACAATCTAAATGAATTAAACCAGAAGGCAAATTTGATAAATTAGTAAGTGTATTTGTTGAGCAATCCAAATAGGTTAAACTAGAGGGCAAGTTTGATAATTCTGAAATGAAATTATTGTTCAGGTTTAAATGTTCTAAACTTGAAAAATATTCAATACCTGTTAAATCCTCAATACCCTTACTTATTAAGTCCATCTTCGTAGCATTCAAAATATCAGGACATAATATATTCATCTCATTGTTGGAGTTGAAACATGTTGGATAAAGTTCTTTTAATGCTACTTTTAAACCTAGATCTGGTATTACAACAAAATTTTCTTGAGATATAGGATTACAATCCGTTCTATTCGGGCTCAACGAAACCATTGGACCAAATTGAATTGAATTAATATATTCCGCAGTAAAACAATTCTTATCTGCAGAAACCATAGTCATCTCTGGAATAGCAGGCAAATTTTTCAAGAAATTACTTCCACAAAATAACGCGGCTAAAGAAACTGGTATGTTGGGTATGCTGTTCAATTGATTGTTATTACAGGCAATGTCGTACATTCCTTCAGGAAAAGTTGGCATAGCAGTTAGATTGTTGTATCCAACAAATAATCGCTGAAGTGTTGAAGGAAATGCAGGAAGAGATTTGATCTTATTGTAATTGGCTGAGAAGAAATCTAACTTATCAGGAAAAGCTGGAAGATTTACAATTAAATTTTTATCAATTTCAATGTGAATCATGTTTACAGGAAACCCTAAAATTGTTTCAATTTTGTTATTTCCTGCAATTAAATTCTTTAAAGATGCTGGCAATCCTTCTAATGAAGTAATAAAATTATTTTCACAGTTGAAATAATTCAAACTTGAAAAATATTGAATGCCGTCGATGCTTGATATATATTTATTACTAACATCTAAATCTGTTTCATTTATAATATCTGCACATGTTATATCCATCTCATCACTCGCATTAAAACAAGAAGGGTAAAGCACCTTAACAGCTGCTCTGAAATTTGCATCAGGAATTACAACATAGGTTTGAGCATTTACATGTATGATGAATAAAAATGCAACACTAATTAAAAATATTTTTTTCATAATTTTAAAATAAATATACCAACACTGTGTTCTGTTGAACGAATTTAAATTTGTTATCTTAATCGGTTTGGAATTTGTCTTTTGTGATTTGGAATTTGACCCTACTATTCAATCACCTTCATCGGATAGAAAGGTTTACTTTGATCGAAAATGTATTTATATGTAATGTGTACTTTCCGGATCTTACCGCCGGCTGCTTCTGCAACCTTAACCATCTTCGGATTAAAATTGCCGATCCAGTTCATTTCAAATTCCGTGTAACGTGTCATTGGTTGTACAACTTTGGCAGCAGCCATTACAATAGCGCCTTCCAGACCTTTGCCCTGAAACTCAGGAACGACGCCGAATACCACGCCAAACATTTTTTTGCACGTACCGGTATATTTATGATATAAAAATTTAAGCTTGGCAACAATATCCCACTTCCCTTTCAGCTTTCCATTTAAGTGTTTGAAGATCTGATTCAATTCCGGGATCATAATAAAGAATCCGATCGGTTCATTGTTGTAATACGCAAACCAAACAATTTCTTCATCTAAAATTGGCTTCAGCTGGTTCATCATTGCCATAGCCTGTGCCTTTGGCATTTCACGTACACCCGCATGTTTAGTCCATGCTTTGTTGTATACCGTTCTGAAATCTTCGCCGTATTGTTCCAGCTTCTTTTTTTCAATATGCTTAAATGAATACGCGGGGTCGCGCGCCAAACGATCTGCTTTTTCCTGATAAATAGGCGGCAGATCTCCTACTACATATCTATGAAACGTATATTGCTGATAGTATTCTTTGAATCCGTAATTTTCAAACAAAGGTCTGTAATACGCCAGATGGTAAGGCATACCGTAAACCGGTTCGTAAAAACCATCTACTAAAAGTCCCCACCAATTTAAGCGTTCGCCAAAATTGATCGGACCTTCCATAGCTTCCATGCCACGCTCAACCAGCCATGCTTTTGCTGTATCAAATAAAAAATTTGCTGCCGCCTGGTCGTCGATGCATTCGAAAAATCCACAACCGCCTGTTTTATATTCAGAAGTCTTAGCTGTTTTATTATCAATGAATGCAGCAATACGACCAATGATTTTATTATCATCGCTGTACAACAACCAACGTATTGCTTCACCATGACGGAAATATTTATTTACTTCTTTATCGAAAATTCCTTCTATATCTGAATCCAAAGGACGGATCCAGTTCTTTTCGTTTTTGTATAATGCTACGGGAAATTCTAAAAAGGCCCTCTTCTGAGCCTTATCCTTTATTTCAACAACTTTCATATGAGTAAAAATAGGGATAAATGTGCAGGTAGAAAAATGCAGAATCGGATTAAAAAACGCATAAATCAAAACCTGGAATGAATATAAAAAACATAAAGCTCAATTGTTATAAAAAACCTATTATAGAATAATCTTCTGATTTTCCATAAAATGTAATACCTTAATTTTAGTAAATTAATACTACAATTAAGGTAATTTTTATCTTCTACGACATCTTATATTTATTTCAATAAACTCATTTTTAAATAGTTAAATATAAAATAAATCCTTCTTAAAATAAAGCTACCTATTCAATTTATTTTTAATCAGTCTAAATAGGCATAATTTTGAAAATAATACAAACGTCTCGAGCCTTCAATTTAGTTAAACCAATACAATTGTAAATGCTACTGTATTTTATAACACTCCAACATACCGTTTAGCAATTAAAGTTGATAACATTACTGACAAAGCATACTACACAGGCTGGTCAACAATTGAACGCCAAATGCCTAGACGTATTGGCAAGTGTTGCATTGAAATTTTAATTATATGATTCAAGTAAACCTTGAAAATAAATTAGTATGCGTTTAAAAAAACTAGTTGGAAAGTTACACCTCTGGCTCGGACTTGGTTCCGGGCTGGTTGTGTTTCTTGTTAGCATTACCGGATGCATACTTGCTTTCGAACATGAGATAAAAAACATCACTTTACCTTTTATTCATTCTGCACCATCACAAAGCACCGCATTACTTCCTCCATCAGAATTAATCAAAAAAAGTGAAGCTGTAATAAAAGGGGCAAAAGCCAGTAGCATTTATTATTATGAAGAAGGGAAAAGTGCAGTAGTTAGGTTTAATATAAAAAAAACAAAATCCGTTCAACAAGTTTATTTGAATCCTTATACAGGCGAAGTTTTAAAAGCATGGAACCTGGAAGACGATTTTTTCAGGATCATTTTTAATGGGCACTTTAATCTCTGGATCCCACGGCCTGTTGGGTCTTACATTGTATCCTACGGTACATTAGTATTTAGTATTTTATTAATTACAGGTATTGTTTTATGGTGGCCTAAAAAATTAACCAAATCGAATACAGATAAAAGCTTTAAAATAAAATGGAATGCAAAATGGCGACGTGTGAACTATGATTTACACAACGTGCCTGGTTTCTATGTTTTCTTTCTTGCGCTTGCTCTCGCATTGACAGGTTTAACCTTTGGTGTGGATTGGTTCTTTAATGGTTTCTATAAAATTGCAAGCGGAGGAAAGTCCCGGATCGAAAAAAGAATCGAGCCGTTATCAGATACTACGCTGGCAAACAATCAAAGTAAAGAAAAAACATTGGATATGCTTTGGTCTAAAATCATTAAGAACAAAAATAATGAAGCTAGCATAAGTATTACAAATCCTGCTGAAATGAGTAAACCAATTGCTGTCACAATCATTCCAAATTCCGGTACCTACTACCAATCCTATACACGTTTTTTCGATCAACATAGCGGGATTGAGTTTACAGGAAAAAAACTATTTGACGGACATTCAGAAGAAATAAAATTCGGACGCTTCTTGCATAATATCAGCTACGATATTCATGTAGGTGGCATCGCAGGATTACCAGGCAAATTTATCGCCTTTATTGCCTCCTTTGTGTGTACAAGTTTACCTGTTTCAGGTTTTATAATCTGGTGGGGAAGGAAAAAGAAAGAAAAAAAATCTAATAAGAATCGGCTCACAACTACATTAAACCAAACTTCATTATGAAAAACAAATTAATTTTATTCTTAACTCTTATATTATTAAATACTGGTAGTGCATTTGCACATGCCCTTTGGATTGAAACTGCCGCAACCGGCAAGGTTGGCGAAAAACAACAAATAGCCGTTTACTATGGCGAATATGCGGAAAACGAAAAAGACTCTGTATCGCATTGGTTTTCGGATGTAAAAGAAGTAAAACTTTGGTTGGTAGGCCCGGACAATAAAAAAATTCAGCTTACAACTACATCTGAAGCAATTCGTCTTACCGCTGATTTTACACCATTTATAAATGGTACATATACGATCCTTGCTGATCATCCGGTAAAAGAAGTTCCACGTACAACGTTGTATCAGTTTGTATCAAGTGCTATGGTGACTGTAGGGAATGTTATTACACCCAACAATGCTGCACAAAACACAAATAGCTTAAGTCTTAGTACTTCCGGGACTGATTATAAAGTAAACAAACCTGCAACAGTCTCTGCGTTATTTAAAAACAAAGCATCTACTGATATTACATTTTCTGTTGTATCTCCAACCGGCTGGTCCAAATCTTTTAAAGCAGATGCAAGTGGCAATCTCGCATTCACTCCTATCTGGCCAGGTGTTTATTATGTGGAAGCTTTTTATACAGAAAAAATTACCGGCGAGCAAAATGGCAAAGCATACGAATCTGTTTGGCGCGGTGCAACCTATCTGATTACTGTAGGAAAGTAAATCTTTATCAAATTAAAGCCTGCTTCAAATTGCAGGCTTTAATTTGATGTGGTATTAATACTTAAATTTTAGTAAAATATCCTTTTCATTCTAAAAAAAGAGTATTTTTTATTTTTAATTAGTCTAAATAACTATACTTTTGCATTCCTAAGAAATTATAAAAGTAGACCAACCTACTCACATCTTGAGCCCAAACAACTCAAATACTGATATTCCTAAAACGAATCTTACCTTTTCAGATGTAAAATCTTTTGAAAAAGTATATACCATGTATTGGGAAAAGGTATACGCAACCTGCTACAATACGATCCGTGAACGTGAGATTGCCAAAGAAATGGTTCAGGATATTTTTAAATCACTTTGGGAAAGAAGGGATGAACTTGAAATAAAAACATCTGTAGAACATTATTTGGTTCGGGCAGCAAAATTTAAAGTATTTGAATACATCCGCAACAAGACAAGCCAGCAAAAGCATGTTGCATGCGCACTTGAAAATTACTGTTCATCATCCAATTGCACCGAAGATGAGATTTTATATCATAACCTTACTGAAAAGGTAGGTATTCTGGTAGATCGCTTGCCTTGTCAATGCCGCAATGTATACAACATGAGCCGTACAGAAGGTTTAACAAATAGAGAAATTGCTTCAAGGTTACTCATATCTGAACGTGCCGTTGAACAGCACATTACAAAAGCCCTTCGCTTTTTACGGGAAAATCTAAAAGAATACCGGGTATAAGCATTCAGCTTCTTTTTTAATTTATTTTATTTCCCTGCTACGGTATCCCTGCTACTTATACTACTTTACTAAAAAAAGCTTAATTTTAGGCTTAGAGTAAAATACCTGCTATGAAAGTCACCCAACGACTTATTGAAAAATACCATCTTAATCTTTGTTCTTCTGAAGAAAAAAAAGCTGTTGAAGAATGGCTTTTAAATGATGATATGGACAATGAGATCCTTCTCCCTTCCAGTCAAGACAAGCAAGAAGACAAAGTGCAGATGTGGAATGCCATTGCTGAAACTCTTCCAACACCTGCAGTAAATGCGAAGCAAATTCGTTTATCAGATTATTTTTCTACTCCTTTTTTAAGAGGGATTGCTGCTGCATCTATCGGAATTATTTTATTCGCAACTTTTTTTCTTCTGAATAAAAAAACTAAAACGAACACATCGACGGTAGCAATTGCTAATGCAGTCAATAAAGATGTTATACAAACTTCAGAGTTAAATATAACGTTAGGCACCAAAAGCAATGTAAACATTAATACTTCAACAACTTCTGAAACAAACAATATAGACTTCTGTGGAATTATCCGTATTGAATCAAAAGAAGATATGGAATTCACTCTGAATGCCAATTGCGTAAATACTTCTGCAAATGGCGAAAAGGTTTCCTTTAAAAAAGGACAAACCTATATTGCTGTAAATTATCACTATAAAAAAGACAATGAATTGATCATTGTAAATGAGAAAAATCTATTAAACCTTCCTCCTGTATTACAAAAAGAAATAATCAGACAATTTAATATCTAAACATTTAGTAGATTTACTATCGTTTATAAATACATCACTTCTTTAAATGCCTGCTCCCACCAAACATTTTCTGCAAATCCCGTTATTCCTGCTCTTTGTTTTATTTTTTTCAGGCTGCACACAATCCAATAATACACCTGAATCTGGGACTGTAAATACATATAGTTTACATATCATGACCAAAGATGCGAATGAATATATCGTTCAAACAAACTCATTGGCTGAAGGCTATATTGATCCGGTTAAAAATGGTGTACTTCTGAAACAGAATGATTTTGAAAGAAATATCATCATTCGTGATGGATATTATTATTATATGAATAGCCGGGCCAATACCTTTTACAAATACGCATTACAAAAAAACACATTACAAAAAATTGATTCCGTTGCATTAAAAAACTTATATGTATCTAACCATACCTGGATCAGTACTGATACATTATTATTGATCGGTACAGGTATCAGTGATATGCTGATCCACTATGTCAAAATTCATGTAACTGATATGAAAAAATCAGAAGGAAAAATTTCACTTACTATCCCTCACCCATCGTACAATGGTATATCTGTAGGCCTTTCGCACATTAACAACTCTAAACTATTCATTGGATACACCTATCATATCATAAATGATCTAGGATATACAACTAGTGATACTGCCTATATCACTGTATTAAATTACAATACTATGAAGGTACTTGAAACCAGTAAAGAAACCCGATCTACTTATCCAGGCAGTGATAATTTAATTGAACCTGCTTATTTTACAAATGAAAAAAGGGATCTGTATTTTTTAACTTGTCCAGGTGTGGCTTTGGGTAACAAAATTGAAAAACCCACAGCATTGATAAGAATAAAAGACAACGAAACAAAAATCGACAGTACCTATTTCTTTAATATCTCTGCTTCTCCAATTCATAATCATGCATACAGCATCTATTACTTAGGTAAAAACAAAGCACTTATAAGAAGCGAGCGGAAAGATTTATTTAAAAACTGGAACGAGCATTGGAAAGTACCTCATTATGAATTTTATATTTTAGATATAGAAAAGCAAACGGTTGAAAAGCTTAAACTTCCGTTGGATAAAGGCACCCGCCGGCAATGTGTCATTGTAGAAGATAATATTGTATATATATCACTTAATTCTGATACAGAAGGCAATGCAATCTGGATCTACAATAGTATTGACGGAAGCTTACATAAAGGACTACGCCTGGGTGATGAAATCAGCTTTATTTTGCGCATTGATAAAATAAAATGACCTGTTTTTCATTTCATTTTATGCTTATTCACTGTAAATAAGCCTTTAACATTTTTAATTTTTTTTATCATACTACCTTCGGTAGATGTATATGATATGCTACTTACAGATACATAGAATAAACTATTCTACGATCTAAAGCATGCTATCTAATTACAATGTATTCCATTAAAATTTTATTGATAAGTACACTTTGTATACTATCTGTAAGTAGTTATTCTCAATCTTCTCGTGCAAGTATTTCCGGCGTTGTAAGTTCAGACAGCGGTGAGGCTATGATTGGAGTTATTGTACAGCTAAAAAATACTACCAAAGGAGCTCAAACCGATTTTGATGGAAATTATACAATAACAGAGATCGAACCCGGATCATACACACTCCTTTTTTCCTATTTAGGATACAAAAAAGATTCCATACATGTACACCTGCATCACGGACAAAAACTGATTTTGAACAAAACCATGCATACCGATACAAGCCATGCAGAAGTCGAGATCATTGGTAAAACAGAAGTTGAAGAATTAAAAGAGACAGGGTTTTCTGTAAACTCTATCGATACCAAACAATATGCAAATACCAATGCAGACTTAAATCAGATCTTAAACAGAAGTGCAGGTATAAAAGTAAGAGAGAGCGGCGGTATCGGATCGGATTATAATTTTTCTATCAATGGACTTTCGGGAAAGGCAATTAAATATTTTGTTGATGGCATCCCTATGGATGTAATGGGCGGTAATATGACGCTGAACAACATTCCCGTAAATCTTGCCGAACGGATTGAAGTATACAAAGGCGTTGTTCCTGTAACTCTTGGTGCAGACGCTATGGGCGGTGCAGTAAATATGATCACCAATCAAAAAATTAAAAAGTATCTGGATGCCAGCTATAGTTATGGATCTTTCAATACGCACCGTGCAGCACTTGCAGGACAATATACTTTTGATAAAACTGGACTCGTGATACGTGTCAATATGTTCTACAATTTTTCTAACAACAACTACATAATGAAAAATGTGCAGGTTTGGGATGGTAAAAATTATGTAAACGAAAATTTCAGACGCTTTCACGACAATTATCAGTCTGTATTAAGCCAACTTGAAATTGGCTTCACCAATAAAAAATGGGCTGATGTATTTTTTATTGGTGGGTCCTATTCTCAATCCAATCAGGATATTCAAACTGGCGTGCGCCAGGAAATTGTGTATGGTGCCATCACCCGCAATGGTTACTCATACAATACTTCTGTACGCTGGAAGAAAGATAATTTCTTAATAAAGAACCTGCATGCAAACGCTTTTATTTCAAAATCATTTGACACATACTTAGTGGCTGACACCTCTATATACAAATATGCATGGGACGGATCACGCACATATAGTGGACATGCTGAACAAGGAGGCGACTTCGCACTCACACATGTTACACGTCCCAAATTATATGGAAGAGTGAATCTTAGTTATGAGTTAAATGACAAACATTCGTTCAATTTAAATTATACGTATGATCGAATTCAAAATCAAAACTACAATGAGCTTCTTACATACAAAGATTATAATCCGGGTTTGATCACGAAGCATATTTTAGGCGCGGCCTATCAGCAACAGTTATTGCACAAGCGTTTAACGAATACATATTTCGTTAAATATTATGGCCTTGGAATTTCTATGGCTGCTGCTACGACCAACAGCGGTGCTACTGTTAATGCAACAGATTTCATACCAAACTATGGTTATGGAATTGCAACACGTTACAAAATAACATCAAACATTGGTGTTAAAGCCTCGTTTGAGCATGCATACCGTTTACAGGAAGTAGGTGAAATATTTGGTAATGGTTATACAACAGTTGCTAACCCAAATTTAAAGCCTGAAAAAAGTGATAATCTGAACGCAGGTTTTTACTATGGAAAAAATGCAGGCAAACATAAATTTTTTATTGAAGGCGGAGTTTATTATAGAAATGCTAAAGATTTTATTTATCAGGTCATCTATGCTACTTATATCAATGTAAGTAAATATGAAAATACAAGTAACGTACTAGTAAAAGGTATTGAAGGAGAGTTTCGCTATAACTACAGCGATTTGATCAATTTTTCATTAAACGCCAGCTATCAGAATGCAATAAATAATACGCAGTATATCTTAGGCTCTATGGCTCCGCAGGCAACGTATCTGAATAAAATACCTAACCAGCCATGGGTATTTGGGAATGCCGACTTCGGCATTGGTAAAACCAATATGCTAGGCAAGGACTCCCGAATCCAGTTCAATATTAATACGCAATATGTTCACTGGTACTTTTTAACATGGGAAGCATACGGAAATCTGGAAGATAAAAATAAAATCCCTACACAATGGATTCACAATACCAGTCTCTCCTATTCATTTAAAAAAGGAAAATACAATGTGGCTGTAGAATGCAGAAATATTACAGATGCATTGGCGTATGATAATTTCAGATTACAAAAACCTGGCCGGGCATTCTCTATAAAGCTTCGCTACCATTTTCAATAGAACAAATAAATAAACTATAATAAAAAAAATGAAACAATTGATAAGAATTGCATCAAGTGCTGCATTGGCACTGATGTTTGCTGCAAGCTTGACTTCTTGCAAAAAAGATAAAGATGCGCCTGCTGCATCAAGCGGAGATTATGGCCTATGGCTTCAGGTAGGAAGTTATCCGGAAACCAGCCCGTATGTAGTAAGTGTATCTTCGCTAACAGAAGGAAGTGTAAGTCTGGCAGGGAATGGTTCTGAAGTTACAGGTATTGCAGATTATGGTATTATACCAGGTGGTGAATTTTATTATTATTACAATGAACCAATCAGTAAATTTTCAAAATTCAAATTAGAAAACAGTAAATTAACGGTTGTAAAAGAAGTACAATTGAATCACCTGGCATCTACAAACACCTTTGCCTGGGTTGATGCGAATACACTTGTTATGTTTGGCTTGAATGCTAATAGCAGCAAAGTATTATACTCTTCCGTAAATGTCAATACACTGGCTATTACAAATGGTGAATTAGCACTTGCTCCATTACCAACCGGAATGACTAGATACAATACAGGTAGCGCAGAGTATTCAGATGGAAAGTTCTATTTAGGATTAACCTATGCAGGTCCGGCATGGAAAGATCCTTCCGATCCTAATTTCCATGTAGCTGTACTAAATTCTGATTTTACGTTAAACACAACACTAAGCGACAACCGTTCGGTAGGTGCTGGTCAATCTAAATTGTGGATGAGAGGTTCATTTGTAGATGAACATGGAGATGTATATTTACTTACAAGTCCTACTTGGATCAATGGCGGAACACAACCTTCTGCTATTTACCGAATCAAAAAAGGAGCAACTGAATTTGACAACACCTATTTCTTTAACACGAATTCCTCATCGATTGGTTATACATGTGAAGCACTTTGGAATGTTGGAAATGGTGTTGCTATTGTACGTTATATAAACACGTCAATTACTTCTACCGCATACAATACACAGTTTGCAGCCATTAACATTGCAAATGGAACCGTACGTAAAATCCTAAGCGATTTACCAAACGATACCGAAGGCGGCCTTGAAAGTATTGCAGTAGAAAATGGAAAAGCGTATATCCTTGTCAATTCCGAAACTGGAAAAGATTATGTTTGGGAATATGACCCGGCGACTGATAAAGTAAAAGAAGGTTTAGAAATATCAGGGGGCTATGATTACCTTTTAAGACTTGATGTCTTAAAATAATAAAACAATAATATTCTAAAAAATTTATTAAAAGACCAGCGAAGTATATCTTTCTTGCTTCGCTGGCTTTGATATAAATAATCATTGCAAAATTAATATTATGAATACTGTTAAAAAATCAACTCTCAACACTGCTGAAACACGTGGCTTTAAAAAAGCTATTGGCTGGCTGCATTTATGGCTTGGTTTGATCTCGGGCAGTATCATGTTTATTGTATGTATCACAGGTTGCATTTGGGTATTCCAGGAAGAAATTACAGACCTGACCCAACCATGGAATAACATAGCTATTGAAGCGAAACCAATATTACTTCCTTCACAGATCAACGCTGCTGCTACAAAACAATTTCCTGGAAAAGAAATTCATGGATTTTATTATCAGGAAGGAAAATCTATTTGTGTATATATTTCGCATGAAGAAGAATATGATTATTACTTATACATAAATCCTTACACGGGTAAGGTATTGCATATTGATGATCATAAAGCAAACTCCTTTGATTTTTTCAGATTCATTTTAAATGGTCATCGATTTTTATGGCTGCCGTGGAAAATAGGCAGACCAATTGTAAACTATGCAACACTCACTTTTGTTGTATTACTTATTACGGGTATTATTTTATGGTGGCCAAAAAACAAATCAGCAGCTAAACAACGTTTTTCATTTAAGTGGAAAGACACTACAAAATGGAAACGTAAAAATTACGACTTACATAATATTCTTGGTTTCTATGCTATGATCTTCTTATTGCTTATTGCATTAACGGGGATGCAATGGGGATTAAAATGGTTTAATCAATCCCTATACTGGATTGGCTCCGGAGGAGAAAGTAAAAATGAACGAACAGAATTATTTTCCGACACATTACACATTCCTTCAAATCTTTCTGTAACAAATAATCTTGATAAAGCCTGGATAAAGGTATTATCAGACATTCCGGATCCGTTTAATGTTTTCATGGATTATCCTCATGCAGATGAAGCAGGATCTACGATCGGTTTTTTTGTTACCCCTAAAAAATTGGGGCACTTTCAATACGAGCAATACAATTTCGATCAATATTCATTAAAAGAAGTTTCTGTATCAAAATCAAGTAAATATAAAAATGCTAAAGCTGTAGATATAATGGAGCGCTTGTATTATGTCTTGCACGTAGGTGAAATACTCGGATTCCCGGGCAAGTGTATTGCATTTCTTGCAAGTTTAACGGGAGCATCACTTCCTGTTACAGGTGTATATATCTGGTGGGGACGCAGAAAAAAAGAAAAGAAAGAAAAAAAGCGAAATATTAAATCTTCATCAGAAAAAAATGTATATACATCTGCAAAAGTAAAAATACCTAAAATTTCTAATTAAATAGATTTCACAATCCAATGTTATTACAGCTTCATCCAATGCTTTAATACACACTGCCTGCATGAATAGATTATATTTCTTAATACGTATTACCTTCTTATTCCTTATATCGTTACAGGTTTCTTTCGGCCAAACTGGTAAAGCAACCATTAAAGGTTATATACAAGATGCACAAGGAGCGGCTATGGAATTTGCTTCTGTGCGATTGGTGAGTTTACCAGATTCAACAACCATAACAGGAACATTATCTGATACCAGCGGTTATTATACATTTGAAAATATTTCGTACGGAAATTATTTGATATTGTCTTCTGCAATTGGACATATCGACAATTATTCTCCGGTGCTTACATTAAGTAAAGAAAAAAATCAGTTACAATACAATGCTTCTATTGTTATAGATGATACAGCAGAAGAAATACTCATAACAGGACAAGAGCCATTCATCCGTCAGGAAGCAGGTATCACTATTGTTAATGTTGAAGCAGGCATTTTGAATTCTGGCTTAACAGCTGCCGATGTATTACAACGTACGCCTGGTGCTACAGTAGACAAAGATGGTATTGTAAAATTAAAAGGTAAATCAGGAGTGCTTGTCATGCTTGATGGTAAACCTCTATATATGGATGAAGCCCAAGTAGGTGCCTTACTTAAATCTATTCCTGCTGATCAAATTAAGGAAATAGAAATTATTACAAGCCCTTCTGCAAAATATGACGCCGCAGGCAATGCGGGTATTATAAATATAAAATTAAAAAAAGGCGCATACGAAGGACTTAACGGATCTGTAAACAGTTCAATAGCCAAAGGCGTATATCCCAAAGCATTGATCGGAGTTAATGTCTCTTATAAGAAAAAAAAATTAAGCTTGAACGGCGGCTATCAATACAGTTACAGAAAAGATTTACAACGTTCCTATGTTAATAGAACCTATACAAACGAACAGGATTCATCTTACTATACATCTACCGAATACGCACATCCCAAAAACACTCAAAATATATTGCTTAATGGAAGTTATGATATCAGTTCTAAAGGCACTTTGTTATGGGATGGATCTGCGTTATATGAGATCTCAACATGGAAAGGAAACACCGACTCTAAATTATATGCTCCATCCGGAAATTTATCTTCTTACTTTTTAACAAACGATCAGTCATCGTCTACCAATTATAATATAAATTCAAGCGTCGGTTATAAACACCTGATGGATACAGTTGGCACTGAGTTATCTTTTCAAGTAGAATACAAAAAAAATGCCAGCTCGTCCACTCAGGTGTTTACAACCGATTATTACGATGCAACAGGTAATCCAACTCAACCATCTACCTTCTATCAGTCATCAATCCCGGTTGATGTAAATCAGTGGGGAGGAAAAGTTGATCTAATAAAAACATTACCGTATAAAATCAAGATGGAAACAGGCTTGAAATATATGGGAATAAAAACCAATACAAATGTAACGAGCAGCTATGTGCCCGAAAATAATTTTGTGTACACCGAACACATTCAGGCTGCATATGCAATGCTGAATAAACATATCAATAAATGGAAATTTTCCGGTGGCTTACGTTTGGAACATACCAATAATGAAGGTATTCAAAAAAGCATTGACAGCACATTTAAAAGAAATTACACAAATTTATTTCCCAGCGCAACGATCTCCTATCAATCATCGGATAAAACATCCTATACCATTCTGTATTCAAAACGAATTGAACGTCCATCGTACCACGATCTGAATCCGTTTGTCTATTACAGCGATCCATACAATTCATATTCGGGAAATCCTTATTTGTTGCCGCAATACACACACCAGGCAGAGTTAACTGCATCAAAATGGAATGGCTTATTATTAGCAACGCTTAATTATTCCTATACTTCACAACCGATCGCAGAAGGTTTCATCATAAATCCAAACACGCTTGCAACAACGTACACCAGCCGCAACTTATCTCATCAGCAAAACGTAGGTTTGTCTTTTTCGGTAAATTCAACAGTGCGCCATTGGTGGACAATGAATAACTATATCTATTTTTATAACAACAGCCTTACCGGAGATGTTGGCTATGGTATGACAACAGTCAGCAAGCCTGCATGGATGATCAATGCCACGCATACATTTAAACTCCCTCATAGTTTTTCAGCAGAGCTATCATTTAATTATGAATCTCCGAATTACTTTGGAACAATATTGTACAGACAAGTGTGGCAATTATCTGCGGGTGTACAGAAAAAAATAATGCATGAAGATCTATCTTTAAAAATTTCCATAACAGATATGTTCTGGAAATATGTCTTTGTTGGCGAGGGTACATTTGGCTCTATTAAAACAAATGATAGTTTCAAATGGGATAATCGAGTCTTAATGTTTTCAATGAGTTATCGTTTTGGAAAACGTATTGCTGCCTTACAATCAACTTCTCAAAGTCATATGCATGAAAGTGGAGGGCGAAAAAAGTAGATAGAAACATCTGTTAATTCACGTATGAGCCATATAAAAACGGGTTTCAATGCATTTCAAACAATACCACAACTTTTTATTTCTATTTCTTAAAATAACCAGTATTTTAGTAGCTAAATTATTGAAGAATAACCGTTTCTTCCATTTTAGCTCATGTTATCAGAATTCTTTTTTGCTTTTTTATATAAATCAAAATCGATAAAAACATTACTGCTTACAGCTGTAACGATATTCGTATGCATATATAGTAAGGCTGCTCCTATTCCGCTTGTCTTAAACGATAGCCAAAAAGAATATTATGTGGTTCGAAAATATGCCGAATATTTCGAGGATAGTACGCGTCAAAAAACAATACTTGATATTAGAAAAAATCAGGTCTTTGAAAAAATATCTGAAAAAGATCTGGACTTTACAAATAGCAATATTAAATCTGCTTATTGGCTGCACTTTTATGTCGTAAATCACACTTCTGATCTAACAGATTTTATTGTAGAAATGTATGACTATGACATTAATGAAGTAGACCTTTATATTAAAAATAGTAAGGGAACATATATTGAGAAAAAATCCGGATTGGATTTCCCTTTTACTTCAAGAGACTTTGCACACAAAAATATTTGTTTCAAATTACCTATTCCACTTCGTGATACAACAGAAGTATACATGCGTTTGTACTCAAATTCAAAAAATGTATTCGAGCCAGTTATTAAAACACACGAACAATTCTATGCATATAGCTTAAAGGAATATGTTTTACTTGGCTTGTTTTACGGATTTATGTTGCTGATTATTCTGTACAACTTCATCTCTTTTTTAGTCCTTCGGGTGAAACATTACCTCTATTACGTTATTTATGCAACAGCCATGTTAATATATCTGATGAGTAAAAACGGAACCGGATTTCAATATTTATGGCCAGATTTCCCTAAACTGAATAGCCATATTGATGCCTTAAGTCTAACGACCAGCACAATTTTTCTTTCACTTTTTACAATGGAATTTCTGCAAATAAAGAAACAGCAATCCAGCCTATATAAGCTCTTTCAGGTTATTATTGGTTTAGAATTAATGGCTATCCTGATCCACAGCATTTATCCATCAACAGCTCTTTGTACTATACTTAATATATTATTTATTCAAATATGTTTTTGGATTGGTGTTAATAGATATAAAAAAGGTCTCAAGAGTGCAAAGTGGTTTGTATACGCGTTTGTATTTTTAAATCTGTTCTTTTTGATATTCTGGCTCGAGTATATGAACATACTCCCTTCTTCTATATTTACAGTATACGCGTTGAATATCGGTGTTATCATACAATTTATTTTTCTATCGATAAGTATTACCGAATCGATTAAAGATTCTGAACGTGAAAAACAAAAGACTACACTGGAACTGATTACTGCAACAGAAAAAAATAAATCTATGCGATTGATCGAGTTGAAAAGACAAATGAATCCTCATTTTATTTTCAATGCATTAAACTCAATTCTTGAACGAATATTAAGCGATAAAAAAGAACAAGCAGTAGACTTTCTTATGCGTTTTTCAAAACTCATTAGAAATACACTGCATTATTCCGACCAGATATTTATTCCATTGTCAGAAGAAATTTCATTTATTGAAAACTATTTATCATTGGAACAAATGCGATTGGGCAATTCATTTTGTTATACGATTGATATTG